>Ga0181612_116935_pt1 | contig 15711 bp, 9 predicted proteins | sample HoacroProtozoa21_FD_119630 | JGI IMG/M metagenome (GOLD analysis project Ga0181612, IMG submission 119630) | Hoatzin crop microbial communities from Cojedes, Venezuel. Combined Assembly of Gp0051906, Gp0051904, Gp0051908
AATTACTCATTTGGCTGGAACATTCCAGGCGTCTAAACCCAGATGCAACTTTGCCAGGAATTGCATTACTTGGAAAATAATAAAACTCCTATGAATATACAGTCTCCAGGTGAAACTGAATGCTGAGCGTATTGTTGGAAGCAGTCTGAGCATTATTAAATATGTATCCCAGTGTTACGATGGCACTTCTTTACAGAGTGCTTGCATGGTTGTGAGTGGCAAGGATTTCTCTTCATATAGTGGTGAAGAACGAAGAAACCAGTTCTGTACAGCGTACGGGGAGTTCGGATTGAAGGTAGCAAATATCTGCGTGAGTGGCAGGTCAGTCGTACTTTGCAGATTTCTCTGCCCCGTGCTCCTCACTGAAGCCTCGTGAACTGTATTCCTTATCTGTTCCCCTCGGTTTGTTGATACTTTTAACATGAGGGAAAACTATTTTGATATTTCGCTGTCAGTTATTTTGACATTAATCAACATTGCAGATCCTGTGTTGTTTGGCGGCTGGGTACACGATAGGAAGAGTTGCTGAAAGAGTTCAATTATAATACCAGCATCTCTGCCAAATGTATTGAGCTGTTCTGAAAAGCGGCTTGTCTTTTCTGACCCAGATACACAGTTTCCAACTGTGGGAGATGCTGCCAGAAAGACTCTTGGCAGAAGGCCAGCAACAAAATTATACTGCAGAAAAACACAACATATTTTGAGCAGCACTGTATACAGTGTGACAAAAAATTTACCTGTCTCCTGAATGCAAAGCAGAAGTTAAAATAAACTTGCAATTTAAAGTCGCAAGCCTCTTATTCTGACTTTTAAAAGCAACAACAAAGGATATAAATTCCAGTTCTTTTCTGTTACTGTGTCTGATACACCTCAGGCTGTATTAGATACTCACTGGTTTGTTATTAGCAACCTTAGTTGTCTTTGCTCTGTTAACATAAACTGCGAGTGATCTTAAGGTGGTGTACACTGCAAACTGTAGTTCTCATGGGCAGATACTGGTGTAAGGGTAGATTAAAAGGGTGGAGGGTGTTTTTAATGCTTCAGCTGAATATTGTTGGTACGTGCCTTCTTGATGTAGCATTTAAAACCAATTTTCACGGTATTCTGCTTGGCCTGGCCAGGTGCCCAAGAGCAGCTCGCTGAGGTGGGGGATTGGAGGCCTGGGGTCCAGGGACCCTGGTTTCCTCTGCCCGACTGCAGCAGTTCCGCTCTGTGCTGCGAGGGGTACCAGGATACCGAGCGGCGTTCGGTCCCCAGGGAGTGCAGGTACCTGTTCCTCCGGCTTCTTCACTTCTCTGTTCACAGGCACTCAGAGGTAGCTCAGCATATTCGTTACTTCTGGCTGTTTAAATGTCTGTCTCATGGGAACACAACTGCCAGATGCAGGAATATATCCTACTACAAAGGCCTCATCTGAAATTCTTTTCCTTGTTTGTCTTGTGCCAAAGCATAAACTTCCTCTGTGAGGGATGGGATGTTTAATGGAAACATTGTTAGACTGTCATGGTGTTTTAATAACATTTCTAATGTGTCAAATCCCCAGTGACTTTAAACCACATTGCAGACTCAACTCGGCTCCCCCGTGACCTGGTTTGGAGGCAGTATTTAGTTTTGTTTTGCAGTTCAGGGCCACATGATGCAGAGGTAAAGTGACTTTGTCAAAGTCGCCAAGGTCTTGGTAGTGCTAGTAGCTTTTCCTGGAAATTGTCTTGCAAGTGTGGGTGGCAGCCCCCGGGTAAGACAACCATGCATTTTAATATTGTGCTTTTCAGTCTGGGCATCAGCTGTTACTTCCCCGAGGATGCAGGGACAAATATCCTGCTGTAGCCTGGTAGTAAAATGAGGCTGCTGGATTTATGGAATTGCTGCTCACTTCACATAATGCTTTCTGATGTGTTTGGTGCTGAGCTATGTTCTGCTGCCTTAGTCCATATGGTTGGAGCAGATTTGATTTTAGTTTTCCTTAATTTAATTCTGCATGCTGTCAGATGTACTTTGTTCTGTATATTGTGTCTGCACTTTTATAGTAAACTCCCTCCTGCTTAGTGCTTTTATTGAAAATTTTCTCCAAAGTCTGAACTATATTAGGTTTTCACTCCTGTGTGCATTTCTATGCAATATTTTTAGGATGTTAATGACTTGAAAGTCATCGTAAATCAGCTTCAACTCAACTTTCAGGATGTTTTTTCCAGCTTTCTGAGTTCTATAATAAAGATCCCTTTGTAATTCAACTGTATATGCCCTGGCCTCAGCCATTCACTGCTGAGAAAAAGGGCAGGTAGAATTGAACTCGTAAATAGCTTTGTCCAACAACTACTTGCCACTGAAACTTGAACCTGTCTTGAAAACAAGATGGTTACTACCCACTGAAGGCAGAGTATTGAGAGGTGGTGGTGGTTTTGCTTCATCTGTCCAGCAGAAGATCAACCCTCATCATAGCTGTGAAACATCTATTACCGGTCTGTTTCAGGTTTTCCACGACCGCTGAGAAGCTCTCGCACATCCAGAACTGCACCCTGAGGTCTGGCTGGTGGCAGGCTGGGGAGGCGGTTTGCAGACCTGCCCTCTGGACAGCAGTCTGCTCAGCAGTTCCCCGGAGCACCAGAGTTTGCCCAGCTGGCTATCTTAGTCCATCTGCTTGCAGTACCCTGTACAAGCAGATAAGCAACGGCCGTAGTCTTCGGAGGGAGGCTGGGCTGGAGAGCTGCTTGGAGTCTGGAGACCTTGCACTGGGTATATGCTGAAGTCAGCAGCGCATTCCAGTGCCCTTCTCTCTGCTGGAATTGCCAAGTTACAGTTACCAGAGGAGATAGCAAGCTGAAAATGTGAAATGTAGGAGTCACAGGGAAGAAGAGTACGTGAAGATAGCTGGAATTTAGTTTGAAGAGAGAACTAATTTGAAATAGATAGATGATCTGGAAACATGTCTCATAAAAGTCTCTCTAGCTTGCCATCTGCTGACTTAGAAAGCATATTATTATTATAGAACAGTAAAACAAAAAGACCTCAAAGAGTCTGGTTGCTTCTGAAGGGTGGTGAAAGACTAATAAATGTGGAAGGGCTTATGACTAGCTCATCGAATAAGCAGTGCCAAAGCAGTAATCTTTGCTTATTTTTCCTCCCAGCTGCCCCTTGCTTGGCTTTCAGGATCTCTTAAGAGAAGAATCTGGTCCTGTGAGCGAACATCCCCTTCCTCGATCGCTTCTCGGAAGTGATTTGGTAGCGTGCTGGTACACCTTGGTGGGATGTGTGGCCTTTGTGAGAAGTGAGGTCCTTCAGGGGTTTCACTGGCTTGCTTTTCCCAAGTATTTTTAGTATGACCGCGTTTAACTCTCTTGGGGTTTCTTCCTTGGCAATCTTTAGCTGCAGGAGCAGACAGGCCCCTGCACAGTGTTCTTGTCTGGCTGCTTTTTGTTTTACCCAATTCTACATCCTAAATTCAGTGGAGATACAAACAACTATTAGGCACTTGCTGCCAAAGCTGTTGGTCCTGTAAACCCGCTTCATTTCTTCTTAACTAGGAAAATAGTGAATCAGGATTTGTTGTTGCCTTTCCCCTGGCATGTTCAAATCGCTATGGGATGCAACATTTTAATTATTCCCTGTCACACCCCTGAGGTTTAAGCATCTACAAGGCTTTCAAGTCATCTTGCCTATCCCTCTGCTGTTGCCAAACATGCTTTTCATCTCTAACAATGTCAGGATTCTCTGACAGACAATATGCAACATATTGCTGGAGAAGGAGGATCGAGGTATAGGAGAAAAGGAAAACATTTGACTGTGTGTGTCAGTCTGCAGAAATTTACTGAGTGGGTTTCCAGCTGCTTCAGAACGTTGCAGAAAAGCTGCTGCTACAGTATGTGCAGTGAAAGGGAAACAGGGCTGCTCTGCAGGGCCTGGAGAGTCGTGCTGTGCGGTGAGCTGATGCTTTCCTCTCTCTCACGTTGCCTGCTCTGTTATTCTGATCTTCCCTTGTCTCGCAGAGCGTTCAGCTGCGGTTCTTACGCTGCCGGTGCTGGTGTTTGTGTCCTGGGTTAGTGCAGCGGTGCTGCTCTTGCAGGATCTTCTAAATGTTGTGTGCTGTGAAAAGCAGTGCAGGGCAGAAAAGGCGGTGTGGATGATTTCAGCTGAATGTTCTCACAAGTCTTACATCTTCAGTTTGTTATAATGTGCTTGTCTTTTCTTAAATAACAACTTAAAATTATTGCTACCTGAAGTCTTAGTTCTTGTACAGCATCTGACATGCTCAGGATCGAGGGCTGCACTGGGGATTTCAACAGATATTTAATTACCAAAAAGTAATTATTGTGTGTTTGGTTCCTAATGCACATGTGACACAGAAGTAGAGACTTCTTGTGCTGGTTTCATGTAGGGCATATTTGAGATGTTGGATTTCCCGTCTTCCTCATATCAGAAACTTAGATTGCCAGGTGGCTGACAAACCGCACTGAGATAAGCTCTAACTGGCACGGGAAAGTCGTTACATACGTGTGGGCACATTACGAAAAGCAGCTTTCCACAGTAACATCTGCTCGTTGTTCAGGAATAAATGGTTCAGTGACTGCTTCCCCATCTTGAAGCCTGCTTGCCTTAGACCGTGGTTTGACTTAATGTGCTGCATTGAACACTTCGTGGAATTAACACACCGTTTCTTCTGGTTTCAAGTTGTGTCTCTCTTTTTGCAGGTGAATTACAGAGAGTGACTCCCAGAGCATCTTGGCTGTATGAACTCTTGAGCTGTCAAGGGACTGAGAGGCTTATGAAGAGGTTCTGTCAGGCAAAACAGTGCTTAGCAAAGACACCGAGGAGGAGAGAAAAGGAGAAAGGGAGGGAGAGAGAGCTGAAACACTAGCAAACCATGGTAGGTATTTGTCATCTTTCATAGGGTTGCATTAAAAATATTCTCCTCTGACAGTCTCACATAGGGCCTGATGAAACCAGGGTAAGGGGATTTTCTGACCTTGCACGAAATTAGAGATAGTGCGGCATGCTTGGAGCAAAGCAAACGAGGTTTGATACATTGTCAGCCTCTTAAAGCCAGAGTTGTTTTGTGAGCCTGCATTACATGAATTATTAAATATGAGCGAAGGGGATGCTCATAAGGTATTCTAATAAAACTGGCATTAGCAAGCCGTAGCAAACAGCATGGGTGACCTTGAACTTGCAGATTGCATAACCAAATGCTGATATTCCCCTTCCACCTCTTCCTCACAAAAGCAAATGTTGATTATTCATATTTGTGTGCATGTGATTGGATGTGGTTCTGTGCGTGCTTTGTTAATATTGTAGATGAAATGTGTGTACTCAGATATACTTGCTGTATATTGTTGAAGTGGGGAGTTAGTTCTAATCTGCCTGGTGTTGGTTGCAAACTGGGAATGCCTGAGGTGTTGAATTTGTGAAGCTGCGCAAGTGTGAAGTGTTGTGATGGTAAGATTCTGAAGATGTATCCTCCTTGCGGATAAGCCACGACAGGAACCTGCTGGAAGCCTTCTGCAGCTTACGGAAGTGCTGGGGATAATACCAGGCCCCAACCGATGAGTCTCTTTGGCTGCCTGATTTGTCCATCAGGGTAGGAGCACAGAAGTTAGGAGAGGAATGACAGCACATCGCCCTTTGGTGGCAGGGACCTACTGAATGCAATGAGCCGGGAGATCATGAGCAGTTCCTTAACAAGGATTCAACCCAGAGGCCCCTGAGATCCTTCAGAGGCCCTTTTTGTCCCTGAGAGCGTGTACTGTTACAAACCCCTGAAGCTGGGGTGAAAATGGAACCTACTTAAGGTACTTAATGTGTAGGAGGAACAGATTTTTGGTGGTTGATGCCAGGTTCTGGGAGGCTTTCGTCAGTGGTTGATGTGTCTGTAGAGAGCAAGACTTAGGGCTGCTCTTGCCAGAGGTCTGTGCTGTGACGGCAGCCGGTCCGGGTCGCTGTTCAGATCAAGTCAGTCTCACCAGGATAGCGTGTGGCAGACCGTAGCTTCCTGGCACAAGTTACCCAACCACTTCAGTTTACCTTCCTCGGCAGTATCACTCAGGACTTTCAGTTTCACTGCAAACTCTTTTAATTAGTACTCTAATCTTTTCCTATTCTTTTAGTTTAAGAAGTTATTTTTGTCTTTTCTTAGCAGTTTATCTCTGTCCTCATCTTCATCCGTGCGTTTGTAAATCCCTGTGCAGTTTGCCAAGCCTCTTGAGGCAATCTGCATTGCCCATGACTTCATCTGCAGCAGTAACAGAACCATGAGGGAATGGCTGCTTAATTGTCGTGCTCTAAGATGTGTTGCCGTTGTCTGTAGCATAAACTGAGGAGAGACGGCTGCACTCAGCGCTTCCAGAATATGCAAAGTTGTAGTTGGAGGGTATAAATGCTATTTACAAAACAGGAATCTTCTCCATGGTCTCCTTGACTGCCCTCCTTTCTGCACGCTTTGCTCAGTCTGCTCTCACCCTGGAACACTTAACGTTCTAAATTTCCCTGCCTTGGAATGAGGTTACCTTGTGGGATGAGGACTCCAGCGTTTCTCTTTGCTCTGAGCTACCCGGCTGCTGGAGGTTGACACGAGCCAACAACGATTGCTGAAGTCAGGAGCTTCTGAATTCCTGCAAGCACTCCAGGGTAGGGAAGCCCCTCTTTCTTTCAGTGCTGTTGCTCACAGCTTGTGTCTCCATGAGATGCAGGCCCTTCAGGCAAGATCAGGGCCTGAGTGATTTCTCACTGACTTGGAAGGCTTAACCTAAATAAACAAGCTAGTCAAAGGATGAGGGAAGTCAGAGACACTCAATAGCGAGAGGAGTTGCCCGAGATCCTAGATGGTCTGTTGCAAAGCCAGGAGTGAAACTCGGGTTTTGTTGGTCCCCTGCTTCAGCACTCTGACCTTACGCTTAGCCAGCCTGAGCATGCCCTCTTCTCAGAGAAGCTTGTAGGGGAGGGCAGGGAGGAGTGCAGAAAAAAAAGAAAATGAGGGGGGAATGGTGAAAGGACAAGATGTAGAAACACCATTTCTAGCCATTGCAAACAGTGATGCGTGCTGCAGGTCTTGACCCTGCTGTGTGTCCGCCGGAGCTGTGTTGGGGAGTATGGGGACTTGTGTCATCCTACACCTAAGTTCTCCCTTTTTCTGGTTTGTGGCTCGCGCACACAGTGTCACACCTTCCGCTTACGATGGACATACCAGGCAAAAGATGGCGCTCAGCTTGCTTCATTTTCAGACGTCCATAGCAGCTGATCTGATCTGATGGTCTAGGCTGCTGTAGTCACAGGTGGGTGGGTGGGGAAATGTACCTCCAAAGCACAAGTTATCTCATCCTAAAGTAGGCGTAGACAGAAACTCTGCTTCAGATGTGCCTGGCGGATGTAAACATGAACTGTGCTCCACATGTGCCTATTCCTCCTAGCAGTCAGTAAAAGGATTCTAGAAGATTGAATTTAGACGTGGAATATTAGGTGCAATAAAACCCACCTAAGGTCTTACATTTTTTACCAGCTTACTGCCGATTTTGCACTGCTATTTGGTTTCTTTCTTTTTTGAATGTATTTAAATAAAGATAAGAAATCACTCCTGTGTAATTACAAGCAATGGTCATCATAAACCACTTTCCTGCGTCGGTCGGGGGGATTCCCATTCAGGCGATGTCCTTCTGTCGATAATGGAATAACTTTGTTCTCTTTTTCCCCCCCCTGTTTCCCGCTTCACAACAGAGATCTATCCGATCTTTTGCTAATGATGACCGCCATGTTATGGTGAAACATTCAACCATTTATCCATCTCCAGAGGAACTTGAAGCTGTCCAGAACATGGTGTCAACGGTAGAATGTGCCCTTAAACATGTCTCGGACTGGATGGATGAAAAGAACAAGTCTACGAAATGTGAGGGTGATGGGGAAGCGAAGGAGGAAGCTGCAGAGAGCAATGCCAAGTGAGTGAGTCGAGCCTCATAGTGTGGCACTGTACTGCTCTGAATGGGTTCCTTTCCTTCGGAAGAAGAGCCGCAGTGTTACTTGATTCCTCTGCGTGCGAATGTTCGTGGAGGAAGTGGCTGGATTTAGGCTTCTGGGGGTGGGACCACACGGGGCGAGTGCAGGGAATAGTAATAAGCCCAATGTGGGCAGCAGTTGCGATTTCATTATTTGTTTTACTGTGATGTTGTGAAGCTGCGTTTAGCAGGCAGACCTTTCAGCACTTGGAAGCAAAAGCAGCGGTGAAAGGTTTATTGTGAGGCCTTTGTTAATTTTGGTGGCCTGGTAAATACTGGATGTGTGAAGTTGGTTACATTCTGGGGTGGTGGAAGTACAGGCTACCCTGGCAGTAACAGATGGAAATGCAGACCCTGTGGCGTGCATACTGCTGGAGTGCGATGCGGTTCAGTGCAGGCGACGGAGGAAGATCGAACTCCAAATCAGGAAGACTGTCAGTTTTTAAACTGAAAATATAGTTTAGTGGCTCAATATGAGAGAGACGGTGATTATCATGGTATTTATCAGTAATTCCTAAACGCATAATGATGTATGTGTTAAAATTCACAAGTGAAATATGGCTTCCTGTCTTATGATAGTAGCATGGTTCTCGGTTATTTCCAAGTCTCTCGTGAGTTTCTAGAGTAGCATTCAGGTCTGAAGCCCTGCTGTACCGCACTGCCTGGTGGTACATCGGTTTAGAGACAAGGGATGTGCTGGATTAACTGAGAGAGTCTGTATGGCTGGGAGGAGCAGAAAACATTCGTGGCTTGGATCTGGTTTTCAGACAGTGTCATGGATTCTACAGGACATTTCGCACGTACCAGTAGTGTTTGTCCACAGGTTTCTTTCTTAACGTTTCAGCTTGTCTTTGATTAGGGTAAGGTTGTGGGCTTGGGAGCTATGGAAAGAAACTGCTTGCTCTGCATGAAGTTTAACTGCAGCTGCGCCTACTCGGAATACACTGATCCGCACAGGAAACGCTCAGCAGCGTGAAGACCGTTGTGTGGCAGCCTTGGAAAAGTAAATACACAAATGGTCCCTCATTTCGATGCCTGTGGCTTTCTGTGTTCCCTAATAAATATTTAACAGACACAAGTCTGATCACCAGCGTCTTTGTGTGAGGCTGAACTGTGGTATGTCACTTTTTTTGGTGTGAAATGTATTCAAATAGAAATAGCAAAATACTTTAAATCGTGAATATTTTTACATAAATTAACATGTAAATTGGTTTAAGGCAGTGTATTGTATTGACACCAGAGAATAATTGCAGTGGATTGGTAGCCTGCTTCCACAGATGGACAAATGAGTTTTGTCGTTGTCGTGAGGAAGGTGTTTCAGCTCTGTTTTGCTGAAGAACAGTTTCTTGCCGTGCAGTGTGCTGTATGTTTTGTTGGTGACTTCCTAGCACTACTGGCAACATTTTCAGGTGTCTTCTGATATGGGTAAAATAGGCAAAGGATGGATTCTTTGAAAAAAAAAAAAATTTAAGCAGTCCAAGCCTGCACTAAGTGCTTTTGAGACAGTTGGACAGCCTTGCTTTCACACTGGGTGTGCAGGATTTTTCATGCGTGTGCTCTGTTATAAATTTAGAGCACAGTTTTTGTAAACATCGGTGTATTATTTACACTTATAAAATAGTTTGTGCATTTATGTATTTGCTTGGGACAAATTATTTTACTGATCACTTTACAAGCTAAAAGGGGCTTATGATATAGAAAAATATACAACTTAATAGTTTTATGCTAGTTACAAACCGTATATAAAGGAGTTCCACGTTTTGTCACAAGTTTGCATCCAGAATCGGTTCGAGTAGCATAGTTCCAGGATGCAAGTGGAGATGTTGGTTACTTTGGGACAGTTGTTAGTTCGCTGCTGTCTCTTCCAGGGATAGTAACTGGTTGGAGACAGCCACTCCGTTCCTGCTTTTCTTCTGGCTGCTGTTCTTGCCTTTCAGTTTAAACCCCATAGACAAAGACAGAGCAGTTGTTAGGTGAGGATGCTTCCGAGTGAAGCGCAGGATCTGTGTGATGACCTTCGATCGCAGCGTGACTGGGTTTTGTCTTCGGTCGGTTGGTTTGGGTTGGGTTGTTGGTTTTTATGGGGTTTTTTGTTTGTCTATATGCAGTGCATCCCTCTGGCTGGTCAGAATGCTGCGAGCAGCACGCTGCCTTTGTGGCTGAGGTGGTTTACCCCCGTTACGGGTGACGTGCTTTCTGTGGGCTTTATAACGGTGATGTGCCACTGGTGAGGTGCATCGCGTGGCAGTAGCTGGCGGTCAACTGGCAAAGATGCATTTCTTGCAGTTTTCTTGGTGTTTTTAAGCAGTCCTAGCCTACTGAAAGTGGGTTTTGCTGCAGTCTTTCAGTACTCAGAACTGAAGTGTTCTTATGTTACTTTGAAAGGTGTTTACTGTGGCTCTTAAATATTCCCCGAAACTTTAGCTGGAGAGTAAAAGCGAGTAGTTGGACCTCTGTTCCTGTAGGTCTCCGTGGTGGGACGTGTTCAAGGAATTGTGCCTGGAAGACTTTCTGAGATTTGAAGCTTTCCCGCAATGTCAGTTTGTAGCATGAGCTAAAACTTCAGAAATTTGTTGCATATTGTAAAGATAAAGGTTTGAATGCATGGATCGACTAAAAGAAACATTGAAAAGGTTTGTGGCCATGTTTAAAGTTGGAGTGTCACTGAAAGACAACTCGGATTGCTTCTGAAAAGAGGACTTCTGTCGGCAAGATCCTCTAGATTTATTATTCTACTCTTTTGGTAGATCTGCGGGTAGTGAATTTGGGCTTTTTCGAGCTTTGTGAAGTTTTGTGACTTGAGTTAGTCAACTTCTGCGGTCACGTGAATTGCAAATCGGTACTTCAATTAATTAGCTTTTTTCATAGGAGCTACTTGCACAGAAGGAGTCTGCTTTTCATTTTCTGGTCAGTGATACGGCCACTTCAGCACAGTCATCAGTCCCATCTGGTTATCCCCTCACTGTGGTAGGATAATACAAGTATTCTGAATGTGTGAAAATACTATTTTAATTACTCCAAATTGTTTCATTTCCAGGGATCAAGGTGGTCGGACCTTGTGTGGTGTTATGAGAATTGGCTTGGTTGCAAAGGGCTTGCTGATAAAAGATGATATGGATCTGGAGCTGGTTCTCATGTGCAAAGAAAAACCCACAAAGACCTTGTTATGCATAGTTAAAGACAATCTCCCAGCGCAAATTCAGGTGAGTTAATTTAGGGTGCTCCTCTAACAACGGCTGATAGCACCACATGGTGTGTTTAAGTGGAGGCTGGAATTTGTTCTGGGAGGAAAGACAAGTGATATGGGTTAAAGAAATACACTTTGAGTTGAGGACGACATCTGGGGTGTGTGGCACGTTCAGCGTGGTGACGTGAAGTCGCTGTTCACACAGTTTAACATCATGTTGCCGTTGCTGCCTAATCTCTGTCGGCGATGTCAGTTTTCCCACGATGGCAGCTCACCTTTCTATTTAGTAGCTAACCCAGCCGCTTTTTGCTCACTGGTCCAACCACTACCGTGACCTAAACTGCAGTCCCAGGAATCTCCCCTGCTCGAGCACGTGGATCGGTCTGTACTGTTGTCCCCTGTCCCCCTGCCTGAGCCTCAAGTTCTACCCTGCAGCCGCTTTGCTTCGCCTGGGCTGCTCCAAGATAAAAACGCCTCGGCGCTGCTGAAGTGAGAATCGCCTGAGGTGGTCTCTCATTTTGGCTCATATTAATAATGAGCTCATAATTACTTTTATTTATGGCTATTTAATTCTGATGTTGGCATCCAGTAGGCAGCACTGACAGCTAATGCTGGTCTCTTCAAAGCAGCCAGGGATAACACATTTTTGACAGAGTTCTGAGTTTTAGATAATCAGTCTGGCTTCCAGACCGACATACGCTGTTACGGAGAAACTGTGCCCTGAAGTACTGCGCTGCAAGTGCCTCTCTCCAGCCTGTGTCCAGGCGGCTTTTCTGCCGTGTATTTATTTCCACACAGGCAGTGTGTGTTTTACCATGCCTGACAGCAGTTTGTTCTCACTGCTCATTTGTTCACATAAAGGGCTTGTTTTCATCAGGTGGTGTTGTGCCTGCAGATGTGGCCCTGTCCACAGCTGAAGATGCTAAGGAGCTGCTGAGTAGTAAAGAGTTAATTTTATTTGTTTGAAAATGATAGGGATGTATCAAGTAGTAAAGAGTAAATTTTACTTGTTTGTAGTGAGGCATGAGATGAGAAGGGTTGAAAGTGCAAAGAAAATTTAGCATATGCTTTGGAAAAAAGAGAACGGCGGAACAGATGTAATTAAAAGATACGAAGACTGCAATAAGTTCGAGGGACAAGTAGGTAAGAGCCTGTGGGGAAGCACTGTGAGGGAAGGGGTTACAGAAAGACGAGGTAAGAGGAATGTGACTGCTGAAGCAAGCCGCAGCTCCCATGGGTGTACGGCAGCACGAGGCTCTGCGGACGCGTCGGGCGCAGGAAGGAGAAGGGAGGTGCAGGCCCAGCAGCGGACAGAAGGAGCAGATGAGGTACAGAGATGTTCACAGCTTCTGCTTCGCTGCTTTGAAGGCTGGTCGTGAGCAGGTGCTGCAGCACTTTCATCCCAACAGTAGAGGAGCTGGAGGAGTGCGGACAGCAGCAGGGAGAGGAGTTGGAATGTACGTTGGATGTGTTCTAACTGGATGGCCGTGCTGAACCGCGCTCAGAAACACAAGGAATAGCTTGAGGGTCCCCAGCCATCTGTGGCTGTCTTTGCACTTTTGGAGGCTGAGAGGTCCCAGAGGGCTCCTGGAAGCCCTGCAGGCACAGATCACTTGAGAGAACTCTGATACAGTGCACCTTAATGGAACAAATTACAAGGCAGTTTGTAGTATTCTCTACAAAAGAGATCTAAGCAAGAAATAAAACGTTTATTGAAAAACAATTAAAAAACCACTCAATTAATTGATGTGCTGTCAAGAGAGGCAGGTCAGATTTTCCAGGGGTTGCCAAGGATCTCTCCTTAATGAATGATTAATGAATGGAGGGGGTGGCAGTGGGGTCTTGTGTCCCGTTTCAAGTGCTGTGTGGGAAGGGAGTGAGAGAGGGACAGACAAGTGGGAGATGATCAGACAGGTGAGGATGAGCACCTAGATCACCACATAATTAAAATTCTCTGGTTTGGAAAAAGTGAAGACCGAATGCAGGTGTAAGTTTTCAGACATGAATGGTGATGTATAAAGGGGCAGTGATTCATATGGCTACCACAGGTAGGACGAGGAGTACTTGGAACTGTAGCAAGGGGCGATTTTGTTGCAAAATAGGTCATCTGAATAATGATACGTGCGGCGAAGAATCAGAATAGACCGTCTGGAGAGGTGGGGAAATGTCTGTTGCCAGGACATCCGACAAATGCCTTGGGGTTGGTAGGAGATGGCCCAGGTGTATTTGGCCATACTTGACGGCAGGGACGTGGGCTGGTGCGGGTCCCGCGCTGGGCTCTGTCGCCTGTTTGCCCTGACGGTTGTGGCCAGGTTGGCCATACTGCGTGTGAGAGACGTTACGTTTAGAGGCAGCGTTACCAGAGAGGTGTGTATTTACGAAGAGCAGAAGCTGCTGGTAGCATTTCGCACACTAGCAGCTTGGAAAGTCAGCTTCTGTCTTCATTAAAAAAAAAAAAAAAAAAAAGTGGTAATATAGTGGGACTGCTTAGTATTCTCATTAGTTTGCTGCAGACCTTTTTTCTTAAGCATGTTACTGGGGTTTTCCTGTCTGTTTTTAATGAGGGAGGCAAGGCCTTCCTTGTTGCTGCAGTGTCAGGTAGGCTTCTTGTTAGTTGAGGGACACGCCCATACAGAGACTCTGCAGTTTTCCAGTTGATTGGGAGATTCTTGAAATCTTTCTTGATGACTTTCAGAAACTGACAGAATAGAAGTATCTCGTGGAGGAGCATGTAAACGAGGCAGCTATCATTATTCGTAACACAAAGGAACCCAAGCTAACTTTGAAGGTGATACTCACATCCCCTCTCATTCGAGATGAAGCAGAGAAGAAGGAAGGAGGTACACAGAGCGTTTTAACTTGTTTTTAAGATTGTTCTAGCTAAATGCCCTGACTGTGCAGCACAGGGTTAACTGGGAAGTAGGTTTTTAATTTTGCATCGTGTACTAACTAGACTGGCTGTTGCCACTGTAGGTTACGTTATTTGTGCCTTAAAAAGACAACAGTTGCTTAATTTTCATGTAAATACGCATAGTTTTCATTTGCAAGCAATACTCCTACAGCGTGAACTTTGATATACAATTAGATCTCAGTTCTCCCTTCCCTCAGGCTTGCTAGTTCATTCTTGAGCACCCCAGCGCTGCACAGTCTGGTTTTCAAATTAAGTCAGTCAAGTGGGATTGGTTTGTAGTATCTTGAAAAACTCAGAAAATTCTCTTTTTACATTAAAAAACTCTCCTGCAAAGCTCGCAAGTATGTCGTCCTGGCCCTCAGTTTTTAATTGATGCTGCATATGTGTATGTTTCTAGCTTGAAGAATTTCCTGACTGGGATACAATTGAAGTTACAGTGCTGCAATACAGCACTTTTGCTGCTGGACTGAACGTTGTACCTTGTGTCCTTAGAGCAAAATAGATATAGAAAGCTGTAACTTTAGCTTCTTTCTCTTCCTTCTCCCTAACTGCCTGACGTCCGATATGGTGATATGCCCCTCGTTAAAGGCATGTTGACTGGTAGTATTGATGAGGTTGGAAACAAACCAAGAGAAATAGAGAAGAGCAAATGTAGCCATACTTTGTTTTATTTTCAAAATCTTGTCAGTAATTTCTGCTTCCGCTTCCCAAACCTGTCCCTAGAAACTTTGCCACTGGATGATGTCAGACCTTTGACCAACTGGCCACTCTCTGTCATGACAACTGAGGCAGCTGGGCCCGCGTGGGCTAGGGAGCTCCCTGTCGCGCTCTTCCCATTTCTAGACTCACCACCGGTCCCTGCTTCCCCCCTCCTCCCCGGGAAATACCGGCACAGCGAGAAACGTTGGTCAGTGTCTCTCGCTTCTGCTCGAGCGATGGCAGGAGGGAGCCCTTCTCAAGGGAGGTATAACACTGCGGCAGCAGTTGGGTGCAGAAGAATCTTACAAACCAGATGAATGGCAAAGATTCCCTAATACCAATCTCTGTTTATGCTCAAATTAGTAACCACGCTCTTTTGCAAGACCATTATAAATAAATTGCGTATTACTTCAGCTGTTATTCAGCTTCCCATAAGACGCTGAGATCAGCCCCGTAGTTGTTGCAGCTGATACATGTTTGTGAGAAAGAGCACAAAGTGCAGAACAAATTCTAATGGTCAACGATTTGCAAGGTTCTCACAAGGGGATGCAGCTTGGCACAAGGCTTCCGCCCAAGCATTTTCTTGCAGAAAGTGACGCCGTTGTGGCAGTAAACCCAAGGGACTCCCGAGTTCATCGGGATTTCAATTTTTATGCTTTCCTGTGTTTGAAATGTAGTTGTTCTATTTTGTTTTCAGTATCTTAAAATATTTTCAAAATTCTGTACTAATTTTTCTGAAATTTAAATTGGTTTTACTACCTCTCTTAGTGGCATTAGGCTATCATTTCTGAGCCGCTGAGGAGGACAGTTAATAGGGTGATGGATCTTGTTTAAAAGCCCAGGTTCTTTGACATTGATTCATCACAAGTGAACAGAGACATTGATCATATTCCTTCTCAGAGGTACGTGAAACGTGATGAGACGTCGCTACGTAAACT
>Ga0181612_123076_pt1 | contig 15711 bp, 9 predicted proteins | sample HoacroProtozoa21_FD_119630 | JGI IMG/M metagenome (GOLD analysis project Ga0181612, IMG submission 119630) | Hoatzin crop microbial communities from Cojedes, Venezuel. Combined Assembly of Gp0051906, Gp0051904, Gp0051908
CTGGGAATTCAGCAGATGGCCCCCTTGCTTCTGAATATTTTCTGAGACAAGGATGTTATTAGGGTGCACTGTTCTGCTTGTGGCTTTTGAAGGTGAGATATAAACAAAGTCTCGTTTACTACTTATTTGAAGATCCCTTTGTGTTTTGAAGCAAATAGAAGGCTCAGAAGACCCAATGCCTTAGCCAATTTCTGACTCGGCTAATTATTTTTCTTCTGTTGTTCCCTGCAGCTTCAGCTGAATACAGTATTTTTCACGTACTTCTCTAAACTTTTCTAATAAGGGTGTCAAGCAGCTGCTCCATTGCACTTACTGCTTGCCTAATTTCTTTGGGGGGTGGGAACTGCTTCTGTGTTACACAGAGCTACCTTTTCAAAAGCACAGCTCTCGCCCCAAGTCCAGAGGCTCCAGTAGTTCTGAATAATTACGTTGCAGGTACTTCGAAATAATGACTGCTTAGTTGATACTGAGCCATGGGCATGCTGTTTCAGCACTAAAGCAAGCGTAACCAGGACTGAGTAGCACCTTGTTACTCTCTGTAGCAGATAACATCACTGGGCATTTGAAAACTTAAAAAATTTAAGTGTATTTGAGGAATGAGGAACCATAAACAGAGAACATGGCATAAGCAGCTCTCTCCATCTACCTGAGCCTAATGGGGAAATGCTAGCACAACCGAGTCTGCCACAGAGAATGCCGGTTTTGTATTTGCCACCAGTGAGGAGACACGTGCCAAGCACAGTCGTCAGAAAGCAATTGAGAGGGGGTTGCGTATCCTGTGAAATGTGGTCTGGGTGGCAGCGGGTTAAAAGGAGGATCCACCGTATAGCTGGGTGGTTAGCTGGAAGGCCAAATAACTTGTGAGTTTCTGACTGTAAGCAAGCCATCCCTCAGCACTGGGGCTGCAGCCTCAGCAGCACTGAAAGCAAAGAGGAAGGGTATGCTCTAGGCATTACCAAAGAAAATGCATGGGAAGTAAAATTTCAATTGAGAAACGTAATATAAAGGGACCAATAATGAACTCCAATAAATCATCTGGTTTGGGTAGTTTCTATGAAAGGAAAGGGGGAGGGGGAACCCAAATTGTACTAACAGAATAACATAGAAATGAAAAGAGGGAGAAACAGGAAAGAAAACGGGAAGTGGTACTTTCACTCTTCTGTGCCAGCAGTCTCTGGCAGCCGCCTCCAGCAGATGTGGCCACCTGCCAGGGGAATCCTGTGCGCTCTGCTGAAAGCTGGGAGCTGGCTCACCCAGGCACCTGCCTGACGCAGACCGAGGGAAGGCACCGCCTGAACAGTTTCTCATCTCCTCGCTTCCAGGCACTTCGTGTCTCAGAGTAGGCCGAGTGTGTTTCCTACCAACCCTAATGCCTCCACCATGCTGGAGAATATGAACACTCACACAGCCCACGCTCAGCCTTATGGTGACCTTGTTTCCCAATTTTTGTGGTTCCTCTTCCTGTGCTGTCTGTGCGTTTCTGCAATACGTGAGAGATGGAAAGAGCATTCAGAAAATATGAATGTGTTTTTAGCCACACATATCATTGCTTCTCATGCCTTGCATTAAACCTGGTTCCGTGGTATGTGTTGCTTTTGAGCATATTTTGTTTCTAATTCAGTCAGTGGGTAGCACTTTGTATATAGCATCGCAATTAAATTTAATCATCTTCAACCAATTTCTGCTGGGGCCATTTCCTTCACCCACAATTAGCAGTAATGTTAAACAGGTGCTTTATGTTTGACAGCACCTTTCCAGCATTCTAATACCTTTATTGGTCCCTCAATTTAGTTTTTAAAACCAGATTGATTTCTCTCTTATTTCACGTCTGGCAATGCTTGTTTGTCCATTACTTCCAGAATTATTACTGTTACATCCATTTGCATTCTCGCTTTCAGTTCATATTCATTTTACTCACCCAGAGTGTAGCAGTTTCGGTTATTTTTCTGTTCTGCACGGTGTTTAAGTTTGAAAACAGATGCGGAGACCTAGTGTTTGTGAAGCAGGTGCTCCCGCAGGCAGCGGGTTGAGCTGTTAACCAGGCTCTAAGCATTAAAGGCTGTTGCTCTGCCTGCTCCTGCCCTGCTTGCTGGACTCCTGCCCACACGCGCTGTCCGTTGCAAGCGCTCGCCTGCCTGCACTGGGGAAGATGCTCCAGCTCCTTCCTCTGGCTAAATGAACTTTTTGTTTTGACCACTTAACGACTGAATAAAGTGAGTAACTTTGTTTATGCAAATACTTTCATTTGAGATTAGATCCCTCACATAAAAACTGTGGTCAAAAGAATCACATAATCAGAATCTACTTACTCCCTGCCACCATTTGCAAGAGCTCCCTACAAAAGATTGCTAAAAGAAGGAAAAGAAAGCTATTTCAAGACTGGCCAGAGTGTAGGTATTTCTTTCCTACTTGGGTTTCTCTGATGAACTGCATAGCCTTTGGCTACAAGGCTCGGGGCTTTTTGTTTTATTTTTTGGCATTTATCACCAAGAACCTTTATTAAGTCTTTTTATTACATCTCAGCTGATTACTGAAGTCATCATTACGTGCAATTGTCATCTTTCTCACTCGTGTTAGACAATCTGTGGGGTGTATTAAGAAGAGTGTGGAAAAATATTCCCCTGGGGAAAATGCTGACTTTTCTGTGGAAAAAAAAAAAAATTGAAACGTGTTTGCCTGTTGAAATACCGTTATTTTAAAAAGCCACTGTAGTACTCTGCAAGAGATTTAGCTTTGCTGCTTTATGTGTCCATTCACCTGTACAAGCTTTACTGCTTGTATGGCCATGATGCCCTCAAGGTCTTCACTCTGGAAGACAGTGCATCACAGTTGTTACAACGCATGGCAGAACCTGTAGTTCTTCTTTTAGAGCTCAAGGCCTAGGATCTTAATGTGAAAGATTTTTACACCTACAATGATAAAAAAAAAAAGTCATGGATCAGGGATGATATTTTTAGAAGGTCAAATTAAGTTTATTACAGGGTCAAGTCAATGTCAGAGAGACGTACAGATGTATACAAGGCCCTGCAGGAGCTGGAATTCCCAACTTAACACACAGTACCATTAAAACTCAGTTTATTCATCTAAGCAATTAAGCGATCTTCACTGGGGAAAAACAGTCATTTTGTAAATATTTGTGCATGCAGAAGTCCATGCATGCAAACTTTTTTGAATAGCAAGAGGAAGATCCTTTAAAAGAGCTATTTAGCATTCACATCAACAGTTGCAAACACTGTATTTTCAAATTCCACCAGCTCTGCTGTTAACCTTTGAACCTTAAAAACTTTGAATGAACAGTATTAAAGTAACTTGATATATGAAGATAATCTGTATCGGTGATACCAAAGGCAGCTACTGTTGTATTAGAGCTGGATAGCCAGTGTTCACTCCTGCATTTCTGTGTTTTATGCGGGCACATATCTCTGCTTGTCTTGTACAATCAACTACTGCGCATGAGTAACAAGATTTGTCAAGGAGTGTGTACACATGCCTGAAAATGCTGTTCAGTGCTCAGAACGGATTGTTCTGTACCCGGCTGTAAGACACTTTAATGACAACTTTTTGGTTTTTTTTTATACTAGACTAAATTTATGTGCATATTGGATAAGATGTAAACATCATCATCAAAATTTTGTCCCAGTTTCATAGTTATGCATAATGATAATTGGCAAGCTGGTTCAAGTAAAGAAACAGAACTATTGCTGGGAGATTGCATGCAGCTCTGAAACAATTCATACATTAATCAACTCTAGTTGATACCAATTTTTCAATTGATGTTTTCCCTGGAACACATTCTAAAACAGATTTAGTGTATTTGTGTCAACAGAAATATTCTATCTATATTCTGCTCAGACTAAAATGGAGAGATGTATTTGATGTTGTTGAGAAAATTCTCTGTAGTAATCGGCTGTAAATCTGCAGCCCGCATTTCCAGTTTAGATTGTAACATGTTAGGAAGGCTTGTGAAGCTAGACTGGAAAATAGAAGGACAAAACTTCCTAAAATACGTCCTTTGATAGCAAAATATTCAGTAGATGGTATTTTTGGGTTAAAATTACAAAGGAAATATATACGAATACTGTGATCAAAGAGCCTGCAAGAAATGCAAATCTCTTATTAAGATGTTCTATTTTTTATTTTCAAAGAAAATTTTTCATATTCAGATTTTTATAATTTTATTGTAGTAGGTTTTTGTGGGTTTCATAAGTGATCAGCACAAGATATTTGTTAATACTAATCCTCATTTTTCTGTGCTAATCATTACGTCTTCAGTACAAGTATGACTTTCTGTGAGGTGTGAAAAACTGACCATTGATTTTTTTTTTTGGTGCAGAGGGGTCTAAGCAGGAGCAAAAGGTGTATATTTGTACCACCCTATGTTAGACATTGGAAAACCAAGTGCAAATCTTGTTCTCGAGCCCTTGTCTGTGATTACAAGAAGCTTCTGGTGATGCATTACAGGCTGACAGGGAAAGAATTTGCAGTGATCCGCACATCAGTTGCTTGGTGAATATTGTGGTCCAAATGCTGGCTGAGGCAGGCAATCCGTGGACTAGATAATAATAGGGATTTCTCTGTGTGGGAAAGGCACTGCTTACTTCCAGATGCTGCTCTGACTGCTCCACTGCAATGGGAGGCATTACGGTGTAGGAACAGAATATCCAGCATCACCACAGCTCTCATGACCACGCGTCTGTGCCAAACAGCAGCCCGAGAGGTGTACCCATCATCTCAACACACTGAGAAGCACCAGACCAGAAATTGTCACATAGCTATTAAGAACTTGTTTAGAAAATAAAAATTACAAGTGCTGTCGTGTAGGTCGCCATACAGCAAAAGACAAAAGCTCACAATGGGATACATATGTGCATGGGTAGTTTGTGCATGCCAGATAATAAATACATATCCCGTAAATGTCACTGAGTACATAGGCAGCTTCTCGTAGCTGTCTGAATGCTTAACTGCAGTCCTTATAAAGCTGTACTACTGTTCTTCCTTCATAGAGGTCTGAGGTTATTATGTTGTATGCATCTATATGAATGGGTGCTATCATTTCCCTTCTTTAGTGTTTCGGTATACACCTACTCCACTTTAAGAAAAGATAGCAAAACCTATGTCAAAAAATACTTTAGTGATCCAAGTGAGGAAAGGTTTGTTTGGTACTATACACGGAGATTTCAAATTTTAATTGGAGTGATAAACATATCCTTGGCTATTCAGTGTGGCAAACAGACAATGTAAGGAAGGCTGAGCAATATTGGAGACAGGTATTTACTCACGAAATAAACAGCACTTCAAAAAACTTTCTGTTTCTGAAAGTGAGTGATAAATTTTTGTGGTTACTAATAATCAATAGAAAAATCACAACTGTGTGCACTTTGATGCAGGCATTGTATTCGTATCCTATAAAACAGAAGTGACATTGAAAAAAGTGTTGAATATGTAAACTTGCTGGTTTTATATTTTGCTTATTTCTTCTGCTGAAGACCTGTTTATCACCATAGTGTATTGTATACCATGTGGATCAGGAAGTTTTCATTAGGTATATACTGTACAATAGATGTGTTTTATTGCTTAGCATTATAATAAACACTTTTTAGAAGTTAAACTTCAAAAAATACAGATGCAACATCGTGGTTATTTATCTCAGACGCTAACCCTCCCCTCAACATAAACAAAAAATAGTCTCTAAATTTATTCCCTACAGGACATGTCTTATTTGAAAATGATAACACTTAGTGGAGAAAGATACACCTTTCATTTTGGCTGGGTTAATAAATTTGTGCAGCACAGGCTTAGAGCTCCTTGCTTATTACTGGGGAACAAGTTTTCACTCTGTGATATTTTTAAAAAAAAGAGTCTTGACAACATTGGACTTTTTATTACATAAAGTAGATGTGATGGTTGAAAAAAAGGGTTATATCCATATGCCATGTTATGACTTCTAATGGGCAAAGGAAAATACAGCAAATAAATTTGGGTTGGGTTTGGTGGTTTTTTTTTAGTTTCTTTTTTGACAGCTATCTATTCATAATATTTATTCATCTTAAGGAATCACTGACTTCATAGGTCATTGAATTTGATATCTGTGGGTTAAAGGGCACAAACTGAAGCATAGGAAGTTCCGTCTGAACATGAGGAAGAACTTCTTCCCTCTGAGGGTGACGGAGCACTGGAACAGGCTGCCCAGGGAGGTTGTGGATTCTCCTTCTCTGGAGATGTCAAGACCCGCCTGGACAAGGTCCTGTGCAGCCTGCTGTAGGTGACCCTGCTTTGGCAGGGGGGTTGGACTAGATGACCCACAGAGGTCCCGTCCAACCCCTAACATTCTGTGATTCTGTGAACATTCTGTGATTCTGTGGGTTGTGGGATCAGCCTTTAAATTTTTATGTTGATTTGCATACATGACAACTTTCATCAGTAGAGATCATTATAAACAGCAAATCGGAAGAAGTTAAAAAAATTGTTTCCTTGAAAGGGGTTTAAACAAGTTCACAGAACAACTTAACAGAGCCTGCATAATCTTTGCAGTCAATAAAACCAAGGGCAGAGAAAAGGGCTTAAAATCCAAAGCAAGAATATTTTGTTTCCAGTGTCTATTCTTGAAGACTCACTCCTTTAGCTATAGCAAATGAGTCTTATTAGGTAAGTACTATTTATTAGGTAAATACTCCAGTAGAAAAACAGTTTTCAAGGCTTTTCTTTTTAAATCTGGAGTTCATCTGTAAACTTCAGTAATAGGGACCTTGAATGCTTTTTCACTCTACCCAAATATAGTTCCTTATCACAGTGTCTGATTGCAGTAATATTGTCTTCCTGACACTCTGACTAGCGCTGTCTGAAGAATAAAATTAGGACTAAAAAAACACTTGAAATAAGTATTTTTAGAAACTGTTTTAACCACCGTGATTTATCATTGTACCAAGCAATACTGTAACCTTGGATAATTAAAAAAAAAATCCCAAACCCACCAGCACCCCAAACCATACCCCCAAACACAGCAAAATAATTCAAGTTAGCAGGTGAGATCACCATGAATATGATGAATCACTGGCAGCCTTTCTTGCTATGTCTGCTCAGGTAAAGTTCAGATCTTGACCTTCCACTTGCCTGGGAGCTGTTGTAGAAATCCTAATTGGCTTCCTGATTGCCTGTTAAGAATAATAACTGATTAAGTAATTGTAGCACCTTATGCTGAAGAGTTTTAAATACATAAAGCATTCTGAGCTGTCTCCTTATAATAAGAGGTATGGTTGCTCATATTATATGTTATAAAAGAAAATACATTCTTTTCTATCATTGTCATGTACTTACTTAGCTATGTTTATACTTCTAACCTTTGGCTAATAAGGATAGCGACTGTAGGCATTAGACAGCCTTAAAAAGATTGATGCTTTTGATTACGGGATAGTATAGCATAAATTGTAGGGTTCAAATCTCTTACAGAGTTAAAAAGGATATGTGGTATTGGAAGAAACATGGAGGTGTCAATTTTCTACTTGATGGTACTAATATATTTTGATAAGATCTGCATATTAAGAACAGAATGAGCCCTCAAGTACAGTGATTTAGTACTTCAATTGTACACTGTACTTCACAGTGAGTAGAACAAACAATAAAAGCGTGAATCCTTGCTTCTTCTCTGAAGGACAGTGAACAAAGATGTGTAGACATTACAGCTGGCAGGTGTGGAGAGGACTTGGTTTTCAGAAGTGACTGGAAAGAGGAAAGGGAGCAGGATAGTAAATGTGAATGGGGAGGTTAATTGCAAAGTAAATGAGTTTGCTACAGAAAGTGCTGAGACTCTGATCCTCAAAGGCTATGTGCATTTTAGTAAACAACACCAAGGAATGTGCCAGGCACTGGAGCTTAATCGGCTAAACTATGATACTGTGAGCATTGTTTCTAGTATGCTTGGTGGCCTTGGACCAAGTAGCACTGTCCTGAGCATTTCCTGGGAGGGTTTGGGAACTAGCACACAGCAGGGACCATTGCCAGCACACTGTTTCCATTCCAAGGGGGTTTAACAGCACTGACAAGGGCTGCTTGGTAAAGGCAGGTAAAAGTCTGCCTTCTCTTTTTGTCATGCTTTGAAATCCCCACCTTCTATGTGTGTTGCTTCTGGGGTTCTGCTGCCCTGCATGTCTGGTTCTGAATGCCTTTGTGCATGGACCGTCCCTGATTCTGACTGAAATCTGACCCAAACAATCGTCATCTTCATTGTGTTCTGGAGTAACTGCATGCAATCAGGGAGGACTGAGAAGGACAGTGTGTCCTCAACCTGCTTTTGCTTCTTTTGCTTCTCTTTGTCTTTCTTGTAGTCACCAGTTATCTTGTTTCTCTTTTTTGGACAGCAGCGTTCACTGTCTCTAGGTGTATTTGCTCCATCTCACTGTTCCTTGATCTGCTCTGTTTCTCGGTATTGAAAATTCCTCAAGTCCTGATGCATCAGAGTCATCCTAAATCTGGCAATTACGTCTGTGCAACACATTTACCCATGATTTTCAATTTCAGGCCTTCTTTCCTCTTTGAGATGACAACAGGTAATACAGAAGAAAACTTGTATAAAGCATAGCTGCCCGTGGAAGAAAACAAGTTCAAAGACATGCCAGAACAGGGCAGCAGGGTTTTTTGAGGGCATTAGGGTATTAAATATATCTTGGGGTTTGGGATTGCTCAGCAATGATGTTTAAAGCCTGTCAAAGAACACAAAGGGAGTCTCTAAGGAGAAATTGCTCTAAAATTATGGTTTAGGTATCCTTGTGTCTTCATCAAGCCAGGCCTCTGAGGTACTGATGAATGACTACATACAGTGTCAGGTGGGGGACCTGTTATGGATTCTCCCTGAAATTATAAGCTTTCCGTATGTCTGCGCTGGTTAGGACTGCCCTTTTCTTTCCTAGTCTTTTCTATCCATCTTGGGCTACAGTTTCTAGAAGGAGCTGTTAAGGCCTAGTAAGACTTTGGTATTTACTTCTGATTGTAACTTCTCTGTAGAATAAAATCGATGTTTAGGGAACAGTGGGAGCCCACAAAGTTGGTTTTGTATTGCAGGCTCTGGCAGTGGGACTGTGAAACTATGTCCATCCTGCAGAGAGGTGCAGCGGAGCCTTGCAGGTAGATGGCAGATGCTCACAGTGCTTGCCCACACAACGAAGCCCTTTCTCCAACCTTGAAATAAGGTAGCCTTTTCCCAAACCATCTGCTAGGAACACTGCCCATCCTCTGTTGTTCTTCAAACTATAATTGGGCATTGAGAGAGTGGTGGGTGCCATAAGTCAAAATTGTGCCAGGGAGCGTTGTAAAAACAAACCAGAGTTGACAGTTGTGTGCTAATGCTTAAGCCCACATCCTGACTGTGTTTAAGTACTAGAATGAGTGTAGCCTGGGCTCCAGCTCCGTTAAGGGTATGCAGAAGATAGGACTGTATCTTGGAGTGTGTTGGGACATCCGAAGATTGAAGGGTAGTAGATGGATCTCCTGACAGCAGTCTGGTGGGTGGATCATCAGATGGAGCAGCTGGATTTCCTCACAAATACCGTTACAAATCTGTCTCATGCTCCTGACAAGAGGAGTCCCTGTAAATGTGGTATGCATATGCAGACTGAATAAGAGAAAGCTCAGCTTCACCACTCAGGCAATGAATTTCAAAGACAAAGAGCAGGTGAGAGGATATTGGTGAATAGTAACAGCCTTCTTGTAGTGCTTTCTGTAGTTCCTTCAAGCATCCTTAAAATTCACAGGCAGCAGAAGTGCCCAGTGACTGTTTGTTCAGGGCAAGATTTCAGCTTGTGTAAATCAATGTATTTGATTGCATTTTGCAAGGCTTATTCATGACAGCATATGACACATGGATCTAGTACTCAGATTTTATTTTGATTTTATTTAGTAAGTAATCTGGATAAAGTTAGTGAATACTAGTTAGTAGGACCTCCAGGGTTGAGATATCTCTGTGATTTAGTTGCAGAATTTCAATTAGCAAGGAAAAGCAGCTATGCTCCAGAAATGAAACCATGTATATTTTTGCTGGACTCTGTACAGTGGCTGTCTTTTCCATACTACTGAAACACAAACAATGCTGGTTAATTACAAACCATGCTGCTATGGAGTATATATTCATACAGTAAGCATAATACCTTTCTTGCTATGGAGCCACTCTTTGATTTGCACGCTTCCCTGAGAGCATGCAATTTGACTCAGAATTTGCTTTGACATTCCTTATCCTCATAGCAGATAGATGGTCATTAAGAAGGACAATTCTTGGGTAATTCACTGTGAGATGGCGTTACGCTATATATTTTAGATGCTCATCATAGTAACATCAGTGCCACTTGCTTTCAGGATCCAGATTTCTGGTTGGAATAAGTCAGATCTTAGTAAAAGACACATATAGAGCACTTTTTATCTTTCCAGCAGAGAAAAAACGAAGTCAGTCTGAACATTTGCTGGATTAGAAATGCAGAGCTGTGTGCATCTGAAATGTGATTTAGTGATCAGATTTACTATTCCAATATTAATTAATATTAATCACCATCCTGGTATTATCTTAATATCTGAATATTAAGCTAATATCCTGTTTTCTGCTGTTACAATTTTTGTGCATAAGTGAGTGAGAGAGTAGGCCAGTTAACAACAGCTGTTGGTGTAGTGAAGTGATTAATTTCCTGTGGAGGGCTAGCATAAATTTCGGGTTTCTTTTGGAATCTAATGCACAATATTTTATTAGCAACTTAAAATGGATTTTCTGGGTTAGTATGTTTAGCTGCCGTGTTAGGACTTCTGTTTGTTTCTTTTTCTCTTAGATTACAGTGTTGTCACACTGGTAATTTCCTGTAACGTAGTATGTACCAGAAACTTGCCAACAGTCGTTATCTGTAAGGCTACTCAAGGAGGAATCCTGCTTTCTAATGACTTCAGTGGGACCCTGCCCTTGGATGGAACAGAAGGCCTGGCATTGACTTCCACAGAAGATATTCTCTCTTCTCAAGAGCAGAGAGTCACTCTGACTTTTCAGTTCTGCAGCGAGTGCACACCAGAGGTGCTGTGGGGATCTGGGTGACTGCAGGTCACCAAATGTTGGGAAACTTTTAAGCTTGGTGTTTTGCTGGGCAAGAGGGATTCTCCTTTAAGCAGTCTTATTCCTTTGCGTTGTTGATACCACCTTTAGGCAAGTGAGAGGTGGAGGTATTTTGCTTTATTATCTGGAGCTAGTAAGTATTTCCATTGTGATACGAAGTGATGATCTGAGGAGTCTGGAAAATTACTAGTAGAAAATTAAGTTGGGAAAAAATTAAGTCTGTGGGGATGCCAGAGGTTTTGTAAGGCTGCTTCAGTTTCTCTAACTAGGGTGGGTATATATGATAACTCTCTGTTGACCCTCCTCTGGGTATATCTGCTAGCAGTGCTGCACTGCGTGCACTGGGGTACCTGCTCGTCACTGCTCTCTCCGGCTCTGTCAAAAAGTTCAGGGGGAAACTTTCAAGAGAAGACAGAGGACGGAGCTGTGAAGGGCTGGATTGTTCATCCTGTCTTTCTGAGATGCACTTGCAGTTCATCATGGTTCAGCAGACTGGAGGTGATGTGGAGAACTGCCTTGGGAAGGTGAAAGGGACAGAAAAAACGGGGAAACTGAATAGGGGGAAATACACATATATTCTATTTGTTTTGTTTTCATACTGATAGCATGCTAGAGAAAAGGTATTCATCCATGGCCAAAGGTCTGCAACATAACAGTAGATCTAAAATAATTGACACAAAGAAGTAAAAGGTTTGGAACACAGAATTTTGACCATTGTGTGTGAGAACACTCTTGCACCCGCTGTAGCTGGTTAATGATCTAGTCTGCAGCTGCAGTTGGAAATGGACTCATCTCTCTCACTGTGATATTTAGCTTACCGGCACTGGTTTAATCCCACCCCCAAAACAACTGAGGCACCGATACAGGCTACATAGGATTTTAGTTAATTTACGTGTAGTTAGTCTAGGCGTACGTATGGGTTACAGGCAATGTAACAGAAGAAGGGTTGGTTTTAGTACGCAGATAAGTGAACTGCCACACTTGCATGACTGTAATTCCAGTGTTTTTATTATTCTGTATAAACTATACACTGTTGTTCTATTAGCACACTGAGTGTATTTATCACAAACCAAAGGTGTGAGAAAATGCAGCTTTTGTCAGGAAAAAATGAAGAGTTCCCCTCCTCAGGTATCATGTTGAGAATGATTTTGCGTAAAGGAGGGAATGAATCAATAGCTCTTTCACTTGCAGGAGCACAACTTTTCACGGTAGGTATGTCCCTAGGAAGCATAGTTTTTAGGCAGGCATGTGCAATAATTTATGTCTGAGCCATTTGTTAATATTGGCAAAGCGTCACAGGTGCTCTGAGTGCTTATGGCAGGCTGGGGAGAAGAATGGAGCAGCAGGTTGCTGCTCCATCCCCGCACTGAGGGCTGGCATTTGTACACAGCGAGAGGTTGCAATGGCACGCTATTTCCCCTGTAACAAGTAGAGGAATTAATCTGTACTTCTCGTAGTAGTTTCAAGGAGTTTTACTGAGCTTGGATTTCATGATTTTCAGCAAAATCTCTTGTAAAAGTGTTTACAGAAAATCCTGTCTCCTTTTCATTTACTCTGCCATATGCGGTAGCATATCTTACTCATTCTTTGAACATTTTATGATCCCAGGGGGATTTAAGAATAAATACTACCATACAATTAACATATCAAATTAGTTTTGTGTTACACACACAGAGTAATGGATAAAGTCAGTTCAGGGCTTGATCCTGCATATGCTGAAGTTGAGAACATTTCTTGGTGTTATTTTGGTTTATGATTGGCACATAAAGGTCTTGATTTCTTTCTAGTTGTATAGAAAATTATGTTCTTAAATAAATGCAGGCATATCTTATTATCAAAAAACAATGGCAAAAAAAGTTCTTACGATCTTCTAGAAGGAGTATAATACAAAATTTCAATGACCATTTTTGTTTTTCATGAACAACAAATACTTTTGCGGTCCTATAATTATTTTCTGAAGCAGAAAGTAAGTCAGTCAGATTACTTTCAGATCATTATGTCATCTGTGTTAGAAAGTGGTAATTGCGGATTACTGACAGTTGCTAGCAGGTTTCGCTTGGCAGAGAACAAGGTTAATGTAAGTGGTCATATGGCGAAGTTCATTTTAAATGATCTCTAATGTTCGGATGCCTTTAAAGAAAGCTAAACACTGCTTGTGTTTGGAATGTGATCTGATGTATAATTAAGTTTCTCCTACAGAAAGGTGAGAAGTTGTAACCCAATGTTCAAAATCAACAGCAGAAATGTGTCTTTTTAAAATTTAAAAATGTTTAAAACTTAAAATAAGCTGATTTTAAAGATTTGTATGCATGTTGTGGGATGGGTATGGAAAATACTGGATTTTAAGCAAAGAAAATTTTGGATTATGCAGGATATTTTAAGTGATGTGAGTTCATCCTCTGGATGGTGAGGCTGTTAAAAAATGTGGATATGAGTAATTGATATCATTATATATTAAAAACAAATATGTAGAGGAATTTACTAGGGTCAAGGACTGTGTGTAAGACTTAGGTTACCCAATACCATCCATTATATTGCTTTAAATAACTTTAATACTTTTGTTAATATTTTATCATTTTTCAGAATTGAACAAGCTTAACACATTGCAAAGGCTGGTTAATTAGTTTATTTAGATTTTTTTGAAAAATAATTGACCGTTTCTTAATCTCCTTAATAAGGGGATTTTGCAGCTTTTTTTTTTTTTTGTACTCTCTAAGGAAGAAAGGATTAGAAATATGTCAGTGTCAGTTCAAAATTTAGGCCAGCATCTTTTGGCTGTTTTGGAAATACAGAGTTGCTGTTTTCTCTCTTGAAGGGAATGCACAATGACTTCCCATGCTAAGTCATCTTGAATTAAAGTCGCTGAATGTTCTATGGCAAAAAAAGCTTTGAACCTAAATTTGATTTTAGCCCTCCTCGCTGCAGCCTGAGGACAGGAGGAAGAATGTGGTAGTGTTTTTACAGAATACTGGAAATCTTGTGGACATCCGACCACCTCCCTTTCCCTCTGTTTTATTGATTAATTTGGTAAAAATACATCCAGCAAGCCCGGAGAAGGGAACGGCAGAAGAAAAGGAAGGTAATAATGAAAGCTGTGTGAGGGAATGCTTTCCTTGCTTCCATTATGTCTCCCTGGTTGTTCCCAGAAAGCTATGATGTGCTTTACTCTCGCTGCTGTGTGATGGCTCAGTGCAGAGTGTACACACACAGTGAGGGGTCGAAAGGAGAAGGGCAAAGAGCAGGAGTGAAGGGAAAGGAGGTGCAAGGAGACAAACCCAGCTGTGGCCCTCTTGTCCAAGAAGCACCCTGTGCAGACAGGGCTGTGAGATGCAGCGGCAGCAGCAGTAGTGAAGCTCCTCCGTTAATCTTGAGGGGAGGTGATGCAAGTAAAAGGCAAATTGAGGAGGTTAGTTTGTTTCCTCGTTATGAATGGGTTGCAGAAAGGAAAGGGACACTTCTTGAAGTCAGAGGAGATATTGATGCATATGTGCACATAGATCAAGTTTCCAAGCCACAATATGTAAGTACTTCTGCCATCTTTACAAGGTTTGTAAGCAGGGGAAGGAAAGTAGATTTTCACTAAAGCTTCTACCTAAAGGTAGGATCTAGTGTTGTCCTGGTAAAATGTGATGCTTTTATTGGAGAGGGAAGAAATGTGTGTGGGGAAACGAACGTAGAAGTTAAAAACATTTCTATAAGTTCATTATATGTTTATATTAACAAGACTAATAATTTCTCTCATTGATTTATGAGGACAAAGTCAGTAATTTTCATCAGGTTCCAGTGGCAGCATACCTGTATACTTCACTTGACCCAGCTTGGCTCTGAAAATTGTAACGAGGTTTCTACCTTTTTCAATCTGTGAAGTTCTCTGTTCACCTAAATGTCTAGCTAGTACCTGACTTCAGAAAAAAATAATTAATCGACCTTGTTAATGAAAGAGAAAATTCTAGCAGAAGTTAGGTGGTAGTTTTCTGTGTCAAGCTCAGGATTGTCTAAAAATGGCAGGCCACAGATATCTCAATGTATTATTCAAAATAATTAGTGTGAGCAGTCAGTCTCACCTCACCTGCTTTGAACTTGCAAAGTGAGGCGCAGTCCCAGGCTGGGGCCATACCACCTCCCTCAGCACGGGGCTGTGCTTGAACTCGGAAGCTGGAGTCGCAGGTGGGACTCCTGGGTGCTGGTGCACATAACAGCGAGCATCTTCGAGCAGCTTGCTGGCTGAGATAGTATGGAGGGGTGGCATGTGATTGTTCCTGACCATATAAGCATAATTTTATGTTATTTCAAAAAAAATTAAAATCCACTGTCTCTTAATCAATGGGCAAAAGAGAAAATAATTGGATTGTGAAGGCACCTATGCAATAGTTTTTAAAAGCAGTTTTTGCATGAGAATAAATAAGTAAATTGCATTAGGGAAACACCCTCTCATCGGAAGAACTTCTTTCAAGGAATGACATTAATAAACATAAGTAAGAATAATGAAATGTGGGTGTTGGTTTTTACGACCATAAGGAATAGAGTTAGTTGTATTTACATTTTCTGGTTTTGTAATATATACCAAAATAATTTTTTGTTGTAATAGGCTATAATTTCTTTCTTCACCAAAACAGTAAAAAGAAAAAGAAGAA
>Ga0181612_165296_pt1 | contig 15711 bp, 8 predicted proteins | sample HoacroProtozoa21_FD_119630 | JGI IMG/M metagenome (GOLD analysis project Ga0181612, IMG submission 119630) | Hoatzin crop microbial communities from Cojedes, Venezuel. Combined Assembly of Gp0051906, Gp0051904, Gp0051908
AATCTAATAACTCCAGAATGTTTCATACTCATAGGGAATCCTCTGTAACATGCACTCTGTTCAATATGTAATATTCTTGCCAGGTTCTTCAGTGTCAATGTTCCTCCCATTCCCTGTTAGCCCAGTCACTCCTACAGCCTATGCTAGCTGTAACACAGGTACATTTTCCTGTAAATAAGTACAACCAACCCAAACAGCCTCATTGTTGATTTCCAACAATGTACTCCTGATAGGAGCATCAGGCATCATGTTACCCAATTATGCCAAAAGCTGCAGTGTAGTGTAACTGCTCATGGTCCCAAGTGGCTCACATTTTGGTTTTGTTTTGTTTTTCATTTTGCACTGTGTGGGCAGTGCATTGTTGTTAGCCAACAATGTACTGTTGGTAGTAAGCACTTGCGTAGTCTTTAGCTTGATGCATGTATAAAATGGCTGTGTTTAAAAATGTAAGCTAATTCCATTATGTTCACAGTGCTGTAGAACATAGCAACTAACGGCTTTGCTTGTTAAAGCTTATTATATAAACAACATTTTTGCAGATGATGTATCATATAGTTTTGCTTCCAGTGGCATACACAGTAGAAGCAGGTCATTTTTTTCCTATTCACTCTTAGGACAGTATACTGAAAATAGCAAGCCTGTGTTTACTCCATGAAAACTGGAAATTATCTTTGTTCTTTTTAGTAGAGCACGATAGTTTTTTGAATTGTAACATAGTATGAATGCAGTTGTTTTGGCATCTATTTTGTGAAAACATCTCTCTGTATTTCTGTAAGAGAAATTATGTTGACTGGAATTTTATACGTCACTCAGTGATGCATCCTTCATTAAATTACACTCATGACCCTAGAAGTACTACTCTGAAATCTATATTACTCTTTCATATTGACATCATTGTAAATGACAAAGGTGGTACGAATCAACCCAGAAACCAAGCTAGAATTTTTGACCATACAGTGAAAAAGAATCTCATTGTAACACCACAGATATAAGATGCTCACATGTTTTGTGAGATTGTTCATGGAAAAGTATGTTATGTTGTAGAACTCATTAAGAGCCACTGGAGATTAAAGTACATGCATGAAAATACATTACATATTTATTTCTTTGAGATACGATGTACTTTCACTGTAGCCTGGATGAAGCCATAACCACAGCTGCACTGAATTCTCCATCCTATACACCATGTATAATGTAAAAGAACAAAGGACGTGAATAGGACTTTGAAAACATGAAATAATGGTGAGTTTTTTATTTAAAAAAACAAATTTTTTTTCTTCATTTCTCAATTTACTTTTTCCCTAGGCAAAGATAATTCAATGATTGTCGAGCAGTAGCCAGCCATTTCTGGTTGTAGATTTTTATTTGCTTTCAAGACGATTCATTGCTGTCCTTTTCTTCATATTCCAGAAACTTCTGCTATGTCTAGAAACAGTAGTAGGATTTTATGTTTAAAAAAAAACACAACAAAATCCAAAACAAACACACAAAAAAACGCTTCTCTTTGAGAAGCAGTATTACCTGATTTAACAGTGATTAGAGCAGGGAACTGGACATTGCATATCAAGATGGAATAAACCTCTGTCACAGTTCAGTATTAGGTATTGGTCAAACCAATGAGTCTTTTATTGCTCTTGCTTTTCTGGAGCTAACAGTGTTCACCTTTTTTTCAACATCTTTGGATTTCTTGGCTGAAACTAAAATGCAGCTCTGTAAGTGGAGAGTCATGTGGGACTGCATCTCGGTGTGTAAAATCTGCTACGAAACTGTGGAAGCTGTTATAATGGAATGGACTATCCATTTCTCTTACAGATCTGCAATGTGATGTGTTTTCTTCAGCGTGGAGAGGATCATCGTAAGAAGATAATGTGCTTTGTGATCTCTAACAACTGAACTTTATTCTGAACTTCTTTGTGTTTCTTCAAATGCTCAGGATTCCCTTCTTAAGTTTAGCTCCTCATTTCATTTAATGATTTCTTTTTATCTTTATTTCATCCATATACTTTGTACATATTTCTGTAAGAAAAATTGTGGAAATAATGCTAATGAAAATGTAAATAAAATTTTTAATTTGTTCACTGGTGTTCTTTTTCTTATTTAAGAAAAACATACAGAAATGTAAACCCCCCTGAAGCCCTATTGTTCATCAGATTCTGCTGTTAAGTGTTCATTTTAAACTTAGTTTATACCATTGGAATGCAATTGCAGCTATTAAAGTTTGTTACAGTTATTTCATAGAAAATGCATTTTATGCATTATTAACAAGCCTTCTCACAGGACTGGTTGATCAATTTAAAATTTTTTTTTAAAAGACAGTACTCTTAAAAGGCTTCTGATTGAAGAATGAACCTTTTATAATAGTTATTGAAATTATACGGAAATGGATGCTTTAATGCATGAAATAGAATAGTTTTAAAAGCAATACAATATAGTGAATGTCACTTTGACAAAGTTTTGTATGTACAGTGATGTATTGGGTATTTTCTTCTTTGTGTCTCTTGACCCCATAAAGCATTCAGGAGTGTTCTTGTCTCTGAAATGTTTAGAATTTTGAGCTGATATTTTTCAATCAATGCCCATTTTGCAGGTAAGGAAGACGGAAAATTCTGTAAAAAGGTGACTGTTAGGATGACTATCCGCAAGAATGACTGCAGGAGTAACACACCAGTAAGTAAATAACTATCATGATTTCTTTTAATAGAAGGGAAAAAAGAGAAATGAAGGAAGAAAGGGAACACAAATTCCACAAGGCTATTGTCTTCATCTGTCTCTCTCGGAGACAGAGGATTCTGTGTCATAGAGCTGTTTTAGTGTTTCGCTACATTCTCAGCAATCATCTTGTCAAGTAATAAGAAAAAGGGGGGGATGTGACTTCTGCTTTTGTATGCATTTAGATGCATGATGACTGAATGCAAATCCAAGGTCTCAGTTTACCCTATAATGCAATTATTATATGCAAATAAACTTTGCTATAACTGAATCTTGCCAGTGATATACTACAGTTAAAATGCCTGCAGATGTATTTAATTTTCCATCTGTCTAGAGAAAGTATTTAAATGCCAACTTAATGAAGAAAGGAATCTTGCATCCTGAAGGTTTTTTTAGACAGCAGCATGAGCATACTGTGAAATGTGTAGGAAGAAAGAGGCACTATCTGTGTGCCTGCCAAAGGATTTACTGTAGGAGAACACCAACGGTGTCCTGCTGGGCAGTGAGGCAGTGTGAGCAGCAGCAAGGGTGCAGACAGACGTCTTGTGTGAGATGTGTAAGAGCGCCTGAAAAAGCTGTAATAAAAGACTATAGGGAAACAGCTGTGACCTCTAAAATGACTCTCAGACTATGTTTTGTGGAGTAAACTGTTGAGCAGCCAGGAAATTTAGTCTCGGTGTCTCATTGAACAGAAATGTAGATCCTGACTATTAAAATTGAAAAAATTAACAGTCTATATGGCTGTTTCTGTTACAGTCAGTATTACAGTTTTGGTGTCATTAGTAGTAATTCCCCTTGGCTTCCCAAAGGATTGATTCTTCATATTTCTCCTTACTGATACTAGTATAGCAACACTGCATCAGTGTATACGTGAAATGAATACTGTGGGGAGTTGTGGACAGAACGTAAGATTGTCACGAATAATTTAAAATTCAAAACTGAAATTGTTTCTTTGTGTCTGTTAATAGCCAAAGTCAGCTGTTACTGAAATTGACAGGAAAGTCATCATTAATCTCAGTAAGATTAAAATTGTAACCTCTCTCGGCAACATACGAGTTTATTACTCAGACATAGTGGGATTTTGTAAGCGGCTAGAGGAAATACGTCCAAATTTTTCATTGCTTTGCCATTGGATTTGGGTGCCTAATGTCTCTGGACTTTCCAGAGAGCTCCAAACTTCATTTCCTAGCTGCTTCAATTTGCTGACTATCTTCCTGTTTGTTACCAGGTGAACATCGTTTCGTGTGATGGAAAGTGCCCGTCTGCAAGCATTTACAACTACAATATCAACACATATGCAAGATTCTGCAAATGCTGCAGGGAGCTCGGACTACAGAGACGAATTGTGCAATTGTATTGCACCAGTAATTCAACCTGGGTCAGCTATTCAATCCAAGAACCTACAGATTGTTCTTGCCAATGGTCTTAAAACATAAAAGGAAAGAAAATGGCAAGACCAGCTGTTCCCAGCACAAGATAATTTGAATAGTTTATCTGCTAAAAATACAATACCCAATCTACTGAATTTTACCAGTTTAATGCTAAAAGATAAAAGAATAAAAATACTTTTGGACTCTTCTAAATTTCTGAAGAATAGCTTTACATCATTTGTATTGTGGTTTGTCTTCATGTTTGTTCATAGAGATTGCCTTAAGAGTTCTTGTGATATGTGCCAACTTAAAAGGTGAAGTGATTTCAGTTAGAGACACCTCAAGAGAAAGAACACTGTCTATGTTGTTCTGGAAAGCTGGCCCACTCTTTGTCAGGCACCCATTCTTGTTTTAAATCATTGACTGGCTTATCTGGCAGCAGTTTGCTATTTTGAATGCATTGCAATTGTGCAAATATATTCAATGTCTATTAAGAAAAATTCTTTGGACAACGTGAGAAGAATTTTCAGTTTAAATCATGTTCCTATTGCAAAGTAGAGCATGTATGAGAAATTCAATTAAAGTTTGGGGTTTTTTTTTTATCAGGGAAACATTGTCAATACTGATTACTGTATGTAATGTTCCCTGGTAATAATTTCAGGTTTTCTAGTGTACTTTATATTGTAGTGAAAAGCATTATGGCAGACATGTAATGTATGGAACAGACAGACTGTTTTTAGGCTGTCTAGATTAGTCATTAGTAGTTAATTTATCTTTCTGCTAAACAATATGACATAAACTGAAAATACACAGATTTAACAAATGAAAACCATTTTACATTCCTTTATATAGATATACCTTAAAACATTCAGTTATGAAGTGCACCATACTTAAATTGTTTCTTTAGGAGAATGAACTTTGTTTAGCAATAATTTTAAAGATGTGAAGATTCATTAGGAAAAAGAAAACCAGGATTATGTCACTGTCTAAAAGAAAAACAAAATTCAAAATCTTTGTTACCAGTATCGTAGAATGTAACTTCTTATGCCAAGTGTTTGATATTGAAAGTGTACAATTGTAGGATTTGAAATTTCAAAAGCAATTTTGTTTATGAACTTGAACAATTAACATTTTGTGGTAATGAACTACGTTTTTTTCTACTCTAAGACAATGTTGCTGTTCTATTCTTTTCCAACAAATGCCACGAAGATTCAGCAAAAATTCAGCAGCTTTCATTTTGTAGATTAAAACTGTAGATAGCACATAGTGATATGCTTGAGATCCTATATAGAAAATAGATGTCAGCATAACTTCCTAAAAAGCTGCTTGTCTGCAGTTAATCCAAAGAAAAATATGTTGTTAAAATCAATCATGTGAACATTTTGATATTAATTTTGTATACTGTACATTTCATTCTTACAATATATAATAAACAACAGGAAGTCTTATTTTGTTACAATTAATTTTGCTATCATTGTTAAAGCAGCTTACTGTCATGTGATTCAACACACAGAGTTTATTAATTTCTTTTTCAGCAGTGCACATGGGTTAACTTTAGGGTTTGCTGCTATCACTAGTACTAATTATCTAATACTACATCAAGGAAGACCAGCATATGGGTTTTTTAAAATCTGCATCTTTTTCTGATTCCATCACAGTTTGCTTGCATTCTCAGAAATGCAAAATTCAACTATAACATTTTATTCAAACAAAAGTCGGAAAACGGTTGCTCATCCAAGTAGAACAACACATTTCTGACACTAAATGTGAGATAGACTGTTTGTTCTGGAAAAACAGGGAAAAAAGAAGAGTAAATTTCTGCACATTTCCTTTCCACAACTTATTCCTAAACTGTCCCTCAGGATTGATTGCAATGAGTAGGCTCTGTTTTGAGTAAGTATAGGCATTTTATTGCAATATAGTTGTGTAGTGATGATTACCCTTCAGTACTTAGGGCCAGGTAAGTCTTTAAGATCTAACAGTAATATGTGCCATCCCTATCCATTTAGTAAGACATGTTCCTTGTTCAAAGACAACTTCCAAATAGTGAGAAAGGACAGAGTTTGGGAGGAGTGCATCCTTGGAAAACCATGGACTGAGGAACAGGAAAAAAGTGCTGTTTGCAAGACACTGAGCAAAGTCCTTGAGCCCAAGTGCCTGAACCTCAAGCTTTGGCATTTGCAAAGGTGAAGTTCACTCTCCCTTAGTGCCAGCCGGCAAATGCCATCCTAGAGGGTAAGAATTGCTAAAAAGAGCTATTTCTTTTGCTCTTGAGCAAGATGGTATTTGCTGTGAAGTGCCAAGCACTAACATGAGGGACAGAATTAGAGCAGGAATTGGGCCAGCCGCCATGCTTCCCTCACCTGTGGCATGGCCCCTCCTCTTGCCACTCAAGCTAATGGCAAAGTCCTCATTGCTTCCAGCAGCACAGGGCAGTTACTCTGAAAACAGTTTAAGACCCAAACTTTCGACTCTTGGTTGAACAGGAAGTTAATACTGGCAGTGAAAGTAGAAAGCAGACCGTAGCATATCCGGTAGTTGTAACGAAAGAGTGCTGCTGCAGTCCTACTTCAAGAATAAAATAATAAACGTTGTGTTAAGTCCCTACTTCTGATTTTGTAAACATTAGGCTTATGCTGAGAGAAACAAGGGGAAAGACCCAAGCTGCCTATGGCTTGACAGGGGAAGCTCCTTTAATCCCTAATGCTGTGTTAAATTCCTTCACAGATGCTTAGCCTGTCTGTCTGTGGTTAGTTCAAAGCAGCAGAGCCCTTGCCGTGTATTTACCTTACGCTGTGTTTGCACAAAGCAGCTCAGCTGCGAAAAGATTTTGCCTTCTTTGTACTTCCATGTCTTCAGAAACTAAAGGGACCTCAGTGAGCTGTGGGTTTCATCTGACCCTCCCGCGCAGGAGGCACTTGGACTGTAACAATAGCCGAGCCCTAGAACAAATTTACTTTCTTTTTGCTAAGAAGTTGTCTTTTCCTTGAATATATAGGTGTAATACTAACGGTATACAACACTGAAACTATGCTCTTTAAAATGCATGCGTTTTACTATCACCACCTTGTTTGTGCCTATTACCCTTAAAGTCACACACGCACTTGGAGCTAATGAAATACTGGAGCCTTCACGTAAGTTCTCATAGTGGCAAAAGTTAAATCCTGCATTCAGCACATAAAACAAGTCACTGGAGGGAAACTCACTGTCTAAATGCATTGCTGCCATGACACGCTGCGTCGTTGCAGTCTTCCCGGCTGCAGCAGTGCTCTGCGTGCAGTTCAGGGAGAAAACCCTGGCTGGATGCTCACTGAGCTCAGCCAAGATTTCATGCAGTATTTTGCAGAAGAACAGTGTTTCCTAGGGAGTTAAAAGGAAAAAAAAAGAAAACCTGGTTTTAGAAGCCAAAGAGACCTCAAGAGAAACAAAAAAGCTGCCTATCCAGCAGATACTGGGTAGTCTTTGGGGAGCCGCCTCAGCTGAGCGACTGCTGGGGCAGCAACCAGCGCGAAGGCTGGAGCAGAGACTTTGGTCCCTCACAGACACAGGGACAGGTCAGGAGAAAGCCCTCATGCTGCTGCCCTGCTGCTGCTGCCTCTCGGAAAGGAAGCCCGAAGGGGTTAAAGGGAGGCCTCCTTCCCTCCTCCAGCTGAAAAGGCAGTTTACACCAGCTTAAGCCTGTTTCTGTGGGGCCCTAAAGGTGGAGGTGGTGTCGGAGGGAATAAAAGCAGCATGGAGGGGTGGTACAAGTGTGAGGTAAGTTCTATTTTCCTGAACTAGCTCTTTGTTTTGGAAGAGAGGAATGGCTGGTTGGTGTGGGTTCTGTGGGCTGTGAAATGAGGGACAGGAGGTGTGTGGCCTTAAAGGCTCTGGTAGAAGTTCTTATCTTCCCTTTGTGCCTATCTTGGTGTGGCTGTGAGAAAGATTTGAAAAGGTAATCTTTTATTGTGTTAAAGCTGACTTCCAGGCGGTGAAAGTGGCAAAGAAAGCAATGAAAATGCTGGTGGTGTTGGAAGCCTTTGTGCTTTTGCAGCCATGTTGAATCAGCTCTTCAGCTTCTGCTGAGCATAGTGACTCTTGGCTGGAGAGCAGACCTGCCTGTGTCTGTGAGCCTGAAACTGTGGTGATTGCCAGGGGAAAACATGGCTCCTAATGTTCTCTTGGTTTCTTGTCTTTTGCTAGCTTCAAGACCATCTGCAGAAATTGACTTTGAGAGGCTGATTAATTTAGATCAGACTCAAAAATGGTGCTCAGGTGAGCAATATGCAAACAAACAAATGGTGTTGGTGCTCTTCTGGCAGACATCTTGTGACTCAGCCCAGCTCTGCAGGGCTGAGTGTGTGGTAAACTTGTTTGTCCTGAATAAAAGAAACCAAATTTAAAAAAAGACATTTCTAAAAATCTGTGTCTGAACCTACTGTTGCGAATGATGTGAATTACACGAGTACAGACAACATGCAGCTGAGAATTTACAGAAAAAGTTTAACACGGTACAGTATTAAAGTCCTCAATGATGATCTAAGGTGTTTAGACAAAATCAGTCTAAAATGAATTAAGCATTTGATAGAAAAACATATTCTACATTAATTCTTCCCATTTATCTTGTATTATATGAACTCTGTGAGAAAGTATATGAAAGAAGAATTGCCTGTATTTGTTTTCTTTAGATTTCTAGGTTGTCTGTATGCAACTAAGCATGTTACCATGGTTTAGGCACCTGTATGGTTCAGGATGTTTGAAGTCTGTGTTTGAGAAGTGTGTTTAAGCATAATGTACAAGGAGCTAAACACTCCAAGGTGTCTGTGATGAAATTCATCTCACCTAACTGTAGATATGTGCAGTGTAGAGAGGTACACCTGAATTGTTCGAATTCTCCTCACAGTCAAAAAAGTAGGTCCTTTTAAGGTGTAATTTTATCTGATCTAGTTTAGACATTCAATTTCAGGTGAGATTAATTGACTTGCTGGCGTGACTGTTTCATTTCACAGATTATAAAGAGTTAGCTGGTGAACACACGCTACACCCTCATGCACACCCTGTTTGGGGATGATACAGACACTTAGGCTCAAAACAGCCAGCACCAGACACACAGGCTAGTTGACACAATTAGCTGAGATGTGGGTGGTTGTATTGTAAGTATCTAAAGTTAGGTGTTTAATTAATCTCTGTATTTACTTTGTAACTGTTAAGGGATATTAAGAGCATGGCCAGTACCTCCAGCAAACCTGACACAGGACTCCCTCCTGCCCCACCATGGCACTCCAGTCTGGGTGCCCTAGGGTTTCTGACCAGGCTGAGGGACTTGGCAGCCACTTTCCCATTTTCATGTTTATCCACTAGGAGAGCTGAGCGCATAGCCCAGAGACACACACGCAGAGGACGGTGGCATGGCCAGTCACACAGGTGGTGACAGAGAAGGCACTGTGTCAACAGCACATACATGTAGGACTCACACCAGACATAAGCACAGGCTTACAAGTCAATTCCTTCTTTTGGGGTGGCAGACACTGAAGGTCAGTGGTACACAGGCACAGCCACACATATGATGCTCTCCAGGTTCACAAGCACACGCACAGTTTTGGAAACCCCAAGTATTGGCACAGGCCCTCTGTCTGCCTCTGACCCTTTGCCCAGACCCCAGACTCTCTTACCCACCCAACAGGTCCCCTATTCACTGTCTGGTCCAGCTCAGTGCTCACTGCAAAGAGGCTCATGCACTCACACACTTGTCACGTGGGCACCCCCCCACACACAGGTCCCCCTGAATACCAGCACAGACCCTCTGTTCACCTGATATCCCTGCCCAGACCCAGTGCTGCAGGGGTAAGTCCCACTTACTCCTGTAGCTGACGTCACAGGTCATGGGCACCCACCCCGCCCCCGTCTGACTCCAGTAGCTGGCATCCAGTCTGTGCAGGCTAGTCCCCCCAGCAGCTGCCACTCAGTCCTTGCAACACTCACGCATACAGAGTAGAGGGTGAGACTACACAGAAAGATAACTAAGGAAAAATTTAATAAGAAGACAGGACAGACTGCGATGATCAAGCCCAGGGCTCATTTAGACAAGCGTACTGACCAGCTCCATTTTGTATGAAACCAGTCCCTTTTATAACCTATTCTGTCTGTTCTCCTCTTTGTTCCTTGTCCTGCACATTGGCTCTCCCTTGTCATAGTGTCATTGACCCTGTCTCCAACATCCTGCAACCTCAGGTTTGCATCCTTACCAATTGCAATGTCCAGGTTTTCCTGCAGTTTCTTGACACCCATCAGTTAGTATGGCTGATCAGGTTAATTTCTTGTCTTCCTTTCCGCTGTGTTTCTCTGCTAGGTTCATGTCTCTATGCATATTTCGTTTATAGCTTCTACCTTTTCCTCAGTATCCCATTTGACAGGGTCCTTCATCAGGCAATTTTAAGGAATTAAACATTCCCATATTCCACATACACTTATCAATTAGTGTGAGCGACCAGGTTTGGTTCTTGTTAGTGCCTCCCTTATTTGTGCATCAGGTTTGTGTTTCAATGTTCTTGTTTATGGCTTTCCCCTTTTCTTATTATCCCCTTTTGCATTAAAATGCTTCTTGACCAGATACCCTTAAAGGAGCAGACACTTTCTCCTTCCACATACCCTCACAGTAACATTATGATTAATTAAATCATTTGATTCCAACATGTCCTGCATGGTGCCATTCTATAAACCTGGCAAAAATCAAACAGCTTACTAGCATATTACTACACAATGATAAAATTTGAAAAACATTGTATTTCACCGCATGCCAATTACTTCAAATTTGATATGGCTTCATACTTTTTTATGCTTAGGCTGAAGTAGAGCCTGAAGTTTTGAGAGACACTCCACTTGCATTATCTGTTCCTCCGTGGCAAGAAGGAATCAGAGATTTTGACAATATTGTAGGGTGCATGGTTTAGATAGAATTATGATTCGCTTGGGATTACATATCATTCAACACTAGTCAAAAAATTGACAAAAGTGGTTAGAAATGTGACCTGCAAAAAAGTGACCATGTCCATTTGATGACCCATTGGAACTATGTTGTGATCAGGAAATGTGAACCATATGCATTCCCATACATATTTTCCCCACTGAGAAGGGGATCTCTTCAACAACAATGCCTCTCATTTTACCACAGAGGGAATGGGTCAGCTCCTAAAACACACATTGTCAAGAAGAAAGTGGCCTATAGGGAAATATACAGGTGTAGAGCATAGTAATCTATAGATTTTTATGTCTGGAAAATTTAATGATGAAGGTAAAAAATAATAATCCTATTTCTTATGGAAAGATGACAATACAAGAAATCACTAAGATTGAACAATATTTAAAAAAATATGAAGTCCAGGAACCATATTTTTCCTTTTTAAAATTGCTTTGCTTGTGTTTTTATGTTTAATCCTTTCTTTGTTTCAAAATAATACCTTAGGGTTATTACATACTGAAGGCTGATTAAAGCTGTTCATGACAAACAAGTGGCAGAACCAATGACCTGTAATACATTTCATTTCCCTTAGATGTAATCCATCAGTGGCCCTTGGCAGTATTTAGATATCTTCAGTATGAGTATAGGGATATATGCAATTACAAGTTTTGATAGTGAAGAAATATTTGCAAAGGCAATATATGTAATGTCAGTCAAAAATTCTAGAATACTAACATATTCTTTCTTTATTTTCAGGACCTTTCATGCTAGTACACATTGGGCTAACAGATTTTTACTTCACAAAAATCTCTAGTGAATGCAGCCCTTAAAACTTCTTTTGAGATGCTTCACTACTTGACGATACTTTCTAGATACAGGAAAATATCTTAAAAGAAGGAACTAAAGTAAAAACTCAGTGGCCCTTACACGTTTTGTGAGGGAAAAAAAAGACACCTGTTATTCTCAGGAATATACAAATATTTACCACAGTTCTCCTCGTTCATTACAAAACCAGTTACAAAAGCTTGCTGGAAAATCATAGCAGTGTTTAAATGAAAAAACCCTTGGGAAAATAATAAAGTAGAGCAAAAGTAACAAAATATATATACAAGGAAGCCCACGTATAAAGTTTTATTTTTAAAACAGGTATTTTGTTTAACAGAAAGGTAATTGTTTCTGTAAAGCCTGGATTCCAAAATCAGTAAGCAGCTTACTTGATATGAACCTGCTTAAAACTAGCAAAGATCTGAAAGAGCATAAGAATTTCAGAGAAGCTGACCTGGTTGTTTACTCTCTTTCTAATGCTGGAGCACAAGCCTAGAATACGGTGTTAGTGCAAAGGTCACTAATATATATGTAGTGAGCTTTCTGGAGAGCTGACTTTTTATCATATTAATGAACCACATTTATCATTGTCTTATAGTTACTAGTTCTATGAAAATACATTATTTAAATCATGAAAACTTTCATCTGACTTTGAGCGTAATTAGCTTCTGAGAGAATTTTTACTTTGCTTCACTGAAACTGGTATAAGCAACATGAGAATCAGTGTCTTTGCCTCTAAAGGTACACTCACACTTTGTGTTATTCTTGGATTTGATTCTATACTTTGAAGTTTCATCTGATATTTCATGAAATTTCACATTTGCTAGTCTGGGTGCTCCACTGGGGTCCAAAATCCCCAGCTGTCCCAGGGTGGTGCAGCTGCCCCGGCCACCAGGACATCCCAGAATAAGCGCTGCATGCTTTGAGGAAACCTCCCATTCTGCTGTTATCTTGATTACTAAACCAGTGATTTAGGCATCAGGTACTCTCTGGCCACAACTAGACCATCTGCTGCCTAAATGACAGGTCAGGACAAGCCCTGCAAGCTTTGGTAAAAACTCCCATTGTGTTGTTATCTTGATCACAAGTACAGTAGACTGGATCTGCTGCCTGAATGGTCTTCCAGAATGACTCAGCATGAGTTGTGGCCAGAAATGAGAGTTTTGACCAAAGTCAACCACCTCGCATTCCTATACATAGTGATACAAAGCCTGAGGAAGGCAGGATTACTTATTGCAACAAGGCAGTTGTACACTATGGGCATGGAGAAATGGGACTTCCTTTTGCAGTAGCAGCAGCCAAAACTCAGTTTTGAAACTGATCCATTTCACAGCACTCTTTGTACATTGTGGTGCTTTCAGAAATGAGGGAGCTGTGGAGAGAGAGGCTAGAAATAGCCAGAAATGAGGTTGCAGTGCCTGGGAGGAGCTGTTGTCCAAGACCCGATACAGCTCATATAATTACAGAAGTATATATTGAAGCAACAAAATGAATTCTACCCTAAATATCTCTCTTGCTCTCAGTAATGTGTAATAAGAACTAAATGGTATTCCTGCTCAAAATGAAATGTAAGGAGTTGAACAGAATGCAAAAAGAGATGACAACTTACTGTTAGAAAATCATCCAGTTAATGCAGTTAACCACTAGTATTGAATGTACAGGTTATCATGGAGAAGTTTTCACTGCTTTTGCTCTAACAGATGAGTTCTATAGATGATTCTTTTGTCAGACTTGTCCAGAAAGCCATGCTTGCTACTAAAAAGTATGTAAAAAAATCATCATTGATTTTATTTTATGTTGTAAAGTCACAATAAACTATGGTGTCACAATGCATAGTGAAATTTCTAATAGATAACCCACACTTACAAACACTGATGTAAAAATTCTAATTAGTAGCTACTATTAATAATTTATTCTTTGAAAACAAGCAAATAATTTATTTATTTTTATACATTTGGGACAATAAAACACTGAAAACTATTAAAATCAAATAATTTCCTCAATTTTATTTCATCATGTATATTTAGAGGCAGAAGTAGCGTTGAGAGATTGACAACACACTTCACCTTATGCAGGGAGAGGTAATTATCCCTTGTCGATTAGACACTAAATCACTGTGCTACAAGCAGCTGGTGATGCATAACCATCATTATAATTTCAGACTGTTGCATCATTTCTCCTAGTTTTATTCACCAGTTTTAGAGGCAGGAGAAGGTATTTTTATGGCAGGAAATTTAGTGAACATGTGGAAATAAAAAAAAACAAGTAGAAGAAAGTGTACTATAATTTTAAGCTGGAATGATGGTTATGCAGCACCAGCTGTTTATAGTTCAGTGATTGAGAATCTAATTGACAAGGAATAATTACTGCCTCTCTAAACAGGGTGAAGAGTGTTTTTGCTGTGATAAGGTTGGAGAATGGCCATATGAGGAAGGACCCAAATGTTTGACAGAAACAATTTTGTCTTTTCCTTCTGTTTAATAGCTTTAACATTTGAGGCTAAATTCAGTTCTGGATTGTATCTGTATATCTCCACTGATGTCAGTGGGTTTGCCTTTGCATAATGAAATTTGGAAGAGCAAACTGACTTTGCATGCATATTTGAAGCGAAATACTACACTCGTGATGTGTTTGCGTGGTGGTCTAGCATGCCAATCAAAAACAGACCTTGGTTTTGTTAATGTGTTTAAACCAGAGAAATTCTGCATAAGTCAATACAAAGACAGAAGGATCTATGACATTATGTAACAAACTCTTTTCCCTTTCTCTAACTGAAGAGTTTCTGGTTGGTATTTGACAACAGATCTCTCAAGAAAGTCAGGCTGCCATGAAAGGAAAATACGACTGAATCATCTGACAGCACAATTTGAATAGTCATTGAACTAATGTCCTAGGACGATTGAAATATTTGGCTAGATATGACATTTGGGAATGACATGAAATGCAAAGTGAAAAAAATCCTGTGACACTAAGGAAAAATACCTTGAGTAATTGTGATACTTGTAGAAAAATGGCGTATTTCATAAAAGCTACTACCCAGTCCTGTAAAAGCTACGTAACAGTATTTCACACTTTTTTTTGTGTCTATCTGCCTTGCCTTAGAAAAATTTTACAGTGGGAGAAAGATATAAATATATTAAGTTCCTACAGACTTCATATAATTATATGGCCAGGTGAGGAGAAACACCTGTACGATGATGTTTGTGTGGTTTGTCAGAGATTTCACTTGAAGGCATCACTGTATAATAGACGGCCTGATTTCAGTTTGTCTTACTTTCAAATTACAAATTCCTATGATTTAATCCTATCACAGAGTGATAATCCCCTTGTTGCCTGATATATAAAGGAGTCAAACAGGTGAGCACTTTATATGTAATATGCGACTGTTCTTTCATTGGTAATTTCATCAATGTTTATCAGCCATCCCTTAGTCGTTGTTTTGTAAAACTTCTCCTCCATAACTTAATCCTTGAAGTTACCCTTCTATAGACAAGTTTTCTTGGCCTACAGGCTTTTTATTCCATTTCCTCCTCCTGCATTCACAGCTGTGCCATGTAAGTATTATTCCTGGTCTTTAATACTCGGCGTGTAACCTCTTACTCCTCCGTATGATACTGGAACTTCAGACCAGTTTACCATCCGTTTACCAGTTTACCAGCTTGGGGAACAGTGGCTGGAAGGCTGCCTGGTGGAAAAGGACCTTGGGGTGTCTGTCTATAGCCAGCTGAACATGAGCCAGCAGTGGTCCCAGGTGACCAAGAAGGCCAACAGCATCCTGATTTGGGTCAGGAATAGTGCGGCCAGCAGGAGTAGGGAGGTGATCGTGCCCCTTTACTTGGCACTGGTAAGGCCACACCTGGAGTACTGTGT
>Ga0181612_180339_pt1 | contig 15710 bp, 10 predicted proteins | sample HoacroProtozoa21_FD_119630 | JGI IMG/M metagenome (GOLD analysis project Ga0181612, IMG submission 119630) | Hoatzin crop microbial communities from Cojedes, Venezuel. Combined Assembly of Gp0051906, Gp0051904, Gp0051908
ATCCAGGTCGTTGATGAAGAAGTTGAACAAGGCTGGGCCCAGTACTGACCCTTGGGGGACACCACTAGTTACCGGCCTCCAATCTGTCAAATAAATCTGTCAAATAAAATATGAAAGATCAGAATCCAGGAAAAAAAAAAAGTGAAAGTGAAATTAAAATGGGGTTTTTTTTCTTTTTTTCCTCCATGTTTCTTTATGTTTTCTGCAAAAAACCCCTCAAACCTCAGACAGTACTGCACTGAATTAATAAGAGAAAATAGAACTATATAGTTTTGGATTTAGAGATTTTTTTTTTTTTGTACATTCTGACCAACAGTGTGGCCAGTTACCTGAAACAAGGGAAATTTCTGTGATCACATTAATCTCTGCTGCTGAGGTTACCTATCTTTACTGCTGCAATGTTTCATCAGAAATGATGAATTTTCGAAGGAGAAAGTTTGATGATGAATCTAGGCTCTTATATCCTCTCTGTCATTGGTTCTGTGTAAGAAAAACGTTGTATCTACAGGTAAGGATGTGCTTGTGCAGACATGACGATTAAGTAACAGTACTCAAGGTGACATCCACTACTGCATATTTGCATCCCAGTCCTGAGCTTCATTGTTCAGTGTCTGGAGGAGAGGGTGTTATTCTAGTGTTAATTAACTACTTCTCCTTCCCTCCCTTTTGCCACAGCAAATTGGTTACATACCTTCTAGATAATCTTTTTAAAACAAAAGGAACTAAATGTGTACAAATACTGGCAAAATATTTAAAATACTAATTTGTTAGGGGGAAAACATCATAATTGTTGCAGAAAATGGGTTCAGGTGGTGCAAAATTGTCCTGTCTGCCAGCATTTTCAATCATTGCTTGTAACAGACTGACTCTGAGGTGGAAGGGACAGGAACATTAAGGGGGAGAGGGGAGTGCTGTTCACAAGTCATTTAATTCACCGCATTTAAGAAGAGGAATGGCAGTGACTACTGCTTGACTGACTTTCAGGTGATTAGGAAAGGCTCCTACTCAGGATGCAACTCTTGGCTATGGGCTTTCATATCAGCTGAAGAGGCCCCTGATAAGGAGAGAACTCTTGATTAATTTTTATGTCTACTTTGCATGACACAAAATCTGCTTGGAAGCCAGCTTAGCACAGAGTAAACTGTACGACGCAAAGGCAAATTTAGTACACTTGGAAAACTGTAACTGAGAACAGAGGTTGTGTAACGTGGGCGTGTAGTCACAGTCAGCATCTTTCTGCAGAAAGAAGAAAGGTATTTACACAATTTAGTTTCAGACATGGAAATTCAGGTGCTTATCTGAAGAGCTTTATTTCCCCATGGTCTCTGTAATCAATGCAGCTAAATAAAATAGGTGCAGAAAGATTAACGTAGTAGCTAACATAGCATAGCTAGGTTTCACAGAGTGAGATTAACGTAGTAGCTAACATAGCATAGCTAGGTTTCACAGAGTGTTATTCAAGGTGAAGTTTATTTCAGTCTCCTCTAGGTAAAATTCCCTGATTTTACACTGATCTCTCACAATCTCTTCCTTTTGTTGGCTGTGATATCTCTTCTGCAAAGAGCATTTGCCAGCCCACTGTAGCAGGAATGCCATGTGCAATCCTTGCTTTTATCATTTGCAAAAGTAGTTGTCTTTCTTTCACATACTTTAAAAATGTAAAACGTGGTAAGGTAAATTCAATATTCAATATTCATGGGGTAAAGGGAAACTTTTAAAAGAATTCTGAGTAGATGCCTGTGTATTGACAACAAAAATAATTAAAATTATAGCACTAAAGAAAAAATGAAATCACATTTGTGCAAGGACAACACTGCATCAAGGAACAATAATTCACTTTGTCCTACCTTGGAGTTAAATGCTCACTGCTGCTTGGGAAAGCTTGTGTTTCTTTTGTGCTGCGTATGTCTGTGAATGTTTTATGAATCTAATTGGGCTTAGGAATCAAGTTTCTTAGACAGACACAATTTATTCAGAAGAATAAAGATACAGCAGAAAGTTATTGATTTTTGAGGAACCTACGCCTTGTGAAAAATTAACCAGACATTCCTTCCAAATCAATAGTATTACCCTTGTTGTTCCAGGACTTCTTAATCTGACCCAGAGAGTGTTTCCAGTGCATAATAGTCTGTACTATCATTCCTTTCATAAAAGCTGATTTCTGCTGTCCCCTTCGTCTATGTTCATGTCTCCCACTAGTCCTTCTGGTTGTGCATGCATGCATGTCTCTGTATAGGGGTACTAATGTTCATGAGAAACAGACAGGCTGTCCTCTCTTATTGAACAGATTTAGAGGTGTGGAAAATGCAAGAATCTGTGTCACAAAGACCTACTCTTCTTTTACTGATAGAACTGAAAACACAAACTTTATACTTTTGCATGATGCTTAAATGCTGTTTTGGAAGAAACAGTACTAGGAGATTAAAGCCCTTTCGGTCTCCATTCCCAAGCGATGTCTCTCTTGAAACCACCATTAAAGCTCACAGTTACAGGTACTAAATCTTGGTAAGATTTACCATATCTATAGCAGAAACATGCTGCAGTTGCCTATTCACTAAAGAAATTTTGTCAGCAACTGACAGCTACACTGCTTCCAGTCAGGGAAGGGAGTTGCTTTATAGACAGACCTTGAACAATTCTTTCCCTGCTGTTCATGAACTTTGTTTTGTAACTGGTCTCCTGTTTCAAACTGATTTGTTTTAAAAATTGCTTTTATTTTGTATTCCCTCACTGTCATTCAACCCTAGCTTTCCAGAACTTAAGAAAGCCTGAATTTTGTTGTCTTTCAGATAATTTCATCAGGTTGACAAGACTAAATTTTCCATTACAAGACTTTGCTAACCTTCCTTCTTGTTTAACACCTTCTGTACCCATGCAGCACTGGTTTTATGCACCCTCGTTTCTCACTTTTCTAAGACTAGTGATGCTTTCTGTTTGATAATATACATTGAATAATACCTCTTCCTAATGAAAGAAATTAATAGAATTATTGGCAGCTATCACTGAAGTAGCACTGAACAGAAAAAACATATTGCATTTTGCAGTTAGCTTCTTCAGTATTAATTCATTAATTATGAATGGATTTGCTTCTATATATTAGCCATTAACGTCACACACTTTTGTAAGAGTATGGAGCCTGGGTTAAAATATACATTTATGACTATCCCTTGGTACATGACATCAGTAGGAACACATGCAACCTATAAAAAGACTTCATACTCTTGTCAGAGCATGCTTTCCTGATCTTTTTTAGTATGTATCCTTTTCAGATCTCACAAGAAAAAAAAAATTACACATGCTTAGGCCATGAATTATAAATCTCTAAAGGAGGTCAGGTTCATTCTTGAGATCTGACAGAAATTTTCAGGGGAATTCCGAATATTCAAAACCACAAATAAATAAATAGCAAGGTTCCTTCAAAAAGTATCAGAGATTTCAGGTAGGGAAAACAAACGTTTTAATATTAACTGATCTGAGATGCAGTTACTGGGGGGCTTTTAAAGGCCTGTAGTTTTTCTTCTTTACAGTTGTTTCACCATAAAACTGCAATTGAATTTTTCAGCTCAAATGGAAGATCCAGCTAGGATTTCATTTGAAATTGACTTTAACTCTTCCTTGAAATTACCTGGGGATTTACAGAATTAGAACTGTTCAGTGTAGATAAGGAAGATCAATTCAGTATCAACTTTTCCAGGTTCCTGACCATAATACATACACATACTTGTACTGAAATTGTGAACTTTTGGTAATGAGTCTACAGCCATTCAAACATAATGACTGATTACAATAAAAAAAGGCTTCAACAGAGTAGTGATTTAATCACAAGCATCTGGAGTATCAAAGATTCTCAGATTCCAGATCATAAGGAAAGATATATTGAAAAACAAAGCTTGAAATAAACCCTCACAGTATTCTGCCAGGAAGATGAATTTTTTAAATTGTATTTGCACGTTGTAATTTAAGAAAGAAATGTTGTGATATGATCAGCCAAAACTGAAAAAACACTATTCGTATAATTAGCTGATGGGTTAAAAAATTTGAGAGACATCACATTTTCCACAAAGTAAGTCTTGACATCTCTTCCTGTGCTCTGCCTCTGCTAAACGATACTTCACAAGCAGCAGCCTCTGTGGAGCCACACTGATTACAGCCAGGAACACAGAAGTACGACAAAAAGGGACAGGCTTCTGTACATTTACAGCATATCTACATTAAAGGGGAAGATACTTCTGAGCTGGCTGTCTGTACTTCGGCTATAAAACTTGCAGTTGCCAAAATAGCATCACTCCACCTACTTCCAGACACACCAGAAGGCATCCGGAAGTCAAGCACTTTTCTGTGGCTCTGTGCTTTCTCTACAGCTAATGATATTTGTTGAACAGCAAAACAAAAAAAAAGCTTTAGCTAAAAACTAACCTTGATTCAATGATGCTGTGAAAGCATGCATAAGATATTAAAAATGGAATGTATAACAAAGGAGAAAGTGGAAAACAGGAGACAAAGTACATTAAAAGTTATGAAGTGCAGAAAGTTGATTAAAAACCCCAAAATACTAAAGACGTTGCTGATTATTAACCACAAAGTTACTTTTTAAAGCAAAATGAAAAAAAATTATCCTACACTGTTGTAGGTGTACTAATTGGAAATGTAGAAATAGTAAAAAATTGATGCAGAGCTGGGTAATGTGTTTGAAAAATATGTCTGTACTGCATGGAAAAAAATATAGGATATTGCCTTTAGCCTTAAGAGGATGATGAAGTATATTCCAGCCTAATAGAAACTGAAGAGGTTTTAACAGCTGCTAATCATAAATATCAGACCCAGCTTAAAAAAAAATCTCAGTAATGTTATTTTTAATATTCTTCAGATATTTTGAATATTCCAGAACAATAAAACAATGCTACAGATGTGCCAGAATGCAGAAAGGGCAGGCAGGGTAACAGAATATTTATAGGATGGTTAGTGTAACATCCATCTGGACAAAATAACAGAAGGGCTAATATAGTAACCAGCTAATAAAGAATGACAGGATAGGTATATAATTAATGCCAATCAAAATGATTTTATGGAAAATACACTTTGTCAGACCAACCTGATTTAATTCTTTTATGGTATTAAATGTTTAACTGATAAAGATATTGCAGACTGCATATGTTCAGATTTTTGTAAGACTTGACTTACACCATATGACATCCAGATTTTTAAAAATTACCTTTATACTGTATCAAAACAAATCACATGCTAAATGGAATAAAAAATGATGCATCTCCAAAAGTAGCTGTCAGTGAAGACTCGTCACTGAATGAGAATGTTTTCAGAGGAGCTGGTATTCAGTCTGACACTATTCAATATTTTTTTTATCCAGGATCCAGGAATAAATATAAAATTTCTGCTGGAAAAAATAGTAGGTGACAGATGAGAAGAATGGCAAATAACTGCGAGACAGAGGCTTACACTAGAGAGGCATATCACTAAGCAGCCTGGGATTATTGGAATGGCAAAGCTGTGCACCTCTAACAAGGACTTCATGAGACCGGCACCTTCTCTACTTCTACCTAAAGGTGGTTTGAAAAGCCCTGATGCTAAAAGACTATGTGGGCAGTACTGGAAAATCACCTCTATGTGAAATGACACTATGGCCAAAAAGGTTCTGGAATTCTCATACAGAAAAGCAACGAGGGGGTGAATTAAGCAATGCTAGCAACTTTGGAAGGGTTTTGCTGTCAGTGTTTTCATATGATATCAAAAAATGAAAGAACACACAACGGAGTCATAAAAGTATTCTGTGGACTGAAAGCATGAAGGCTAAATACGTGTAAATTCTCAAAAATATATGTGAGAGAACTTCATGGCAGTGAAAAAGTACCTTCAGCAAGATAGTGAAGAAATAACAAGAACCAGTGACCATAAAACAAATTCAGAAGAATTCAGAGGAGAACCTAAAAGAGCCTTAACCATTTGTACTCAGAAAAACTGGGCACTCCATCTCATAATGAGTTGTATCAAAAGTGGAAAGATTTGAAAAAGTCGTAGATTTTATAGAAAAAGCAAGCAAACTTGAGCTTATAACCCCCAAACCTGAAAGAAAAAAAAAAAAAAAAAAGGAAAAAAAGATTATGCAGCAGCTACTCTGGCTTTGTCAGTTGTTATTTTATACATATTAAACAATGATGGCTGTATACGTACCTGGATTTTTCTAGGGGAAACATATCTAACCCTAATCCCTTCTATATTAATATATCTATTAACTTTCTAGAGCGTCCTTGGTTACTTGGTCAGCCAAAGTATTCTTGTTTGCAGTGCAACATTTTTCTGATTGATCTTGATGTGGCTCATCAACCATTTTTTCTGTTTTTTCCAAGTCAGACCATGTTGTTAATGTCATGCTGCATTTTAATGCATGTTGCTGCAGTACCATCTAAACTTAGTATGAGCAAACCTAAATCTTCCTATATTACTGTTGTGATTTTGCCTGAATTTGCAACAAAGAACCACATAGCTACCCTCTCACTCCTTCCCCCTACCTGGTGGGATGGGGAGGAGAATCAGAAGGAAAAAAGGCAAAAATCCGTGGGTTAGGATGAGAATAGTTTAACAGAACGGCAAAGGGAGAAGAAAACAACAACCAATAATACTGAAAAAAACCCCATATACAACAGGCAGTGCTCTCACCACCCAATGCTCATTTTGTATTAATCTTTGAATAAGCAGTCTGAAAAATTAGGGTAAAAATATTTTCCTTCAGGAAAAAGAAAATGGCTACAAATAGAGTAACCACTCTCTTGAATTTTTGTGCTGAGAAGAAAAATCAGTGCAAGGTGGTTTCCAAAGCCTGTTAGCTTGAATCTTTTACTTATATCTATGAAGAAGGCTTTAAAGCCAACACAGTAGCTACTGAGCTTACAGTGAGAAAAATGTGACCTAGAAGTATCTCTTTATTTCAACTGACTCTAAAGCAAGACTAAAGAAGTAACGCCGACAAACATGCCTACGTTGGGTGAGGTGAATCCCAAGATGCTTGTGGAAGTTAGGACCTGCTAGGTTAAGGCTGAAGTCGAGTTGGGAATATTTAATCAGAACATAGATTTCACCTACATACCATTAAATACGACCAAATCCTTTTAAAGCACCTGCATCCAGTTAATCCTACCACTCTCTTAGTTTAGTGATTGAGCTGAACATCCTGAAAGCAAAGATGCTCATTGGTGTTGGGAGTGTGCACCTTCATCAAACCCCATTCTTCATTTATGATGTTTTCTCCCCTTACCCATCCCCTTTGAAAGAAATAAACATGTATTCTTCAAATTATTTAATTCATATGGTCTTAGTATGGCTAACAGATCTCTCAAATGCATCCAGACACACACAAATCAGCTCAGGATTTTGTTATATCTGTTAGCTGCTACCTCAAATCTCAATATGAACTGATTTCCAGAGTCAGATGTTCTGCTGGGTTTTTTTTATTGTTATTGATCAAAGCAACTCACTCAAAAGGAAATAGAAAAAATTTTAGGAAAATGAAAACCTACAAACTCATGAATCAATCATAAAAGAAGTTTCATACCACACAGTCAAAATCATGATAATGTTATTATACAAGGTATTCCTGAAGAATGATCTCTAATAGTAAATATATAGACACAATCCAAAACATATGGACTAAGTTTCATCATAAAATACACTTTAACTTCAGTGCCCTTAGACTTATCCCCAAATTCTTCAAATTATAACACAATCTGCACTTCTCTGTGGTTTTTTTTACTTTCTCATTATGTATTAATCCTATTATAGTCTGTAAATCTTTTTAAAATCAAAGAATATTTCCATGGGAAGATCTTTAGATTTCAAATCACTGTGGTTGGAAGAAGAATAAAACTTTTTTTAAAGGTAGAAGAAGAAAGATGTTACTCAGGCTCCTTTTGTGAATTTGTTTCGATTTTACTGAAAAGAAAAACCAACACCCAGAATCTATACAGTAGAAGGAATTAACAAAGAAAAAAAGGTATTTAAATATATAGCATTTTAACACTGGTCTCTGCTGCCTGCGAACCGTCCTGTTTGAGCACATAACTCAGAAGTAGCTGCAATTCATTGCTATTCTTACATATATGTAGCTTGTGAACAACTTTGACAAATCTAATCTAAATGTGAAATATTACTATTCTTATTCCACAGTAAATCTTTGTTCCAGAGTTGCTTTCAAGTCTGCTTCAACTGCATATGAACAAAATCAAATATCTGTATTGCACAGAGACCTAAAGGTGTTTTATAAAGCTAATGGAAAAAATATAAGAGCTGAAAAAATTCTTCATGTTGCCATATGTATGCACATGTACTCACAAATATAAACTCACATAAAATCGTTAAAAAGGTCATGAATGACTTAAAATTAAGACAAAGAACCTGAAATGCAAAATGGAGCTGTCTGCAGCTAAGGAAAAACAACGTACTATCAACAATAGTAAAATAAATGCTGATGCATGAATGATGTGCTATCAATGGATTGTAAATAACAAAGGCATAATAGTTGCTGGGCACATTGAGAAGAGAAAGCAAACTCACCAATCAACAAATTGCTTTGTTATAATTAGATATTCTTCAAATGTGTAGTTTCAAACTCCATGAATTTTAGCTAATATTTAAAACAGTGATTTTCAATCTGCTGTCCCCTTGCTCTGGCAAACACATCTATTAAGTGGTTAAGATAAGCAGGAAAACTGCATTAAAAGTTATAAACATAAATACTTTGATAAATGGAACAGAATGTGCTTTTTCAATGGCAGTAGTTATAACCCTTTGCACTCTGTAGCACTTCCATCTTGAAATCTGCTTTTACTGACTCTGGAATCAATCCAGCAGTGCACTTAAACATGTATTTGACTTGAAGCATTAGGCCAACAGTATTGCACATCTATTTACGTGTTTAGGTGGAGAAGGGATAGGGTAATCATCATCTTGGAGTAGTGAACTGGGCAAACCTGATATGCGTGCTATTGTCCAGTTTTACTTCATGACAATTCTGATTATTTCATTGGAGATTTGGTTCAGATAAGTCATTCTTGACTAGAAATGGATTAGAAACATAATGATAGTAAGAAGTATGAAACACAGATATTTCTGAGATGTCCCAGAAAGAAATAAAAAGCATGCAGTGCTGCCTAAGACACTAACTAGACCAAGAGAATGTGACACTGACATCAGGAAACTTGTTTTAAATCCCATTTCTCTTTGGGGTTTAGGCATCTGACTCAGAGGTTCTCAGAGGTGTCACTCACTTCATAAGACTCACAACACAAAACACTATTCTGCGCTTCAGAATTTCAGTTTCTGTTTCAGAGCAACTTGTCTAGAGGAAACAGTGCTCAGTCCAGAAATGAGTGACTCGGATTCCCTACTCTCTCAGGATCCAAGATATCCCTATTTTAAATTCACATCCACGCACTTTTCCTTCTTTGTACTTGACTTCTGTACAACCAGCACAAGAGCAGTGTTGAGTAGGGTGTCTGCAGTCTGCCTTCTTAATAGCGTCCCTTAAATGCAGTGCGAACATTAAACTAAACCAGTCTAAAATCTAGGCAGAGGAAGCAGTAATGTTTGTGTCCTTCAGGTTAGGATGCTTCCCTGGAAGTGAAACTAATTATCAATCACTGGGTAAAAAACAAAGCCAGTGCAGACAATTATCATACTCTTTCTGAAGCTGTCATGACATTTTTTTCCTATAAAACATTCCTTCTGTTTCTGATATGAAAGACCTTAGCTTTTCTTGCGTGCTTCTTCTGTTTGGTTTTCAATTCCCTGTCAGAAGGAGGAAGACAGATAATACCCTATAGCGTATCTCCAAGAGTAAGTGTTTAGCTGCCCAAAGCTCCCTGTGGTCAGTGAGGACAAAGTTACTTCCATGAGTTGATTCACCTGACATATAGGGAAATATCTATGAAATTCAGTTTCAGCTGAGCCTACATCACCCATGTGCTATAGCAGGAGCCTTTTGAAAAAAATCTGGACCTGTACCCCTCAGTTCCTGATGTTTTTTCAGAACAACTTCTATTCCACTTGCCACTTAAGAAAAAGTATCTCCATATGGACAGCATGTCCATCAGGAACTAACACATACTATAAGCAAATACACAGTCCTCCAAAACATCATCTGTCATTATTTGCTGCTGTAGAGAAACTATTTTGGTAAGTTTGGTATTCTCCACAGTACGTGATAGCCTAGCAGTTGTAAAAAGGTCAGCAGCGAGGTCCTGAAAGATTCATTTACTGCTGCCTACATACCCTATGGGGATTTTATTTTGATAGGGCTGTAAGAAAATTAAATGTTCGATTTGCATATTGTTCCAGAAGTGTAAACCTTTTATAGTGTTTAATAAAGATTTACGCAATACCATAAACTTGATTCATATCCAGCGCTTGTATAATTGAGAGATGCTAGACAAACTGCAGTTGCGATATCAATTTCTTTCATTATTTATGATTTTGAATAACACCATTAGTCACTAACATATGTTGTTGTAAAACATTTGCAATATTCACCCCTCCCACACACTTCTAGATCTAAATCTCATTGAAAATCACCTGTTCTATCACCCTTGTGACATTTGTCAAGTCAAACACAGGGAGAAGGATATATTCACAAATGGCCTGTAACAAGAGGAAATGCCCCGGACTTTCCTTACCTTGATGAGGTAATTTTATTATTTATCACGGCAGTATCAGTGATTTCTGAAGAAATAGTTGTAGTGGTAAAATTAAATTGTAGCAAAAGCTTACAACTACAGCTGCAAATAAACCATGTAAATAGAAATATTAAAACTAGAAGGAAGTGCAGACTTGTTCATTTCATGTTCAGTTCATTTAGGACATAGATCTTGATCCAGAACAACTGGTTCCCCAACATCCAGAATTCCCCAACATCCAGAAACATAAAAGCCAAAAACAGATATATATTTTTTGTATTAAATAATAAACATAGTTCTTCTCTGGGAAAAGGCAAGGGGATGAGGAAAAAATGAATCACTTTAGATATAGATAATATCAGAAGGAAAAGTGGGCCTGAAAAAGACAAAAAACAGAAAAGGAGAAAAAGTCTTTGCCAGTAAGTTAATGGTAGTGACCAAAAAAACCTCCAACCAAAATCCAACAACAAAAAAAAAAATGTGTAAAAACATATTGGTAAGGCCACTACCTCCAACTATTAAATCAGCTAGTAACAGTCTGTATTGTTAGAATAAGTGGTGTTAAACCATGAATGAAGTGCTTCATGGATGTAGATTTACAGTGAAACTTGGAATCTTGGTTTACAGCAAAGCAGGCGGATAGTACAATCTTTTGAGCAGTCTTTCAGCTGGTGATAATGTTTTTAGTCCTTGTTGTGCAACAGAAGCTCTCTTGACGACCTTGTTCTTGGTTTTCAAATCTGTAAAATGGTGGTAATAACACATTCCTTACGAGTTGTTGCAATGAAACTGAATTTATTGAGAGGCATTCAGAGTCATTTGTGCTATAAAGATGTCAGATAAACAAAGACTATGATTCAGACTCAAAAAAACAGACTTAACTTTCCAAAATAATACTAGATTTTTTGGTGTTAAATAAATTTCTCATGAACACCTGCTATGCCTTTATGTTTACAGAACTTCTGAAATTCTGCAAGAAAATCTGTACTCCTACTTTCTGGTGATATACTTCTGTTACGTACAGAAAAGTGCTGCATGCACCTAAGTGCAGCTGTATGTGCAGTAAAATTATTTAAAATGGGACATTTGTGCTTGCTGAGAGAGCTAATGTTCCAGACTGGATCCTCTTTCATTTCCAAGGCAAAAGAAAACCTCATCTGGGTTTTGTTTATACAGGGTATTTCTGAAATCAGAAGTTGTTTGTTTTTTACAAATCCAAAACCATGGATCTAAGCTACCTCAACTAAGTGTCTCTGATTAGAAACATAAAGAAAATCTAATCTCTGTGTATTTCTAATGCATTCATTACTTCGGTATCAAGCCTGCCTCAGGGTGATAAGAAAATTAATTTTTTATTTCTCAAAGTATCATAGCGACTTTTTTACATTCTCTTTGAAGTTTATCAAAAACAAGAAAATAAAATCCTGAGTTCAAAAAAAGTGAAGAGGTCTGTTCTGTTCCTTTCTAAATTAGTATTGTTACCACCTGCTGAATTACTGCAGTTCACAGAGCTACCTTAACTGCCCCGACTGTGGTTTCAATTACTTTGTATATTAGAAATGTCAAGGGAAAGAAACATGGACATGCATTTTTGAATAAAGGACCCTATCTTTCCTTACTAATGCAATTTTTTTAATTCTGCTTTTAAAAACTTCCAGCTGAACTTATGAAGTTCTCCAAAAGGGCTGCATATTAGCTTTCAGGCTTCAGCTGTCTTCCTGCTTTTACAATCCTCTATGAATGCCATATCATTTATACATGTTGAAGGGAGAGATGACCTGAACTAATTAACTGTTAATGTTTAGGAACTCTTTGATACCTGGTGAAAGTAATACAGCCATATTTCATGTGGGCAAAAATGACTGAAATGTCTGTTTTTCAGAAACTGAAGTGATGAAGCATTTTGTCGGCACCATACTTCTCCCGCTTTGTGGAGAAATAAATAGGAATTTTGAAGATTAAAATGTTTTCAGATTGATAAGCCATCAAACCCAAAAGAAATACAAAGTCATGTTGGTGATTAGCTGGTTCATAAGTGTTTTCTGGGTACAATGTCTTCTTATTCTTTTATTTCTCTTTTTCTTTTAATATTTTGCTGCAATCCTGCCTTCTTCCAGGAGTTTGTCTGGCTCCCTTTCTCACCCTTGCTGTAAATGAACACAGGACATCTACTGAGGTAAAGCAGTAGTCTTCCTATGAGTAGTCTGGGGCTAACAGTGAACCTAAAGAAAAATAAAATACAAATTGTTTTTAATTTTTATTTCCCAGTGGAATAGTGACAAATTAAGCTCAAATATTGCTTTGTCATATCACCACTTTGAAAGCTTCCTAAATTTTAAATCTGTTCTGCCTTTATTGACACTGCTTTAGTCAGGCCAGGAACAACTAGTATGTACAAAAGTGAGGGAGAAATGTGTTTGAACTTTACAATCCACAAATAATCCCTTTCTGGGTGGAGGTGGGTTTGAAGTTCAGGTTAAATTTGTAATGTTGTAACTTTTTAAAAAGCTATAATCCCACTTTATTATTACAAGCTGCAGCTGTTTGGAGGCTTGAAATTGCTAAAAAAATCCAAGTTTCAGGTTCAATATGGAATTATATCATGTGTCTAATTGTTACTAGTGGTATCTTACCTCTTAGACAAGAAAGAAAATGAAAGATCAAATGAAAACAAAATTATTCAAAAAGACTGACACAACATATTTCTATTGACAACAAATGCCTACACTCCCTTGTTTTTCTTTATTCAACATTTCAAGAGCAGTTTGGGGATTAGAAAGATTTTGTCTTTATTTGAACAAATGCATAAACATCTCAAACGCTTTTCCAGATAGGAAACTGTTTCCATTCTCACATGATTTAAGTCAGCAAAATCATGGTGGTCTGCCTGTCATACACCAAAAGCAGTACTAAAGCTCACGAAGAAGAACTAGTGAACAACGTGGCAGAAGATCTTCCTCTTGAATAGAAATGAGGATCTGCACAGTTTCAAATGCCCAAGAATTGGTGTTTTGATTTGGAAAGAGCATTTATAGGTTAGGGAAATGCTTTTGAATCATCATCCTGTGAGGAATATGAGGGGACTTAAAGCAGCTGCTCTTCTTTGGCATACATTTTCTTTTATAACTATAAATGACTTAGGGAAATGGTTTCCCTGAGGGAAAAAAAAAAAAAAGAGAAGGGAAAAAAAAAAAAAAGAGAAGTGAAAAAAAAAAAGTTCTATTAATGTTATAGTCTCAATCTGTCGTCAGAGAATGCACTAACCTGGGAGATTGAGAAACAAACAGTCTCCTGAAATCATAGTAAGGCCTACAATAAAACAACTCTAAGATTATGAAATATTTTTTCAATGTCATTTACCAATTCAGATCTGAATCCAGATGTAAAAAGGTTTTGCATGGATGCAGTGACTGATGACACAGATGACGAGGACAAGCTTTATGGTAGCCCCCTCTCCTGTAAAGACCAATCCAATTGCTGAGTTGGGGTGCCCATTATTAGACACCTCACCTAGTCTGTGCAAGTCAAATACTATTCTTGACGTACGGCTTCCCTCAAAAATAAAAATGTACATTTGAATAATCTGTTTTAGGTTAACACGAATGATGACAAGTTATGTAATTTTTTATCTAATATTTCCTAGACCACTCATGCTCACATTTGCAGCACAGGCAGTCAGCCTATTGCTTTGTGATTAACTTCTTCCTTCCCCACTTCCTTCATGACTGTAGGCATGACTATGCGATGACATCTATGTGTTTCACAACTATTTCTGAGAAGACAAAGGGTGTCTCTTTCGTTCTGGAGTTTTCCTCCTTTCTCCTCTGGTCCTTTGCCCCTGCAGCCTTTGCTAGATATCCATTGCTTCCCAACATGCCAACCACAATGCTCAAGGTTAGTTCTGTCCACGTCAACACATCCTTATCCTCCTCTTCCTCATGTTCCTATCTCTTCATGCCAAAAGACAGTTTCCTCCATAGGCATCCGTTGCCAGCAGTAGAGTTACTCAGAGTGTAAAAGAAACAATCTCTTCTTGCCCTCTCACAGTTCTGGCAGAACCAGGCAATGAAGAAGACCCAAGCTTCCTGCTCACAGCCTGGGGATGAAGAATACAAAGTCCTGCTGGCAGGTTGTCACACAGGAACTGTGCTGGGCTGGAAAGTTCTTTGTGAGGGTGGCTTTTCAGAGAATAACTCTTCGAGATTTTAATTTACTCCTACTGAACGCTGGCTAACTTCACATCAAAGGTTTCTTCCAGTCATACAGTTTACACAGGAGCAATGTGACATGTCTATCAAACTACACTTTGGACACTGCTATCCATGGTAAACACAGGAGTGTCTCAGAGACCATAAAGGTATTTTCCCCCACCCAAATATAATTCTTCCTGTCCTGCCAGAGACAATTTCACTCCAAAGTGCATCAGTTCAAAACAAACAGGGTTGTTAGGATGAAAACTATAACATATTATCACAGCTTTGTTTATAGCTCACCCTATAATGAATTTATTTCTAGTTTGAGGACTGAGTCCTTGCTTATGTGAAAAAAATTCAATACACTCACACAGTATAACAATACTGACTATATGCTTATGGCCTATAGTTCAAAACAAATAACCAAACAGATGACAATAAGCTTGGATATTTGTGCCAGGATTGATTTTAGTTCATCTGCATGACCCCAGCTGAAGTTTATGTGAAATTTTCAGACAAACAAAGCCTCCCCTGAGACTCTATTACTTCAAGACTTCAGCCGCATTGGCAATACTTGGGAAGCAGCACTACTTTGAAAATTCAGCTCTCATTAAACGAACAGGAACTGAACGTGCCTATCTGAAAACAGAATTTGACCTTTTTTCTCTCAGCTGTTCAGGTCCTAGGGCATACGAATACCAGAGCAGAAGTAATTTGAATAAATACATTTATAAACATACAGTATATCTGTACTGATATACAGGTATCTTCAAAACAACTCCAGCTGTGAATTCCACATTCACTTACTGAACTTGCTGTCCTGGTTTCAGCTGGGATA
>Ga0181612_122239_pt1 | contig 15708 bp, 4 predicted proteins | sample HoacroProtozoa21_FD_119630 | JGI IMG/M metagenome (GOLD analysis project Ga0181612, IMG submission 119630) | Hoatzin crop microbial communities from Cojedes, Venezuel. Combined Assembly of Gp0051906, Gp0051904, Gp0051908
AAATTAATAAATTAAATTAATTAAATCAATGCTTTCCTGTTATCATTTTATCTTAGCATGCTATACATAGCACAGTAAAATAAACAGAAAAGGAGAAAGGACAGTCTGCCCATTTAGGTCCAATCTGTACAATGACAATACAGAAGCTATTCGACTACAGCCATCTGCATTCTGCAGCAGATGAACAAGGAATATATGGTATATGACTGACAAGCTTGCTATGCCCTTGATGGCCTCTCAACAAGTAATGAAGCACGACTCATGCTTAGCACAATGACATACTACACTTTCCTTGTTTGTCTTTGAGTGTTGGTATCCGTATAATACTTTGCCTGAAGCCTGCTGCTCTACAACTAGGTGAAGGATTGTGTCGTTACAAGCTTGATTCTGCCATCTACACAGCTAATAAAACACAGTGCTACTATTTTCTACAACCCTTGTCTGTCTTTCAACTATTCTAACCTGTCAGTTCACTCAGAACTTATCAGTAGAAAGTATTAATGTTTCTGTAGAAAAGGCTTACTGTAAAACAGCATTAACAAGGTACGTGTGAAGACTGGTTAATGTAGGAGCTTTCCCATGTAGTGGTCTTGCCTCACTTCACTGCAAAAGTAGGTTTAAATTTCTCACCTGCCTTAGTGAAGAAAATGCTTCCCTTATCACTTATGAATGTGACTAGATGTCCGTGAGCACATGTGTTTGCTTTTATGATTTTTTGACTCTTTTGAACTTAGTAATAATTGAAAAGAATTGCCTCCATCACTAGATAACCACACCTGTTAAATAAATAGTTACTGCTGAATTACTATATATACTTAGAGGCAGAGCCACTACAGGGCCTGTTTATTAGTTAATCAGTATTTTCTGAAAAGAGTACATGTCTATTCCATCAAGTGTAAAAGTGCCATTTATTTTAGTAATTGCCTGTAAACTGCTGTGTATAGACCAAACTGACAGAACACACCACCTTGTTTATAAAAAACCCTTTTGCTGTTGATTCAAGATTTCTCCATAACAAAAAATTATTTACAGATAGCTTCTTGACTGTTCTCTACAAAAACCTAAAATTAAGGATTTCCTCCCTAAAGATCAATTTCTGCCAATGGTACTGATGCTGGATAATTATTATTTCAGAGAGTCTCACAATTTAAATGAGACCACTGACAGAGATGGTACCAACGCTGCAAAAAAGTGATTCCAGTAATTGAAAAATGCATGAAGCTAATAATTTTGAGCTTGATTCCACTGAAACCAGCAAGAACTTTGCCAAAACAGTTCTAACAACAGTTGAGCCATTTTCTTCTTCTTCTTCTTCTTAAAAAAAAAAAAAAAAAAGTATGTTACAGTCAATTTTAACATTACTTTCTTCGCATACATACCTCATTTCCATAAACATAAAGAAAATGACTCTGTTGGTGAAAAAACTTTCCATGTGGCAAAAATCTGATGTTTGCAAATACAAACACTGGAAATTTTGGGTTCCGATACAGTTCGTGGTCTCTTATATTGTAAACGGCAACCACTGACTTTTTCTGAAGAGAAACAACACATTAAGTATCAATAGCTGAGGTAAGAGTATAATGGCTATACAATTATTATATAGACTACCAAAAAAGTAAGAGTGGGTTGTACACTTTCACTAGGAATGAATTTAAAGTTGGGAGAAAGTAAACAGTACACATATGTTGGAGAAGGAAAGAAGTAAATATTATATATCTGATTTCAAATGTGCATTTCCTTTAATTATTCGAATACAAGTACTCCATGTCCACCTGTAATGTTCAAGAAAACATGTTTTTTCTGTGTTTGGAAGATGAAAAGTTTTTAAGAAGAGGAAAATGTGCTGTAGCTAAACCAAAGGAGTTGTAGCTGAATCTGTGGGAAGCCTGAAGAAGCAGATTTTGTTTTCAGCTGAATCTAAAAATTCACTCAAACCAAAATTTGTGCTGATGAAAAGATACTGTCACTTCAGTTTTTGGGACTTGTGTAAGGGAAGGAGAAATCAGCACAGAAATAAGAGAAAAATACATCATTCCTATTTTACAATTTTTAATACATCACTGGCAGAGATCTCAAATTGAGAGCCTCTTAGGAGAAAATCTCCATCAAGCAGAAGTTCAGCACAAATCAGAGAAGCATTTGCATCCTGTAAACATCTCCTTAATCTCTTTAGACTAAATTTCACATAGTGAACAGATTCTTCTAAGTTCTTGTACGTTGCCCCAATTTAGAAACAGGAAAACTGGTATGCAAAGAAACAAAGCAATTTGCCTGTATGGTGAAGAAGCTGAGAACGGCACCAAGATCTCCTGGGTTGGAGTGTCTTGCCTAAACTGCTCACTAACATCATGCAACCTTCTGTGTTCAAATATGTTAGAATAACAACTAAGAATAGTGAGTTTTATCTAATTTATAAACATAATATAGATATGCAAATCCAGAGAAATTGTCCCTAGCCCTATAACTTATATTGAACCATAAAAATACCTGTTCCTGTATTCTGCTCATAATCAGCCAGAAATGCTATTACTCTTTGGAAGGTGAAAATTAAGCAGTCTTTCCTATAGGTATAACAAATCCTTTCTGACAAAGAATTTCAAATTAAAGTCCCTGGATCTCCATCCAAATTCACACAAAAATCTACTTGCAACTGTCTGGTTCCACGCTGATCCTAAAAGGAACAGAGTTTACCAGTACGAATGAGTAAGATTATTAGGATGTCATATGAATTAGAATTTATTGATTAAATAATCTGGGAAGGAATTTTAAATAGCAATTTCAAATTTCTAATCCTAGAATAGAATATGTTGGTACTTATGGACTGGTAATATTAAAGCTTAAAATACTCAGGCAGAAACATTGCAAGAAAATAGGAATCTTAAAATTATTAAGCTATCAGGCAATTTTTTGCCATGCAGCATATTGTTGAAGTCAATGTAAATCTTCCATTTTCTTATGTGGCTCCGTGTTTTATCTTTGTTGAATGTGACACTAACAACATCATAGAATCGTAATATCATAGAATATTTTGGGTTGGAAGGGAGCTTATACATCATCAGGGTATGATACATGGGTAGGAACACCTTCCACTAGACCAGGTTGCGCAAAGCCCCATCCTCTGAAATAAGTGAAACTTTCATTAATCTACTATGTCTTTAAAAAAAATTTGCAGATTACATGATAAGTAATTTTAAAACAGGGTCTATATAATCTTGTATAATTGAGTAATTTTATACATAAACAAATATTAATGATACAGTCTCTGCTCTGCATACAAAAGAGGATGTGCCTACTGGTGTGTTTCTGGGCAGGTTAGAAGGAATGTTAGCACTACTGTGGTGTGTTCTTCCATGTATTGAAAGAATAAGAACTATTTAATGAAAAGTACATTTCTGTATATAAGAAAAGAACAGCCATTTAAAGGGAGAAAAGATCCATCTAGTCTAGCATTTGGGCATGGAGAATGAAAACAGAAACTCAGATATGTAATTTCAGAAATTCCCCAGACATTTTTCTGCACTGGTTATGATTTGCGTCCTTTCCTAGTCATCTCTTTAATGATACAGGGAATCGTGGTGTATTCACAAAGGCTAATTTTGGTGTAAGGATAGTTCCCCTCAACTTGCTCTACACTGCATGGACATAGACATGCCAACCTCTGCATATCTCTCAGCAGACGTTATCTTAGACACTTTTGAGAAGAACTTGTGATCTGGAGTTCTCAAATGTTGTTTCCAATCTGTATTGCAAGAGTAGCTGTTCTGAATTCAAATAACTATGCAAAATAATATGAAGAACCAGACAGGAAGCACTGGTATTTGCATGTCTTACCTTGCTTGTGCGAAATATGTGTAAAGGATGGGTGACGCAAATGTATCTTTTGAAATTCTTGTCTATATATATTGACTTGTGTACAAACTAATTTCTTTCAAGACCCGAGTAGCTTTGTTTCACGTGAACCTTACATGAACTAGCCGAGAAAGAATCCTCATCTCCGTGATGTGAAGTTTCTCGCTGTCGCTTGGCAGTGTCGGTTGTTGACAGTAAGTGCTCTTTGCTTTCTGGGCACAAGGTGGTGCTCTTACCAACAGGCCACCCAACAGGTGAGTGCTGAGGGCAAGATACACCCCGCTGCTTCACGGCGCAGGATTCTTTCCGTCCAGCCCATCCAGCTTTTCCATTATCTGTACTGACATGTCAAAACCACAGGTTTCCGTTCCTTTCGCCAGATACCAGGCGATGTGGAAGAATATTAGAAGGAGGATAAGAGACTGAATAGCTCTAAAATTAAAGAGATACTTGGCAATTAAGAATCAAGATGTTCACATGAACTAGGAAGTTTGGTCCCCAAATTCTATGCAAGTTTAGTGGGATATAAATTCATTCCCAAATTTGAGACTGAGAAGCTGAAAAAAAAATTAACTTCTTAATGGAGTTTATTATGATTTTTATTATTTTTTGCCTTCCCCTCAAATTTAAAATCTGATATTATACCTTCACAGATTTCTCTGTTAGCTAGACACTGGTGATTATACTGTTGACTTGCACTGAAGTACTCATTCTATGAGAAATAAAAAAAAAAAAAAATCAGTAAAGTGATTGTATCTCTTTTGACATAAAAATAGATCTATAGAAAACAGGTTTACTTTCAATGATAGGCAGGCAAAATGAACGGTTCATTGTATTTCAATATAGCTAGATCACTTAAAGCTTGACTGATCTCAAGCTAACAAAGACAGAATCTGGTCAGTACTCTGAAAGACCTCCAAAGAAATAGTACATGGATCACTCTCCTAGTCAAGAAAGTAAAGTGTCTGAACATAAACAAGCAGCAGCAATACCACCTGCCAGAGATCTAACTATTCTGATGATACAGAAAAATCAAAGCTCTGTTCATTCTGCTTAAAAACATCCCTTTGCGTTCTTACAAGAATATGCACTGGTAACATCCCAGAAAAATTCAAGTAGCTGCAACTTAATTCCAGAGTTACAATCCGAAGTTGTATTTTTCTAACATCTTGGCTTACCCTAAAACATGTCTATGTTGAGATGTTAAGCAGATGAGCTGTTTTGTCCCAAAGAGTTCAAATACTTTCAAACAAATATTCTCTCATGTAAAAAGAGATGTGCAAATACGAAGATTGAAAACATTTCTGAGCTTCTTACCATTTCAAAGCTGTGGAGCCTCAATTTAGAGAGCTAGGGAAAGAAAGAAGTTAAGAAGGATAAAACCAGCACACAGTAAAGACAGCACAGATTGTAATGATAGTAAAAAAGATTTGATGGTGTCCCTACAGTTTTTCTTGTTCTTTTTTTCTATTTTTTGCTTGTTTCTTCTATCATCAGCTCACAAAGTAATACTGGCATAGGCATTGGCTATAGTAATGGAATGTTATCCTTTAATGAGGTGCTATACTGTGCATCTGGTCTTGCTCCTCTAGTGCAAGATTTATGATTGCTAAGCTTGCACATATCCAGTTTAGAGAACTGGAGTCAGTGAGATACTTCACATGGAGCCTTTTAATTCCAGAATGATGCCACCACCATGGAAGCTTCATTAAAAAAGAGTCTTAGTAGCATTGTTCATTTTTAAGATAATTGAATACAGAATTTTCTAATAAGAATCATAGAACTGTTCACAAATTTGCCAAACCAGCTATTTGGAGAGAAATTTCCCTTGTAAGCTTTCCATCACAGGCTGACATTTCAAAAATTTGGAAAATAATCGCTAAATGTTCACCTATTTCTAAGGACAGGGTCACGAAAAAACACACTGTTTTGTCCTAGTTCTGTAAAATACATAAGTAAGTTTAGCGACTTATGGAAAATCTTTTATGGCACCATGTTTTCCATAAAGACTTGAAATGTGGCAGAAAGACTATCTTTGCATCAAGGACGGGCTTTTTGCAGTCCTATGAGAATCCAGCAAACTTCAGACTTTCTGAAACGACAGCTTTTCAGGTACTCAGCAAAGACTTCAATCCTGACATTTAAAAATCACTGAAGAATCTGTAATCACTGACAATGTTGGTTCAGCAATGCAATGCACTTTGCTGCATGAATAATGTTTTTGTAGACTGTCCTGTGTCTTGCACTGCCTTCACTGGCACAGGCAGCATGGAAGGCAGAACCACAGTTTGTTGTGAACAAGTCACTAAATCACAGTGGAGAGCAGTACCAGAACTCCGTGTTAATTTTGTTGCAGCTCTGTTACTGTGCCTGTAATTGTTTGGGAACACAAGCAGGCTATTTTTATGGAAAGTGTACATTTTACTATCCCGAATAATTAATCTGAAGAAAACAGGCTTTTGGGACCACAAGCCCTTCCTGAGGTGACTTTATTACCTCTGGTTCCAAATTCTGCCTCAATTAACCTCACTAGTATCCATGAATACCCACTATGAGGATTTGCAACATATTATTTCCCAAGTTACAAATGTAATTGCTTGTTCTGTACTTAGAACGATCACTTCTAAACATAGAATGGCTAATTTGAAAGAAAATGCCCGCAATTTCAAACGATACTTTTGTCTACAGTTAACAGGAAACAAATGCAGGGAAGAGTATTATGTAAATATCTTATTAAATACAGGAATCATGCATTTACAGCAGTGCCCAATCCTTTGCATTGCTTCTAATGAATTATATATTTCCTAAAATGCTGATTAAAAGATGCCCATAATATACCAAACAGAAAAAAAATATATCTTCAAAATGAAGAACTAATGAACCTTGCTAACTGGATTTCAAATCATTCAGATCAACAAAATCCATTGAAAACTTGGATGTTTTCTCAGCTTGGAATTAATAAACAGTTACTTAATTTCCTGTGCAAGATTAATTTTTCTTTCTGCAAGAGGTACAAAATAATAATAAACAAGGGCTGGAAGTGTCATACTTCTTTCAAAATACTTTGATGATATGATAAATTAATGTATAAAATTTAATCTTTAGACAACACTAGGTACTTTTTTAAAAAATGAACACTGCGTTTCTTGTCTTTATTCACTGCCTTTAGTTTTATTATCTTTTACTGAGAGCTTCAAAAAAGTCTTTCAGAAAATGAACACAGAAAATAGGAAATGTACGGTGTCATATTTCCAGAATACCTCTCTGAAAATAGTTAAATTGTTCACTTTCTATTTAGCTGAAATTTTGTAAAACTGGGTTAAAAAGTTACTTCATGTTACTTAATATTTTTCCAGTAGGATTGCATAGGTCTTCACTGGCAAATAAAGCCATTGTTGTGAAGACTGTTAATAATGATTCATTAAGATGATATTCACAGGCGACTGGTCATCACAGACCTGGGGAGGTAAAAAGTGAACATTGTGAAGAGTTGGTTTTTTGTTCCCTTCATACATCATTTGACATTCTGTCTCATCTGCCCTAGGGTATTTTCATAAACACACAGGAGTTCCCCTCAAATCTAGAGAGGAGGTTTATGCAGACAACCCACCTGCAGAGTAACCTACCCTTGTAACCGTACAGCTGAGCACACTCCTTGGGTAACACAGCATTCACAAATCGTGCGCTGCCTGGCACAGAGGGACATCGCCATGCAGTCAGCTAGGCAGGTTTAGGATCATACTGTCCCTGCAACCAGCTGCTCCATAGTGCTTTACAAATGATTGACACAAAAATGGGAAGATCCACATCTAAAAATACAGCTTACCACAGGTTTTAAACATCTGAACTAAATTGCTTCCCCTATCCAATGTCAAAGAAGTTCCTTTTATATGCACACTAACACTGTTTTTAAATAACATCCTAGCAGCTGAATCAGAAGCATATGTACTTTAAATCAACACTCCCTAAACAGAACAAGACTATGCTGAGTAACAAATGTAAAATTTCTCCACAACCACAAATAAATCATCAAAATATCTGTAATTCCAGGTATATATATAGTACAATATTTTTCATACACTGACCCAAATGCAGTTGATGCAAATAATGTCAATAAAGTAAAACAACCACTACTGACCAAATAACCTCAGACAGACAATAAAAGTATACAAAGATTTAGTTACCATTGGGTACAATCATTTTAGTGCTGATTTTTAGTCCTGACTCTTAAAGGAGACTTACAAAATAACTTTAGAAGCAGCATTTGGGAACTGATATTCATAACTGTACTTGATATAGCAAATTATAGATATTGTTTTGATAATGCATGATAGTTTTTCCTCCAACTTACTTCTGCTCTTCTGCTGACCCTTTAGCTCCACCTGTACTCCCCCCTCCCATCTTTTTTCCTTTCTTTTTTTAATTCTCATAGTTATTTAAAAAATTCAGTTAAAATTAGAATAGTTCTCAGGTTAAACTTCCCTCAAAATAGCATTGCTTTTGTTTCACATTCGGGGAAGGTCTATGTGTTCTAAAATAAATAAAGTTATATGTTTATTTATTTAAATTCTTTTTTCCTCGCCAATCCTATTAGCTTGGCATAATCTCCCTATCAGATTTGCCTGGCTAAATTACTGTAAAATCAAAATTTACCACCATCCAGTTGGTTACACAGGTTTTTTGTCATATTGAACCACTTTGTTTCCTCATATGCAAATCCAGTGTAGCTAACACCTACATAGACACCTAAAAAGTAAAATAATAAAATAAACAATTGACACTGACATGAAAGAGATTTATTTTCAAAATCTCTCCTCAAATGTTAGATCTGTTTAGGAAATGTATTTTCTTGCATAGAATAGATACAGCACTTCCTTATTCAGGCAAAAGCACTACTAGATGTCTGGAAATCCTGAGAGTTCTAATGCTTCAGCACAGTAACTTCCATAGAACTGTAGTCTGAGACCCAAGGAAACACTGGTTGAGAACACTGGAATAAAAATGAAGCCGATTTCAAACTTCTGTATCTTAGTTGTTGCTGTTATTGTGCTGAACCTCTACAAACAAATATGCAGGTTTATTTCTTTTACCTAGATTTATCAACATCAGTCATTTTGAAATAAAACATCAATTGACTTCAGATTTAGTTTGCAACTGGAATAACAACTGATGTCAAGCCCAAGTCCTTTTCTAGGAACACGGTAGGTTTCCCATTATCTACAACAAACTGTCTGTGCTTAACACTGTGCAAGAAAAAAGAAAAGATGGTTCTCATTTCAAATACCATTCACAGTAGCATTGTAAGCAATTTTCAGTTTAAGGAGCTGTGAGCATCTTGCTTTGGCGCTTGTTTTGAAAGATTTTTGCTAGACACACATACTTTTTCAGAAAGGATGGGAATGGAACTTCAAAGTAAAAAAGTTTAACACAGACTTAAACATGGGAACAAAAGCAGGAAGGACAAAGGAAGGATATGTACACACAAACATACATATATACAGAAAAACCCAAAAGTTTGAAGGTGTAAGCAGAAGGACTTTTGGTTGGCTGTTCTTGAGTTTAATGATCAAATGCTTGCCCCTCGCCTGCTAACTCTGCCTTTCATCTCTTGAGATGCTATTTTTTCCGTGTGAATTTGTCAGGTTTTGTAATGAAAAGATGAAATGTTCTCAGTTCTTGTTAAAAAATTCAGCAAGAAATCCTAGCAACTGCTTTTGCCTCAATTTCTACCCCAATGTTTTGTAGTGCAATGTTTCAATACAATTAATAAGTAAGCAACTGCAAAACCATTCAAAAAAACTGAGGTAAATTTCAATGGAACATACTTAGAGTAGTTCAGATAAATCACCTTAGTCTGTTAAATACAATGTTAAATAATATGTTAAAAATATTCTTAAATTATTTGGTAATTTTACCTATATGTTATCCTTCCACTCACTAATCTATTTAGGTCCTATTTTGAACTTTCTGGATTTGGGAAAATATCTTTTTACATGTCTACAGTTATTGGTGTGGAGTAGAATTACACCTACTTTTATTTTTCTATTGTTTTTACATTTCCTGTTAGATTGGAGTAATCACTTTTATTGGCATTGCAGACACTAGAGTCTGTATATCATCTTAGCAGATCATAGAATGATATATAAACTGGTTTGCTAAATATTGAAGTTGTTCATGCTAATAAGACACATAAAAGACAGATATGCCTCTAAACAACACCGTGTTACAAGACACAATCAGTTTGATGAGATGGAAGATTTATGCTGTGGAACTCCTGCATGATGTCTATGAAAGGATATGTCCAGGCTGCTACTTCCCCTCACTTGCACATGAATAAGCTCTCTTGTATCTAGTCATTTATTTTCTAAAACTTGTAGAAAAAATGTCTCTTAGGCTCCACTGGTCTATAAGGCATAGCGGAACTCACCAGTGCCTGGAAAACCTAGGAGGTGAAGAGAGACAGAGCCAACATGACTAATACTTTCTCTAGAAGCAAACCTAGAAAACCCTACAGGCTGTGTTACAGTAAAGGCAGGACTGAAAGATCACCCTGGGTTCTTCCAGAGTTATGATTTAACATTCATTCAACATTTTCAAGTGACTACCTAGCAAATCCTTCATCTCCAGTAATAGGATGTTTTAAAGCCTTCATAGTACAGTCAATTGCATAATCCTTTTGTATAGTGTGACATTTTTCCTGGGCCTGGATAAAAGTCAACACAAATTCCGAGGCAGTGGATCACTTTCTAGATTTTGGAATAAAATCCCTCATCAAAATGAATAATTGGAGCCAGGTATATCACTGCTCAGTGCCTCAGATGCTGTAAAAATAGCACATACGTGTTTCTGCTAAGTGCTACGAAACATGTGAAGTATTACTTTAATTATTTCAGTATTACTGTGATGGATTTTTTTTGTATTACCACTGTGTCTAGGAATCCTAATAAATGACTGAGATGCCCCCCTTTGGTTTGTGCCGTACAAACAAAGAATAAATATATAAAATGATCCCCATTTTAAAATCTAAGCAAGAGAAACAATGGATACCTGAAGACAAGAAGCAATGAGATGTTGTTCAGCATAAGAGGCAATTGTTTCTGCATAGCAGCAGTCTAAATACACTCTTAATAGCAATCCTCTGCACCAACAGCTCTACTTCGAGGAGGTATTTGAGAAATGATAAGAAGACAACTCTGTAACTGTTGCATATTCTTCCAAGAGCAAGAAGTAACACTGGAGGAAAAAAAATGTTTAGCAGAAAATTCAACAAGTATATGAACTCAGACATCATAGGTATATTATAGATACTGAATGAGACAAGGTGAAGTAAGGAAGGGCTATACAGGGTTTTCACACTAAAGCAAAAACAGCCCACGTTTGGAGTAACAGTAAACGGAGAGACCAGAGAGATGGAAGGAAATGATTCTCCCCCTCATCAGCACTGAGTGTATGTGAAGGTGAAAGATTTCTCCAACTTTGCCTAATACAGAAGATAATTTAATAGTCAAGAGAGAGGATAAGTCATAAGACTTTCAACTTTGGGGAGGAACAGGAGAAGCCGAATCTTGGAACAACAGTGGAAAGAACTTAGACAAAGCCTGCAGGACAAAGTAAAACATGACCAGGACAGAGCGGCAATCACTGTCTACATGAGAAAGGAAGTTGCAAGGACATCTGGGGAGAAGTAGGCAAGGAGTTCAGGAGATTTTTTTAAAAATTATTTTAGACTTCAGTGAAATATACAGTCACAAGATAACACTTTATCCAGACAGTCTGTCTGGATAAAGATGTCTGTTCAAAGACAGGTCTCTAAAGTTAGACGAGAAGAACTTTGCACTCTAAAACCAATTATTTCTCTCCCTTGACTATAAAGAATTTAGGTAGTGAGCCAGGAGTAAAACCCACATTGGACATAAATAAATCCAGAGATGAATCCCACCTAAGAGAACAAGAACAACAACTGAGATCAGGTCTGTTGTCTGTATAAAAGGCCATAGCCCTTTGGAAAAATCAAACAACTCTTTGTCCCAGCACATAATGAGATACTGATGTGAACAAAGTATCTATAACTTGCTTTAAAACAAAGAGGAAGGTCTTCACTGAGAGCCCTTGTTCTGGAAGCATACGCTTAAAAGGCCTTTCCTGTGCAGTTTGTTATGTTACAGAACTATCAATTTTTTCCTCCTTTATTTGTTTCCTACGTTAAATACCCCTAGACTTCTGAATGTCCCTTCCTATGTCAGATAATTTCATCTCTTTTTTTTTTTTTAATTTAGGCCCTGCAATTTTTTAAACAAAGGAATAACACTCAACAGGAAGAGTGAGAATACCTAAATGAACTATAAAATATAAAAATACAGAGAATATACTACTTGTTAATTATCTGGCTATGTCTGAATTTTAATTAAAGCATTATACCAGACTGTTTCATTGGCTAAACTGATTTTGCAAAAAGGATACAGCAGACTGCTGAAGGTAATTTGATAAATTATAGCTAATTCAAAACATATCAGTTCTTTCACATAGTCATTGCTTTTCACTTGTTAGATTCATTCTGCATTTGTGAAAGCCCAGATATCTACACTTGCCATGAACTGTAGCACTACGGATGACAGCAATGACTACCACATCATCAGCACAAGGAGATTTTTGACATCGTGATATTTATTACATAAGGTATTACAGCATCAAAGTCTTTAGGGGATACTTTGTCACGAAGTTCCCAGTAAAGAATAGGGTCCGTGGATGAGAAATGTCCAACTGCTTAACAGATAAAGCATGAATAAGCTGTATGCATATAAACTAGTCTTGAGATATTATGGATTTGGGGATTAAGACAACAAATATAATACACAGGAGGTCAAGTATACTGAGCATGTAAGAAAAGAAATTTACTAAATAGCTTTATCTCTAGCATGAAAGGAAGAATACACATATTAACAAACACATATCAGGAAAAGAAACATCACTGAAATATAAGACCATGCTTTTATCACAGAGAACTCAAATTCATGAAACAAGTTTGTGTTGCAGTATTAGTACACACACTGTGGCAAAAAGCATCTGTGTAAAATTTAAGACATTTTTTGTTTCTTAAATTATGTTTTACATGCATCTGTATTAAAAAGAATACTATGAAGATTGCAAAGTTAACCTGAAGAGCTGCCAGATCTGAAACCTCATGTCTGCTGTAGCTGGGACTGGATTTCAATGGAAAGAGGTTTGGGATAGTACACTGAATTTGGTCTCTGGTTTCAACATATAACAGGACTAGGCCTTATTCTCACCTCTCAGAGTATCCAGTAATGTTCTTTTAGAGGCAGATATACTTAATCCATGAGGCATCCTGAGTTTCATAAGCCATGCCTCTATTGGAGCAAAGTCTGCTTGAACATGAAGCGAATATTAGTGAAGTCTTGTAAAATACCATAGAAGAATGATACTCACAGCAGGGGCATTTTTCTTTGTGCCATCAGATCTCTTTTTTAGTAGCAACTAATTACTGAGCTAGGACATCAGTACCTAGCTAGGAAAAAAAGCATAGGTAAAAAATATGTATTCTTCATATTCAGCTAACTTTTTATACAAGAAGTGGTTCTACCTGGCTATTTCACAAGTAAAAGATACTGTTTTCTTATCAGAAACATTCATTGGAAACGTCTTGGATGCATCAAATGAAAGCTAGGAAAAGAGAACAAAGCAAATAAAGTAACAAACTAGAATGTTTGGAAAGCCAATTGTTTTGATATAATACTGAATTTTATCCAAAATGACTCCTGTCACAATACTGAGCGCTAGACCAGGCAGAAGACTGCTATCAAGAACATAAATCAATTGTACTCCTGCTCAATTGAGTAACAGCAAAGATTTTAGAAACCCCTCCTAACCCAAGGGCAGCATACCACCATTAGCACTGCAGTGGAGACACTGAGAAAACCACTTCCCTGGAGTAAATTGTCAACAGCATGGACTGCAAGGGCATTTAACACAACACTATAGTGACTAGTGCCAGGCAGATTTCTTTAAAAATCTGCAATATTGGCAGGAAATGGTAGTGTTAAAGTGTCCAGACACTAGTTTAGGAGAATTTTCAGACTTAAATGAGCACCAAGAAATCATTTAAAGGTGTTGGAATTTTATATTAAAAATATCTATATCAGGGATTCTGTCTAGGAAAGTTAAAGCTAATCTGCAGGTAGAAATTTAATATGAAAACCTGATATTTTATGAGACACAAATATGAGCAGCCGTGATGCTGAATGAAACAGGGTGTTACTGGACAAAATGCAGGAGTTTGAAACCAAATATTCCAGATGATTCTGGACTTGAACTCTCAAGTGGGAAGAGCTGTTATTAAAAAATAGTTTATAAAGGCTGAACTCCAGTAATTTCTGATATAGTAAGCAATTAATGTGTTTGTTCATCATTCAGTAACTGCCTTCCTACCAGCAAAGTCTTTGGAAAATATAGAAAACTCAAGGAAAAACACTGGAAAAAAATTTTTTTTAAGGAAATTTTAGCAAAACCAACCGCCTATAGAATGGGTATGATACCATGGTAGGCAGATAAAAAAAATCTGCAAATATATGGGTGACATCAAAATCAAAAGAGTATTGAACACAGACAGGAAAGTGAGTTAATTATGGAGTCAGCATTATAGCTACAGGAAAAAAAAAAAAAAAAGAAAAGCCATTTGTATCCAAAGAAAACTATATTGGCATGAAGTGCGATTTTAAAATTCTTACCAATATTATATGTGATGTTTACTCTGGGGATAACAATGTCCCAAGTAATTACATAGTCTTCAGTTTCCTTTAGAAATTAAAGCCAGTATTTAAAAGAGCCTTGAAAACTTTCTTGCAAAGGCTATATTTAAAAACACCCCTTTCCCCAATTACGTGTCTAATTGCCCATGTCTCACTGCACCGTTATAGGACTTAAGTCTGAGGGTAAAAGCTGCTGGATTCAAAAGTCTTGAAAGCACATTCCTTGAGTTTCTCTCTGGCTGAAGTCAGTGGGGATAGAGCAGAACTCCACAGATTCACAGAACCCTTGGTGTCACTCATGCTTTTGTATCTGTCCCATTAAGCCCTGACTGTGTATCAAACCTTTCTTCAGCTGATGGGGCTCATCTTCCTTTGGATATGCATTCCTGAGCACCTGAATCCAATTTCCTCCAACCCCCCCTCCCCCCCCTTCTTTTCTTTGTGAAGCTTGTGGTGATAGAACTAACACTATGGTATGTCTACCAGCCCTTAAACACACACAGAAATTTTGGCTTAGATCAGGAAACAGTTAGATTTATGGGTTTATGTATATATGTATACACATATATGTACACACACATACACATGGTGGAGTGTGTATATATATAAGTATGTATATTGCTAGTATAACCGTATCTGTTGGGAAAAATAATTAGACCAGTTGATGTAGACGCAATCATGCCAATCAAGACAATCCATATCAATGTAATTTCTCTCTGAGAACAACTATAATGTATCAGCATCACGTGCCTTTGGAGAATAAACTTCATCACCTCAGAGTGTTTGCAGTGCTGTGATAACACTGACATAAGCAGTAAACCGTTCAGGCCTCAGTTAAAGCATCAGAAATATCTTCAAGAGGTATCTGAACTAGGACTAAATTTCACTGGTTTTCATATATTTTTGTGATAAAGTGGAAGGAATTCCGTGATATTTAGATATTATACTCTGGATAGAATTTCACAGAATCACAGAATGGTAGGGGTTGGAAGTGACCTCTGTGGGTCATCTAGTCCAGCCTCTCTGCCGAAGCAGGGTCACCTACAGTAGGCTGTAGAGGACCTTGTCCAGGTGGGTCTTGAAATTCTTCCTC
>Ga0181612_149606_pt1 | contig 15708 bp, 9 predicted proteins | sample HoacroProtozoa21_FD_119630 | JGI IMG/M metagenome (GOLD analysis project Ga0181612, IMG submission 119630) | Hoatzin crop microbial communities from Cojedes, Venezuel. Combined Assembly of Gp0051906, Gp0051904, Gp0051908
TGGGTGACCCTGCTTGGGCAGGGGGTTGGGCTGGGTGACCCACAGAGGTCTCTTCCAACTCCTGCCATTCTGTGATTCTGTGATCCTGTGTTTCCCTTTCCCAGTGACTGCCCCAGGCACCACTGGTTATACTGGGGCTCACTCCCCACCTTTCTGCGCCCTTAAGCCGGGCGTAGCATTTGGTTTACACCCGAAGAGAGGAGCTCCAGCAGAGACATCGGCACCAACCCTGCCTTCACCATTGCGATGCGGCATTACCTGCTGCCGGACCTGCTACGGGGAGGATCGCACCACCCTGGCAGCACGCACGCGGGAGCACACTGAGTTTCTTACTCTGCTTCCCCGCGCTAATCCCCTGTGGTTCTGTCATGGGCACAAAATCCCAGTATTAAATTGTTTTTCCTTTGCAAGCGCCGTAATTGCTACAATGCGCCTTTCTCACCACTTTACGCTTGAAGCCGAGACACGACGCTCAAGAGGAGATTGTAATTAGCCTTATCGCCACGTCAAACCTGTGTCCTGCCATCTTTAATGATCAAAGTTGTTGCCATACACCCCTAAATTTTGCTGCCATATTATTAAAAGATGAATAATACATACTAACACTCTGAGCTCGCTGCACCTCGCTAGCGCTTTTCATAAGAAGGCGCTTTACTCGCTACAGTCTGTGCGTAGGGACCACTTTATCTGTCACAGAGATGCACCCTCCTGTAAGGTGAAATGCAGCAACGGCTTCAACAGGACACAACGACATTGCGCAGACAACGACGGGCTCCGCAGCTCAAAGTGCCGGAGCCTGCCGGCAGCCACACTAGGAATGCACAAGCTAAATCGGTCAGAGCATGGGGACGAACGCTTCTTCCCCTGCAAAACAGTACTAAAGTCAACTCAATATTTTATCACTGCAAATGTTTAGGAGCCCTCCTTGTCCTCCAAGGTACTGAGTAGTGCCGAGTAAATGATTCAGAGCAAATAATTTATTCAAAACTTCTGCCTGCATTTTGTGTCAGTCCAAGAACACCAAATGATTTCCTTCCTGCTCAGATTCAGTCAACCCATGCTTAAGAGTTTGTCTGGGTTTTAAATCCAAGGGCTGGGACACGTGACGCGGTGCTGCAGGGGTTTCGCTGTGCCGTATATACGCGTATGTGCTGAGTGGGTGCAGTCGGCTTTGTAAATGACATCCATTTGTCCCCGTTCCAGTGGGATGAACTGAATTTACTGCCAGGGAATGGCCTTGAGCCCAAAGAGAGTCCCTTTAGCAGCCAAGATTAGGTTCAGATTATGGACAGAAAATAGCTTTAGTGAGAAAGAAAAAAAAATGTGCAACCATGAAGCAAAAGCCTCAGGTCATTGTATAGTGACAGCATAGGTCAGGGCTTCGCTAGCAACCACTTCCGACTGGTTTAATTAATTTCCTTTCATATATTCTCTGTCGGGTTTTTATTCTCCCGCATTTCACTGCAGATCCTGGCCCTGGGTTCTGCCCAGCCGGGGCCTCTTACAAGGTGACCACAGTCTGGAAGAACAAAGGGTTGGTTTTTGCACATATAAGAAGGTGCAATGCCACCCCGGGGATGCTAGGAAAAACTGTGGAAGCTCTGCCTGTTGGTGACGCGGGCGGTCAATGCCAGTGGCACGGCTGCCCGGCGAGCAGGGCAACAGGACAAGGCTGCAGCTCGCACTGCCTCTGAGCCCCCGGCTGTGACGGGGGGCTGGGCAGGGGGGAGCTTCACTCAAAAAGCAATGCCAAACACCCCCCAAAAATCCCACAAATGCGGGTGATTAAAAAGCAGAGTCATTTCTGAATAGCGATACTAACCTAAACTCTATTTGAAAATTATATGTATATATGTATATATATGTATATCCCGTTTGGGAAGTCATTCCACTGGAGCTGCCCAAACGGAATCAAAGCATGAAGGACCAGACTTCTGTTTACACCGAGCTCTGGCAGTGTGTGGGGTACCAGTGTCCATCAGAATCAGGCCCAGTGGTGCATCGACAAGAAGTTTTGTCTCACAGAAGCTGTCTGGTGCCAGTAATCTGGAGAACAAAAACAAGTAAAGTGGACAAGATTGTTTATTTCCTATTTCTCTGCCATAAAGTGGGGCAGGACAATAGCTGAGTCCTAAAAACAGAGAGGGGAGCAACTATTCTTAGACATAAAGCCTCTGGAAAATGCTTTTTATCTCACTGTAAGAAATGTGTATTCCTTCATCATGCAGAAAGGGAGATTTTGCATATTTTAATTAGATCAGTTGAAAAGTTGGGAAAACGAGAACCTGCTTTGCTCTCAAGCTCCTTAAAGTTCTGAAAGTTCAGGAACTTGGAGAGAGCTTTAAATCTCCACGGCTAAAAATAACTCATCCCTTAAGAAAATGCCACAGATTTTTTTTCTTTTTTTTTTTCTTTTTTACCACTGCTTTAGATGACTTCATGTCATCAGAACATGGATATTAAACTCAGAAACTGGAAATCTTTTTAACTTTCGGCACTTCAAAATCTTTCCACTGTTAACTGGGCAGCGGGTAATCCCTGCAGGGCTGCCATTTGACTTGTATTTGCAAGAAGTGGCGCAGCGTGATGAAATATAGCTCAACAAGAGATGCGGGGCTATAGCTTGTGACGCAGCCATAAGCAGGAGATCTCTATGCCTCCTCTTCAGCGGTTTTAATTTTTCTCTGGATTAGCTTTATTATCATTATTTTGGTTTCCATCTTTTTTGCTGCAGTGAACGCATATCGGGCAAACACTCCAGGCCAGCTGCTTTGCTGGTGCCGGTCAGGAGAGCTGAGTTCACATTAGTGGCAGAGCACGGATTCACATCAGGGGAGGATCAGGCCCCAGGACTCACACCTGCTGCTCCCACTAAACTGTAAGGAAAAAGGAGTTTAATTCCCGCTGTCACAATATCCCTGCCATCTTGCAATGGATGTGTTATCCCAAGGGCGCTTCGTCTCAGTCTACTTGTGAAGCTCACAGTCCTTTTTTCCCTTTTGCTAAAGCAGAATTTATATTTTTATTTCCCGCTTGGAGACAGACTCACCACCAGTCTGTCTGGCTGCTCACATCAGGATGGTTATTTTCTGGCAAGGCTGACACTGAGCAGGAGAAATGACCAAAATTCTCCCTTAGAAAGACAGCTTTAAAGCAAATTATTCCCTTCTTCAATTTTATTCCAGTCCTTCAGCACGAGGCAAGTCAGCTCTGACTCGGTTACGTGAGCGCATGGTTCCACGAGCGCTGCTACCTGCAGGAGCCGGGAGGAGACAGATGACAGCAAGCAGCGCTCACACCGCTGTTTAATAGATCGCTGCTCATTAACTTAATGCCATTTGCTCCTGCTGTGCATGTGCCTCTCGCTCCCTGCAAACACAGGCTGTGGCGTGTTGGCTGAGCCCTCCTCGCGCTCCCCATGCACGTGGCCCATGTGTCCAGTTCTGCAGGGCATGCCGACCCCAGCACGGCTTCCCTGCACCCGCTGGCAGAGCTCGTGCTCAGGCACCTGATCCTCTGTGCTCAGAAATGCCCCGGCAATTCCCCCCGCAGACACAGATGTGGGTTTTAGGGCATACTTGAATTGTCAGAAAGGAAGCAAAGGCCTTGAACTGGTGATAAATATCATGGGAGGAGCGTGGCGTAACCGCCCACAGCCCTGGGGAACTGCAGAGGGCCCGGCAGCCAGCGGCACTCGGGCGTGTGCTACTATTCGCAGGCACTTACATGAGACCAAAGGAGTTTAATTTCCATCTTCCCACAAATCACAGCTAATTTTAACCTTTCGGATTACCTTTCGGAAACCTTTGAAACTTTGCCTTCATGCTCTCTCGCTCTGGTTTGGATGTCTGTCTTCAAACCTGATCTTTTCCTTAGTACACGATTCTTAATTCTTTAAAAAAGAGGGGTTTTAAAATAAATAATTACTCCTGAGTTAGTCACAGTTTACTTTGTACTAAGTGACTGAAACTATTTTGCATTCCATCACTGCCTTACATTATTATTGTTACGTTTCGTCCTTGGTTCACAGTCTGCTTTCCCCCCGTGACCCTGAGCCACCCTGCATTTCAAGAAAACCACTGAATCTCTAGATAGAACTGGGAGCTTATTGGCAAAGCCATTTCTTTCATCCCATGCCAGCTGGGCAAAAGCAAGTGCCGTCAAATGCTTGCTTGGGAGGGCAGTGGGGAGGGTTTGCTCTCATCTCTACCTGCAGCAGCTGCAGCATGTTTCCCCCCGCATCGTATTCCCCATCCACAGCTTCAGGGCGAGCCCCAGGAGGGAGCCCAGAGGCGAGAAAGGAGTGAGGGTTTGGGGTGCAAACTGCTCGAGATGCCACATTGGAAGGCGATCATTTCTGTACTGGATGCTTTGCGCCCAGCGCTTTAGAAATCGAGGGGCCATTTGCAAAATCCGCAGTTGGCTCCAGTTCAGACCCTCGGCACTGTCAAAGCAAAGATATTTCGAAGGGGATCGGCTACGGTGCTGGCTGCCAGCTGATGCAGATTGGAGAGTTCAGCCAGCTCTCTTCTTCCCAGACAATATCTCAAAATGCTGGTGAACCGTTTAGCTATATACTGCGCCTGTCCCTATATGAATCCATCTCTAGCGAGCTTACCAGCAAACTGACGCAGCACATCTTTGTGTTTAATCAGGATTTGCATATGGGGGACATCAAACCCAGTGCCCTGTCCTTGTCAGAGCTCTGTTCTAGCTGGGTTAGAGAAAAAAGGCAGGAAACCATATTGTGGATGCAAGTGGAATAAACAGCCCGGAGAAACAGCATCTCCCAGTCTCTGCTGGCAATCGGCTTCTGAGCTGAAGCAGGAGGGATTATATCCCTCAGAAAAATATAAAACTTCCTCTGTCTGTATCAGTGGAGAAAAGTCTCACTTTACAGACAGATCTCACTATGTGCCATCTTCAGTGCTATTTATCCACTCTGCATCTCTTACGCTAATTACAGGCAGTGCCTTTCTTCGCATGCAGGGTCTTGCAGTTTTGATCATCGTTCTCCTTACGTTCTATGGAAAGCACGGACACGGGAAAATCCACACATGCAGAATATGGGATATATGGCTCATGATTGCCTGTCCTCCTCTCTGCGCATCTGTGTATCACCTCCCCAAACTGAATCATTCCAATCTCTTCTCTCTCTCTCTCCGTAAGGACATGTGTCTTAATTCAGGAGTTTCTCTTTTCATCTCTTCAAACCCTTAGTCTTTCATAGTGAAGCAGGGTAGTGGTTGTCCAGATCCCACCAGCAAGGCTGGCAGTCTACCCCTGGAGCTGATCACCTACAACCAGGGTCCGATTTCCTTCATACACGGGTTGAGCCTTAGCACAATATTGATTTCAGTGTGTTTCTCATGAGTTCCATTTGTGTAACAAAATTGTTTCTGCTGCAAATATCCCATTTCTCTTCTGTTTAATGGAAATAGGGTTCTTCACATGGGAATAAATTTGTTTGGCTTTTAAAATTGGCTGCACGGGGACAATACAAGAGAGCAGAAAGTATACAGTGGGATCGTGTATACCAAATAAGAAAAACCCTGACTTTGCGTAGTTCAGACTACAATTGCTCTTTGGGAATAGGGACCTCTCACTTTTCTGTTGCAAACTTTTACAAAAAGGGTCTGTTAAGTCATCTTTCCGTACCTTACACAGTTATTAATGAGCTCAGGGGTGGAGCCACAGTGGAGGGGTAATATGTTGATGATAACTTACCGGTTTTATCACAAACCCACAAGTGTAATGGGATTTAGTATTGCATTTGAGAACAAAAAGAACTAATTTTTATGTATCAGCATCTATCTGCAATTTCAAGCCATGGCGTCAAAACCGATCCTTCAGTAGGAGCCTTTAAAATAAATTCCTTTGCTTGCACAAAGCCTCTGCAACCTTGCCCTTAGTATTTCTATCCATTATCTTTTACTGCCTTCTTTCCTTTTTTATGACCCCATTTTTATTTACAGTACAGCCTTTAATTTAGTAGTGCTGACACTGTTACTTTTGCAGTAATAGCTTAATTACCATATATTCATGAATAGGGTGGTTAGGGATAGTAGCTACAAACATGACAGATTCATTTGCATTATTGTCATTAGCATGCTGCACAAATGAGTTTTTGTTTGTGAAGTAACTGTTTAATGGGGCTATATTGCTTCTGTAAGAATCGAAGTCTGGAAGAGAACAGCGAGCTGCTACTAACTCTGTACCGGTCTGAAACTTCTGCAAATTGCACTATGATCACGCTGACAGATGGTATGCAATGCCTTTTTCCAACTCAGCAGAAAATAGAAAAATATAATAAAGAGACTGCAGAGATTAGAGTCTTTATCAATGGGACTTGAAATCTAGTGCACCATATGCTCGGTATAAAAAGAAACATTTATCTGAAAAAATTAAAGCAGAGCATAGACTGAATTTATCTGTTATTCTTTGTAGACCTCATGGATAGGTTTTAATCCATAATTTTAAGCATAAATGTAATTGCAATGAGTAATAACTTGGTGCTCTGACATCTCCCTTGCTCTCTAGTAGCAAGGCCTTCCTTGCTGCTCTCAAAACGGAAGTCTCTCTGTGCCAAGGTGATGTACCAGCAGGAGATGCGCTGGAACCAGCTGGTGCTCCCAGTCCTTCTCCCTGTATCTTTGCTGCCGGGTGACCTGATACGATGCCTCGGGGCAGAGGGGTCTCGGCCAGCAGCCGTCTGACCTTGCAGGCAGTTGGTGGAGAGGCCTTTGGCGAAGGTCCAAAGATGCATCTTCAAATATTCACAATCAGCGCCGTGTTTCTGCAAGGCTTGTTAGAGCTGCTTTTTATGAAGTGTTCCTCGGTGACAACAGATGAGGTGCTCAACAGCCTTGAAGTACCTTGCATATTCACACGGTGCTTGAAATCCAGGCTTACGAATTCTGTTGCTAAATATATTCCTTTCAGGTAGTACGCAGAGATAGCTGTCATTCCTGATAAAATGCCGATTGCCAACTCGTGGTATGTGAAACGCTGTACCATTGTTAACTGCATGTGTTTCATCTCGGTGCACATGTTCACTTCAGAAGGAGAAAATTGCAGATCTCGATTCACGGAGATACTTAGGTGCATGCCTGACTCTCAGTACATGGGAAGTCCCACTGTAGCTATCACACTTGCCGAAAATCAGGTATTTGCTGAAGCGCATCCCCTAATGTGGATCAGAATTAAGGTCTGAGGGAACAGGGAAGCCTAAATGTTGTTGTGATAGCCCCTTGAAAACGTGAACTCTATTTATTTAGCCATGAGATAAGAGTGGTTGGGATGATTAATGAGGCAGAAAGCAATGTAACCCACCGGTGAGTCTTGCTCCCACTGGGGTAAGAGGGAGATCTACCAGCCTTATTTATGAATATGCAACACACAAAGCTAATCATTTGAAAATGATAACTTGTAATAATTTTTCCCCTCTTGCCCTACCTGTTAGCTAGTTCTTTGGGATAGACACTAGCCTGAACATTACGGCTTGTATGAAAAACTGTTCTGGGCGTTTTTTTCCTTAACAAGATGAGCTTGTTAAAAAACTGGGCTCATCCTTTGTTAAAAAACACTGAAATGCTGGGTCCTTGCTTTCTCTAAGCTCACCCTTAAGTCACTACTGAAGAGAGGGCACCTCCAAGACATCAGTGCTTTGGGCACCTTGTGGTCTAATCCTACTCACATCTGGCGTCCATGGCATGACACTAAAGATATTAGTGCCTTACCTACACTGGGGCTCTCATCGGTTTAACCCAAACTCCTTCTTCTTCTCTTTGTCCCTTAATCAGAAAGGCCTAAACACCTAGGGTCTGGAAATCCTGTAGTTTCTTGCCATTTTAAGTATGCATCTGTTATGTGCAGCACAAGTGACAGAGCCTGCTGGTAAACTCTTCAGCCAGAAGATAGCAATGACCATGCTGGATGACGCTGAAGATCTGCCTAGCAGACAAGAGAGATTATAAAAGGGGGAAGCAGGTAGCAACACTTTCCTAGGAAATGCTCCAGAACTCCCGCAGCTTGCAGCTCCGGGGCTTCCCAGTCCAGAGCTGCCGTCTTTGTAATTGAGATACCTCAAAGATGGCTTTTTTCTTTATTTTTTCCTGCTTCCTTTTGAACTTTGTAATCTTCTAGCACCCACAGCATCCTGTGACAAGGAGTTCCACTAGTAATTCATATATTCTCTAAAAAACTTTTGTTTTTTTAAACTGATAAGCTACTTGCTATCTTCCATTCTTGGAGTCTTGGTTGACTCCCACACAGGCAATCCTATGGCCCTGGTGGTTCGTGGATTTAGGATATGTCAACAGGATGCACTTGGTGGGTTTACAGAAGTGTTTCATTGGGAGAAGACTTGGTCTCTGTGTTCCCAAGCAGCAAAACCCACTATATTACTCAGCAGTATATTCATGCTATAAATACATTTTTTTTCACATTAATTCATCCTTATTTACCACGGCAGATAGCAGAACTCCAGGCTCAGATTCATGCAGCAATAAAAAAAATAAAGAAATTTCTACCAGATTATAAAGATTTGTCATGTTGTCACTATGTTTATTTTCTCCATCTATTTCTCTCCTTTCTGTGCATTGCTTTATGCTCTGCAGGGCCCTCAGGGAAGGAAAAGAGGGTATTGTTTTGAAAAATATAAGGTTTTTTTGATTAAAGGATACAAAATTAATTTGCTTCACAGAGCCTAGAAGCATATTATTTGACAACTGTACTCCACTGAACAAATGGAGCACACATGACCAAATTTATCACATTGATCACCAGACCCTGGTCTTTTGTTCTGCAGACTGTGGAGTCTCTTTTGCAATTAGAGAATGTGAATTTGGTAAAACACATGTAACCACAAGCTGTGGTTTTTTCACTAACTTGTGCAAGGTTAGAGTAATGATGTAGCTACAACTCTCATTGAACTGGGAAGAGCAAAGGAGCAGAGCATTGACCACACTGTGGGTACAAGACGCCACGCAGACCAGTGCTGGAGACTGAACCACCTCTACCAGCAAACCTAAACCTAAGCTTAGTAGCAAGGACCTAACCCTAAGAGCGGAGAGGACAGAGGTCAGAAGAGCCACAGTGGTTTTCTCTGAAAAGATTTTTCCCATTTGACAGACTGCGAATCACTGAGGTTCAGAGTCACGTCTGGATGGACTGCAGACCACCACCACTGCTCTCATGCTGGTCCACAGCTGAGCTACCAGGCACTGCACTCTCAGGTTATTTCGGATACTTGGTGCTCTCAAAATAAGACACTGCCTGTCCTTTGGGCAGATGCCGTTAGCAAGCTGGGAAACAAAGCTGAAGACAATTTGCTCCTTGGGGTATTTGTACACTAGAAAATGGGGGACAGGAATCTGTGAGGTTGAGCTGCCCCGGGAAGGTAAGTCTGTATGGTGCTGTCCACTATGGATGCACATCCACTGGTTGCAGCTGGGCCATCCACTTGATGCACAGTAGTTACATTGCCTGTTGCTTCTCCCTTTTGCTTTGTGTTTCTGAGTGTGACAAGAAAAAGCCCAAAATTACTCATATAGGCAGAAATGTCACTATGGAAACAAGGAGACCGTTTAGTATAGTTTGGTCAGCACTGACACAGCCGCCCTAACAACCCAGGAGATGGTGTGACCTTGCGTGTCTGCAGGAGAACTCCCTGCGGAGCAAACCCCTCTGAGCAGACCACGCCGCAGTGAGGTTGGCAAAAACAAAGAGCGCAGTGCTTCTTTCAAGGCCCTTGGGCATCTGTGCACTCTAACCCAAAGCCTTAAAGCCTCTAAAATGTGTATATGTTGTATCTACAGACATTACTAACTTTTTCGTACTCTCACAGTGCCTTGCCGTATCTAAAGGACTTTGAGATGGCAGACACAGGATGAGACTTGAGCAAGCCCAGCCTTTGCAGAGTGAAGGCACCACATTTTTCCTGTCCCAGCCTTTCTAAGGGATCAGATGTGTGCTGCTCCAACGATGTGTGTTTAGAAACTACAGTATCTTTATATGCACATCATAGCTAAGGTCTGTTTTCTGCAGCCCCAGGCAGGCTGTGGTCCTGGGCTCAGGATGGAAAGTGTCCCACGGTACTGGTAAGCACAAAACAGACTGCTGTAGGACCAGCAGTGACACTCGTCACAGCAAACACATCTCGTGTGTACAGCACAACCAGTTCCATCAACCCAAGCTAAAATAACGTTACAAAACCAAGTTGTGCAGAGAGTGGCAGAAATCCTGCTTCTTGTGAGCCTTGAGGAGAGCACACCTCCCCATCTCCCCTCTCCCTGTGACCTCTTTCCCTCCGTTTGCCTCGATCCATGCAGAGAGCTTTCATAAGGATGTTGCTGTAACCATTTTTGCTGCAGCAGTATTCTCTGTGGGATCTTACTATGTAGTCGCTTGACTGAAAGACGCACGTGAGGAATACATAGAGATGAGACTCTTCCTGCAGACTGACGCAAGCTCTCCGTACCAGCACAGACTCTCATATCTCATGTGGTATAAAACAAATTTAAGTTGAAAGTACAGCTAGAAGCAGTAAGCGTGTGATGCCAGTGCTTTAAACACCTTCCAGACACCTCTGTACCCAGGGAGATCTTCAGTGTGGCATCCAAATGGATGGTCCCCAAAGGGAGAGTGGGAATAGGTCAAGGGAAATCTTGGATAGTTACTCCTGCCCAAGGTGGGGACCATGCACAGGGTTCCCACCACATCCCAGACACCTGCAGCTTCAGCCAGTTTGCCTGTGGCAAACGAAGTAATTAGTCTGATTGGGATGTTTTTGTTGTTTTCTGGAGCCAATTATCGGAGAAGAAGGAAAAGACAGTTTTTAACCATTTGTATCTTGGGCAAATCAAACCTGCTCTCTCCCAGAACACCACTAGGGCTTGATGGCCTCCAGACCTCCCACAGCTAACCAGGACCAGCTGCTTGAGAAATGGTTTCAGTAATGGTGAAAGTTGTAGGGGAGAGCCTTGAAGGAAGTGCTCTTGCCCAAATCCTCGAGCAACACTGAACTGTAGCTCAGACTTTGAACATAACTCTTGCTCCAGTGCTGTCAATCCACTGTGCCTCGACCAGCAAGCGACAGCAAAAACCTTCGATCTTTTCAAGACCTCCCCCAGCTCAAATCAAGGTCAACACACAGGGACAGTTTTTCTCACGCATCCTGTCTACACGAAAGCAGCTAAGCTGGTGCACCAACGGGAGCAGAATTTGGGGAGGGGAGCAGAGACACACACACACAGTCTCACCCCTGCGCTACCGTGCTTTTTTTGCCACTTTAATCAGCCTAACTTCCTTAGCATTCATTAGATGGTACTCTCCAGTACAACCAGGGAGCTGTGGCCAAAGGTTAGTGTCGTTTTGAAAAGACATTATTTCCTTCAAAAAATTAGCTTTTAAAGACAATTAACTGATCCGTTTGAGCTATCAGCTTTGCTTTTTCGTCAGCCCATCGTTCCTCATATGTGACTGTCGTCCTTTACGCAGACACATTTCTTCCAATAGACAGCTTAAAAGAAAATTAATCCTAAAAAGTCAAGTGCATCGTGATCCTTTCTGGGCTAGCGTCTCTGATCGGATCCATTTTTTCCATGCTTATGCTGCTTGAAAGCAGAGGAAATAAATCTTCCTGCAAATCTCTGCGTTCTTTCAGCCTGTGATTTCTATGATCTGATTCATTTAGTTCTGTACATGAAACAAAAATCAGGGAAGATGATAATTTTCTTCCCACAGAGACAAGTTTATATTGGGACTTGTTCTTAGAGTCTAGCACTTCTTACTCTTTTAAAGGCTCTGCCATCACTGTGGCACTACTGGAAACACACTCTAAGGCAGAAAAGTGAGCCGGTACGACCGAGAGCTGTGAGCAATGTAAGGGAATCTGCCAGGCTCCTCCATGTTAGGAAACGCAAGCGCTTTGTCCCAGGCTGCTCTAGTAAACAGAATGTATAAGATGTTCCCCCAGAGTGAAAGATGAAATAAGCTCCTGCATATAATATAATTTCTGTGGGAGGAAGTTGTCTGCATCGTTAGTTATACTGAACATGTTCTCGTCTTCTTGCATTGTGCTCTGCTTTCAAGTCTTAAGCCTCGGAAAGATTCTCCTTGGAGAACATTGAAATTAAAGATTGAATCAAGAATGAATTAATTCTGTTCACTAATTGTAATGTTCATGTTGCCTGGTCCTTGGGAACAGCGTGAAGAGCAGCTGCCGCTCTGCCGTGGCGAGGTTCTGCTCCCTGCAGCCAGGCAAGAGTTGAACGATTGATTTTAATGCTTCTTTTGGTCCTCGGCATCTCAGTGAGCACGTGAAACGTTTGCTGATGCCAAAGTGGTCCCTGTCCTGAGATAAGCCTGGGCAAACTGCAGGGTCCCACTGAGCTTTGCCGGGAGCGTTTGCTCTCTCAATGTCTCCCCTGCTGTAGAGCCACGGCAAATGTAGCCGGGAACGGGCTGGTGAAGGAGCACCACATAAAATCAAGTTCTGCAGCATTGTTACGTCTGCTTTCGGTCGTGCAAGTAATACTGATGCAGCAGCTCTCCAAGTCCCTTTCCAGGCTGGTGGTAGCCCTGGTAGGATGCTGGGGAGGGAGAGGAGCTTCAGTGTTCGGTGTGACCCCCTCCCTCCCCAGCATGGGAAAGTTAGTGGCCTTAATTTAAGACCCGAATGGCACCGTGACAACTCCACTCCCCCAGTAAATATCATCCCTCACAACTGCAAGCTATTAGCCACCTAACCGGGGAAATTACTCTGAACAGCAAATGGCTATGCTGCTCAGTCACCTCTTTGCTCCTGAGCTATGCAAACGATTAATTTCTTTGCCTCGTCAGCCCCTCACTGGTCAAAAGTCCTTGTTAGACACCTGAATTTGAAGAACTGAGCTGATGCACTAGGCAGCAGTGGCAGACATTTGCCCTGCTTCTTCTCTTGAAGCATTATTTGGCTTCACACGTGCTGGTTTGCAGCTGAGAAGCAGGTAGGAAAGTCTCTGACGCGGGGTGAGCCTGCAGTGTCCCTTGTCATCGGGTGTGCTGGGGAACACTTTGTAAAATCGGATATGAAAACAAGAATAGTCCCAAAACGAGTTTATTGGTATTGTACCTCACTAAATCTGCCCACTCTTAGTTTTGGACGCATTTCTGATGCGCGTGCGCTCAGCTTATCATCTCCTTCTTTCAGCCTAGGCTGCGTCGCATCGGTCCGGAGGTTTCTGTGCCGCTCGGGAAGTGCAGTGGGGGAGAAGGATAAAAGACATCCGTAACCTGAACGCTCCCTGCAACGAGGTGTTGTCTATTCTACTCACAGATCAAGTTTTCTTTGAATTTCTGAGGTGCACCTCTTCTTCCAAAGTGGCACGTATAGGTCCCCGAGCCCTCAAGAGAGTATGATGCCCATTGACTTTATAACACATTGGAAAATAATCCATAATGAACATACATTATTTAAAAAAGCCTCAGAGATTGGACTGAGCAAATTTTTCGTCTCTGGATACGGCAGTATCAAGTCAGAAGACAAGTAGACACATAAAGCTCATTTGTTTTCATAAGAGTGCGCTTTAAATGAATACCATCTGTATATTTTTTAGCTTTTAATGAGAAGTTTCACCCTTTTGAAATTAACTTCACTTTTGACATATAATGATGCGATTGTTCATCACATCTTTGATTCTGCATGAGCTGTTGGAATTCAAGACATTCCCTGCTTCTCTTTTTTGAGTGTCTCTTAACAGCAAAGTTCATTTAAAAAAAAAAAAGAAGCTTGCTTAATATGCATTTCCCATGTGTGTGTAAAACCCACAGCCAGCTTTAGAGCTGCCTCCCGGTACGAAACCCTCAATGATTTTTTATAAACTCTACAATACATTGCTGTCATTTCGTATTTTACAGGAGGTGCTATTAAAGGACGTAAATTATGTCAGTGTAACCCCCGGACGTAAGGGGAGAGAAGCGTCTTGGTTGCAGAGCTCTGCGCGCAGCGGGCGAGTGACAAGCAGTGGGTGTTCGGCGCTGGCACGTTCCCCGCTGGCAGGCTCCCTGCCTTGCGGGGCGGAGAGTTACCGTACGACTCATGTGGCACCAGCGCTTTATATATAAATTCCAGATTTAGATCCTCCTTTTATGGGGGCACTTTTTATCGAGGAAAAGGCAGGGCGCTACTTCTTGTTTAGCAAATATTTCTTCTGATGTTCCCAAATGGGGAAAAGAGAGGGGAGGGAAAGGAAATCCCTAATAATACAGGAGTCATCAGTCATTGTTCACACCTAATCAGCCAGGGACATAAAGGAGTGATTATCATATTAGTGCCGTTTCTAGGATCCAGCGATAAGATGGTGATAGACATTTTGACGAAGTCAGACCAGGGATTTTCACTGCGATCTGGAAAACTTTTTCCCATGTAGTAAATTAGTAACAGAAAGAAGCAGGAAAAAATCCAAATTTAGATCGCATCTCTGAATGGCACGCTCTGAATTTCACCGGATCTGATATATCCCCAAGGCTTCGGGCTTGGCAGAGCAGTGGGTGCTGATATGATCAGCATTTCTTATCTGCAATTGTGTTTCAGACACTGCATGATAAAAACATTCTCAGTGGTTCTATACACATGTATGTGTATATCTACACGCATATATATGTATATTCATCCACCCTGTAGTTGTTGCTCACCCCTACTAGGAGATTAGAGCACAATGTGCCTCCAGCCCAAATTTAGATAAAGAGCCAAACACCACGGTTTGCGTCCTGGCAGTCTTCGTCATCCCCGGCGTATCCACCGAAGCAGTGTTTGCACCTTCAGAAATCTTCTGCTACAGCTGGGCTCTCGTTTGTACGGCACACATAACGGCAAGCTACAGCTGAGAATGCTCGATGGAATTAAACGCACCAAGGCTGTGGAGGTGTAAAGTAAAGGAAGGAAAAAGTTGGTTTACTGGTAAAAAGACAGGAGGATTTCCTTCCAATCTCGTTTGTATTAAATTGTGGATAATGACAGCGAAGGTGAAATGTAAATGGAGGAAGACCAGAAACTTGCCCTAAATCAGAGTTTCTCACCCTTTCAGGTGAGAGCAGCTCCCTAACTCAGCCAGAAATCGTCACGGCTTTGTTGCAAGAACCAGAAAGTGCAGACGACAGCAAGGGATGTCAGCGTCACCGAGGCACGCGGCATTTTGAGAGATCGGGAGAGGACGCGCTCTCTTGAGCCGAAAGGCTGTGAGAAGAAGGGTAGCGAGGCTTCTAACGACCAGAAACCTGGCTCAGGACTGGTAATTGCACTCTTTTCTGCCTAGCGCAAATCCTGCCTCCTGTGCACAGTTTGAAGTAATAAAAAAGTAGGCTCTGGAGGAGACAAATGGTATTAAGAGTTGTTCCTGATGGATCACCACCTTCTGCCTGGCGACTACTGTCTTCTATACACAGGAACTGGGAAGCATCCCTCGAAAGAGCTTGGGACCCCGGAGACCCTCTGGGGTGTCCGTGGCAAAACCCACCCAACTCCAATATCACAGCAGAATGCACATGTGTGTATGTATACACCCCCCACCATGTGTATATGCACATTTCTGTATACCTGGGCCTGTTAGCACGTAGAGAGTAAACGCTGTCACAGAACTGTATCTTTGTGGTGTCTTATGTCTCAATATTATACAGAGAGCAACACAAGAAACAGGGAAGGAAACAGAGTTTTTTGCTCCAAGCAAA
>Ga0181612_154905_pt1 | contig 15708 bp, 10 predicted proteins | sample HoacroProtozoa21_FD_119630 | JGI IMG/M metagenome (GOLD analysis project Ga0181612, IMG submission 119630) | Hoatzin crop microbial communities from Cojedes, Venezuel. Combined Assembly of Gp0051906, Gp0051904, Gp0051908
ACCCGCCTCATTCAGCAGCGGCCCCACATTGTCCCTAGCCTTCCTTTTGCTGCTGATGTACTTGAAGAAGCCCTTCTTGTTGTTTTTGACATCGCTTGCCAGCTTCAATTCCAGGTGAGCCTTGGCCTTCCTCGTCGCATCCCTGCATGCTCTCACCACGTTTCTGTACTCTTCCCAAGTGGCCTGTCCCTCTTTCCACATTCCATGGGATGTATCAGGGATGGGAAGAACATGTCATTTTGAAAGAAATTTTGTAACTATTTTAGCATATTATGCACATCCTACACTGATGTAGCACCCAGACTTGGTTTTTGCCTTTTTTTTTCCAGAAAAAACCATGAAAATTCTTGGTTTATTCCCAGGTCTTATAATACTTCTTCAAAGAGTTTCCATTAATGCGATGTATAGGACATCTTCATTAGAATTATCTGAGACCTGTGTCAATCAGGCAGATATGATCAGAATCCTGTAACTCACAACAGGAGGGACTGAAAATAGTGTAATTTAATAATTTTTATTTTGAATACCTATTTTTATACATAGAATGTATTTTTGTTTAAGCTTTGGAATAATAATTTTTCATCCTTCAAAAGAAAACTGAGGGATGAAATTCCATGCACCATAACTGTGATGAAGATGAACACACAGATGAATAAAGGAATGGACCTCAACATAACTCTATTTCAGTTCTCCTAGTCTTACCAAATTCATTACTTTTGTGAATCCTAGTTTACAGAAGTACACAAATAGGTGGATATCTCAATTTCCATTAACACAAATAAAAATTCACAAGGCTCTTACCCTTACGGTTTTGGTAGAAAGTTTAAAAATATGTCATCACAGCTAATATTATCCAGTATTTACCATTGATGCCTTCAGATGCGGTGAAGTTGGAAAAAATGTCAGTCCATTGTGAGAGAATTACATATGGAATACATAGCTGTAAAGAAGAAAAAAAGGCATGTAAAATGAAACAAAAATGAGAACACAAACATGTGTCCAACTCCTGATTTAAAAGCCAATCTTAGGATTCAGGATTTTTTTAGGATCTGATTGATATTTTACCATATTGCTTTCTGCAATGCTTGACATTCTGATTATAAAATCTCTAAGGACAAAGAAAAGGGAATAGAGGTAGGAATAAATATGCATATTTTTGGCTTGGCTATGTTCCTATTTGGAAATACTGGTGGGATACATGAAATGTCCCACATTAATGTTCTTGCATATTTTCAAGATGATTGATTGACCTGAAGTATTTATTCGTATGTAGGCATGTGTGTATATATATGTTGGATGGGAAGTGTACGGATTTTATGATAATAGACCAAGCATCAGAGGCTTTACTTTGGCTCCACCACAGATAACGGCATTACTGGAGAAGCAATGTAACTCTTCTGTGCTCACATCCATTCTTCTGTCTTTATCATGAGCATTTATAGAGGACTACTTGTAATGGTATCTCCCTTATGGAAGTACGCTCTCAGTTTTCTAAAATGTGTAAAGAATGTTTGTTTCTCTAGGTAGAAGTAAACAAACGAAAGATAAAAAGGAAAGATAAATATATTGTTCATTCATTTTTTTCCTGTTGAATTCTCCACCAGGAAGACAATATAGAGCAGTAGGCCCAGAAATATCAACATGCTGCATTAAGATTCTGCTGCTTCTAGTAATTAGTATTTTGTACTATGTATAAAGTACATTTTAACAAAAGTTCTTCCTGCCACAAGAGACTGCATTAAGTGCTACCGAGTCTGAACACACATAGCAATTTCTGCCTGTGCAATGTTTCTTTCCAAGTTTTTGATCTCACCTCAGTTTTAAACATAGTGTTGAAGTGGTCATCTACACCTTAATTCAGAAAGGTAATCAAGCACCTACTTAACTTAAATCTGTTGTTACCAATAAAATTTTCCAGACTGGAGACAGAGTTGTGTTAAACGGATTCATGAATTGATACTTAATGAATGTATTTTCTAGTGAAAACCAGTGAAAACCTCAGGTTCATAGAAATAAAGATTTTAGTATTAGAAAGGACCGTGGGATGATGCAACTCAATTTCCTCTAAAACAAAGGCTATCATATTTCATCTAGGTACTCCTGTACTGAACCCAGATGTTTGATCAACAAGCGCTTAGTAAGGGGACAAATGACTACTACTGTTCTTTAAAGATCTGTATGATAGTCTCAGATATCTGATTTTTAACATTTTTTTTATGCTAGGGAGAATTAATTTAAACTCTTGCCAAAAGTCAAGCTCATTTGTCACAGATTCTCCCACACTTGTCTGTTAACAGTTTTGTTGACTCATTTTCAAATTATCTGCCTCTTTTATGCATTATTTTTCTGTGTTCAGTTCTTGAATTCCCTCTACTACTTCTGGCCTTCTTTGGTAAGTATTTTTATGACTTTTCACTTCTGTATGAACATTTTATTAATCCTTGCTCCCTTCATCACCTCCAGCTCACCCCCATCTATCTTTTGTAGTCCCAGTTTGCCACTCTATTTTCCTTGTGAAATCTGGGAACCAAAGGAAAAGAAGGAAAGAAACACTAATGTGTGGGCTGCAAATGGGACAGAAATAATTATCTGATTTTGAAAGAAAAGCTATTGCAATGATGCTGTTTTGCCTTTGGAGAAGCTTAATCATCTCACCACTTGTCCATTTTGGAGTCTTTAGCCAAGTTTTGAAGAAGACCTACTGTGACTATAAGTGGTTCTCAGAGAATTTAGACAATTAGAAATGACTTCATCAATGAATCCACTGCAATGTGGAAAACAGTGGTGTAAAACACTGGGTAACATAGGACAGGAAAGAGAGTGTACTGTGAGAAGGGTTTAAAAGCATGTTGGAGAGTGAGGTATACACTGCTCCTGGCCTTGAAATGGAAAGAAACTCTGCTTCTTAATCCTTTAAGAGCCTTTGGAAACTTTGTCACCTTACTTATTTCATTGAAATTCTAGTTTGAAAGGAAACTAGGCTGCCCTTCAAATTAAAATTTGGCTAGGATACAATTACTCGTAAAACACAACCAGTGAAAAGGCTGTATTCCTTGTTTATGTATCCAGATGGAACAGTCCTGTCAAAACCACAAGTTGATGTCCACAGTCCAGTTCTTTCAACTCACTCCTTTTGCTTTTTTACCCATCCAAGCAGTAAGTGTCTGTAGGAAGGGAGGTGGTGAGTTGGAGGCACAGGGTTTCTAGCTGCTCTTCCTGCTGTCCGTGAGGATAGTTGCTTCCAACCTCACGTGGTAGGATGGACTCATGTAGGGAGGAGGCCTGATCTCTGAACCTGTTCCCCTGGGCAGCTGAATTCAAACCAGGATGCAATCAGCAATTTAAGCCAGGTCTTCACAAAAAACCTCACCGCGTGTTGTTCAGAGACATGTTTTTCATTGCTGCTGTTCAGGTGTTTGCTGGAAAGACCTGTCTGTGATAAGCAGTATTGTGCGGAGATCTTGTAACTATCACTGGGGCTAACTCAGGATCCCAAAGTAGTGGAACCACATTGTCATGAAATACCAGCAGGGGAGCAGGATACCTAGTCCAGGATCTAGTCACAGCGATGTAATCTTACTACTTGTGGGCCCCAATCTGTGTTGTCACACCTGCTTCTTCACAAGTAATTTGGGTACCTTTAAAAGCATTGCATAACGTAGTTATCCGAGAAGTCTGATGGTAGGAGACAGCACGTTTAATTTTGTCCACCAGTATTCCTGAGGTCAATGAAGAAAGCCAGAAACCCTACAGGAAACTGAACACATCATAAAGTAGGTATTAAATATAAGTGGGAATTATCCTCTTCTGGAAATACCTATCTCTTGCTAGAGTGTCCTAGATGACTAGCTGGGGCCAGTCAAGCGGTTACATAAGGTTAAGGAAGGTGAGTCTAAGTTCCAGGGTAGATATTAAACCAGCAAAATGCTGTTTTTCCTTTCCTAGCTCATTGTACTTGCTGAGCCAATGTAAGTCATTTCAGCAAAAAGTGAATTTTGCCAGTATAAGCAGTGTCCACATAAAAAAAGCTTTGTTAGTACAGCTATGTCTATAAAACTGTTAAATATAGATGAGACTTTGTTTGCTTTATTTGGTTTTGCAGCCTTCTTTTTGGATTTTACTTCTATTACAAACAAAATGGAGATTTTGCCACCATCTATGAATTTGCAACTGGTGGTTTTTAGTGGTATCAAGGCGTGTAATCACCTTGACAACAGAAGTCAAATATACATGTTTAACAAACCAGTATGCAGCAAGTATTTCCTACATTAATCTCTCCAAATTCAGCAACTGGGTCACTTTTCCCAACTCTAGCTTCTCTGTTTAGTTTGGTTTTGAGCTTTTGAGCTTATGATCATTGTATGTCCCCTACCTCTGAAGGGGAGGGAAGGTATACAATCATGCCCCTTCAGTGCTTAACCACAACTTTATTATGGTTTCCTTCCTGGTTGGTCGTGGCACATATTGAATTAGGAAGCAATCCTGTCCCAGATCCACAGACATACTGCCAACCTTATTTCCTTCACTTAATATAATCCAGTCTAGGTCTGGATAATTTAAGACTTTTGTTACTCCCACCATGCCCGTTTCACATGCTTCTTGTATGTACAGTATATAAGTCATTTCTTAGCCCAGTTGTTCTCTCAAAACAGGTGGTCTATATTATATTCCTTTGGGGTCAGACTCTGCTTTCATTTACCTCATCATAAATCAGGAGTAGCTCTACTAAACTGAATGGTATTAAGTCAGTGTAAAACTGATGTAAACAAAAGAAAATAATTTAACATTATTTCCTGCTACTGTTCTTTCTGTGGGACGTGGACTCAAAAGTAACCCTTAATATGTGGTCTACCCTTTATTTTGCTTTTATGCTCCTGATTGGGACCTTCATTGTATAAATTGTCTCCACCGCTGGGTGAGCCAATTTTAAATGCCTGAACGATCTGTTCAGCAGTAAGAGCTGAGTCTGTCTTCTGAATGAGGTATGCCTGTGGGATTCAGGAGCCCTACTCCTACCTGCTGCATAGACAAGTTGATGCACAGTCGTATTTCTATTGTTTAATGTCCTTCCTCTTTCCATTTTTCTGAAATGGAGAATTTGATTGCTAGAGACAGAAAACTGTAACGCTTGAGTAAATTCTTGAGCCCGACATTGATTTTAATGGGTCCAAGATTCAACCATCAGCTCTTATTGCAGAATTATGAATCACCTCATTGAACCAGGTCCAGTCTTGTAGCCAGTCTCATCACACTTTAACTTCCTGTTCTAAACATAAAGTGGAAGAGGGGGTATTTGGTGATGTTTGAAAGAAAGGCAGAGATAAAAAATATACTCAGATTCTTTCTGTGACTACTTTGGTTCCATTTTTCATTTTATCAGGTTGATCCGTCCTTTCATTCAGCAATGGAAGTCCCACAGCAATCTTCACTGTAGTGTGGTAAAACAAGCAGGACTGAATAACCTCTGGAACATTTTATTCCCCATTGGCAATTACAGAGAACAGAGTCAGAATGCATTTTTCTGAAGTTTAGAGTGTGTGAATAAGAAGGAAATTGTAAATGATTGACTCTAAACACCACGATTAACTTTTTCTAGCTTTTCTTTTTTTTTTAACAAGATAATTCAACCAGTGTCAGGTTGAGGTGGGGTAAACAGAGACAGAGGACAGTTCATTTGAAAAAACTCTTAGATTGGTGTAAAAAGTGTTAGATTTGTCACCTAATTTTTCTTTTTTTCATTTTCTTTCTAATTTGCTAAGAAAGAGTATTGTCATAAGTGTCATAATTTATGGAGAATGTTATGGTGAATGAAGTATTTCAAATTCAATGCAAGATTCTGTAACGTCACTGCATCTCTCTGCCCGACACTGATAGAAAGTACCTTACATTTTGAAGAGCTGTTACTATTTAAAATTTAGCAAATCACAAATTCAAAACTGAAGCATGCTTCTTAAGATAGCATTTAATCTTCAAAACGAGAAAAAATAAAAAGAGACTGGGAAGATTTTAATATCATGGTGTAGGAACACTAACTTTTGTTTGTAACTTTTGTCAAACCCAGAATGATGTTTTCTGTCCTACAGAGAAAAGTTTTCATTCCTGTCAGTGCTAAACACCTCCATAGTGTTATGTAAACCTTCCCCCTCTTTTGTCTCCAGAGGATACAATGCTTTAAATGTTCTTTTACTATCATTAGAACAAACCTTCAAATTGTGGCACTGACCATCACATTGCTTAAAAAATATGATGGCATCATCTTTCTGCTGTCATTTGTGACATCTCAGAAATTAAGCTCATACCGAGAAGTGCTTGACTTAGTTTAGTAGACTGTTCATACAATCCCTCTCTCAACATTTATTCAACCTCCAGTCTGCAGGTTCCATCAATTCAGCCTCCTTTTGAAGTGTTTCCCCTTCACAGGAAATAATTGAGGAGATGTAGCTTGGTCAAGATACTTTTTTGAGGAGGTGGCATGAGTTCTGAGTCTTGCTCCAGCAACTAGATATTAATTTTTTGTGAAATAACTAATGGGGAAAAAATGCACTTCCTCTCCTCTTTGAAGGATATCTTGAATTTTTTCCAAACATCTAACCAACCAAAAATAGTCTACATGTGTATGTTTGAACCCTCTAGGGCAGAAGAAGGAACTGAACGAGAACCTCTCACATTGTGTGCATTTTCTCTCATTGCTTTCTTATTCTCTGAAAAGGGGAGTGCATTTTGGAGTGTAATAACTGCATTTCAGAAGAAGAGTGCAGCCCCCACTCTGCCTTTGAAAGAAATGGTTTAAGCAGTAAAGTCCAACACAGGTTTTATGGCTATGAGTCCAAAATGGAAGTAGGACACATTTGTCATAGACATAATGTGGATATGTATAAATTTCTACATTAATTGGATATAATGTCTTGAAATACTCTAGACTTTGCCAATGTATAAGTATGCACACGCACAAACACATACCTTGGTTTTGAGACATAAAATTGTGCACATAAATGGTTATTATAATATTTGACCAGTTAATCTCGTACTGTTATCCTGCCCTCCAGAGCAAAAACCCATTACTGACTGGGTGCAATGATGTAAAATGAATTCATTATCTGCACCACTCACCTCCCTATTCTCACTTGCAACATGCAGGAGATTATTTTGTTTATCCACTACCATTACTCATAGCTAGGGAGAAAAACCCTGTTGAGACCAGGAGGGCTGATTCCCATCTCACTTGCCCCAGTTCAGCACCATTTCAGACTGCGAGGACCACACCTAGTCACACTGCTATAAATGAGGCAAAAGCTGGAGGAACCCTAGAGGACCCCCATGGAAAACATCTGTCATGAACAGAAATAGCAGCAGGCTTGTACGGCTCACCTAAGTCTTTCAATCCCTCCAAGTGGTGTGGCTTTTGTGGGTGAGATGTTCACGTTTAGGCCCATGAGCACATTTGTTTCATCAGGGTGTGAGTATGAAAACAAGGACATGAAAAGGAGTGGGCAAGATGGCTGGGGCGGGAGCCACACCAGAAGCCCAGGCAGGTTGCTGCCGCCCAGCACATTGCTGTCTGCTTGGGTTAGGTTAACTAGTAAGCGAGGTGTGATGTGAGTCAGCCCCGCGACTTGTCCAAACAATTCCAAAAGCCTGCGAGAAACATTGCTGAGGTGGGACTGGCTCGCAGTGGGAGTGCAGGGGGTTGGAAGGGAAGTGCATACATGGTACAAGCGGGTGGCAGTCACGCAAAACCTTAACTTCTCACCGGGCAGTGACCTGGGTATGTTTTCATGTTTATCTAAAAAGATAAAAGGTATGTGATTGCTCAGGAATGAAAACATGGGTAACATTCAAACAGAGGAAAGCAGAAAGAGCAGTTTAAGAGGCAGGGAAATGTAAACCAGCACTGAGAAACATTTGACTTTGCCTTTTTTTGCTGTAGAGGTCATGACTGCATTATACTGAAACAAATAGGAGTGACCGAACAGCAGGTTTTGATAATGTGGAGCAGAACTCTTCTAGGGATACTTCTTACTGTCAGAATTTGTAAGATCCCAAAGCTAACAGTATAAGTATGACCAAAGTGAACAGCTTCACATTTTTCTGATTGTTCAAGGAGGCATGGAGTCCAGGAATTCTCAAATGAAAGAGGCAACAAAGAGAGCCAGACCTTGTGAAGGTGCCTGTTTTTTTGCATGAGGCTCAAGGAAGACCAGATGAGAATTTTCAACTCTTTTGGCTTCTTTGTAAACACCAAATAAAACCATGACAGTACATACTTTCAGGCCAACATAAAATAAATGAAATTAAAGCATAAAACTGTTAGGAGGGAGTGTTTTGTTTAAAAACATGAGGGCAGATTCTGAGTGGATGTAAATTAAGGTTGCTCCAGTGAAAAACAGCAATTTACATGAGGTGGATCAAACCCATGATATTTCTGAGGTATTGCTTTTCTACATATCTGATTTGATAAAACTGCTAGCAAAGCAGACTCCCTGTGTACAGACAGAGACAGCACGCTGCTCAGACAAAGGTCCTGATTCTTATCTTTCACCAGTTTCACACTGGTGCAATCCCATCACTACCAGCCATTTTGCTTGTGATGTGTTCTTGCAGTTTCAGACTCGTGTCAGCCATAGGCCCAAAGTTTCTCTGTGAAAACTGGGAGAGATAAAAATTGCAAAGAGGGGAAAAAAGGATCAATTTTTCATTTGACACCAAGTGAATCATTACTTCCTTCTGGGATGTAGTACCTTTTCCCACTGTTGGCTCCATCTCCCATAATGCCCTTGACCTCGGAGGTCACCTGTCATTGGAAGATGAAGCTCTGAATAAACAGAGAAGACCCTGTGGTGTCTCTTATCTCTTCGTTTTGCCTCAAATCTCTGGGCAGAGTTTTAAATTATTCATCCACCATTGCTCTCTGCGATTTACACGTCTCCGTCACCTACCCCCCCTTTGCTTGCCCATTTGTGAGTGAAGGCGGTATCCTTGGGAACCTTATCAGAGATCACAGATTCAGGCTCCAGAAATGAAATAAAAGAGGAAATTGGCTGTATTAGCATAAGAGGAGTCAGCCTGGAGTTGAATACACACATCACCCAGAAGCACCACTGGCTTCTCTTATCAGTAATGTCTGATCACCACTTCTTTATACACACGAACACAGAGGCACACATGCACCACACACATGCACACGCACTCACTCCACTCTTTAATTCCACCCAGCCCATTCCTTTGTTCCAGCTCATACAAGGGAACACATGAAATAAGGTCAGATGGCATGAGTTTCCTGAAGCGGTTTTCAATGCTTCCAAGTTCTCCGAGGTAAAATAGCAGAAAACAGCATAAATAAAAAAAATATTTTTTTTTTTTTACAGAAATGATGATAATCCTGCAGCCTCCACTGGAGGGAAGAAAAAACATCAGGATAAAGATTTCAGATAGGGAGATTCTGTTATCAGTTCAAGTATGATTCCTAGACCAATGTCTCTGTTGTCTGGTGTCTCAACAACAACATATAACCACGGTTTATGATAGCCATATAACATAATTGGATGTGTTTTTGAAAATTAATGCAAAGAATAATTTTGAAATTTAGAGGTGCAGATTTATGTAATTGAAACAAATTATTTTCCCATGCTTCATCTGCACAGAGGTATTAGCTTTTATGCTACAGTTGTGGAAAACACTACACATTGTTTCTTTCCAATCAGAAAAGATGCATTGCAAAGGAAAAGCAAACTATCATTCTATATTCTCAATGGCATGATGGATTGGAATTTTTAGATTCTGCATTCCTTACATTTGTTGGGACATTACTGTATGTATGCCTCCATATTTTTGTGTGTGTACCTTTACTGATGTATATTATTCTTCTCAGAGTTGCTGTTGACAGGGTTGCATCTGCTGCCCCTGTTGCTGTTGAATCTGGTAACTGAAGGATAAAAGATCAGAGGGAACTGAAGCTACAGACAGTGGAAAACATGCCCTGTGAGACCTGCTTTGCTTACATTTTACAATGTTTTTTCTCTATCTATCTATCTTGTGAAAAATAACAGAAACTAATTTTCTTTCCATTGAGAGCTGTGATTTTGTTAATGTCCAGATCTGTTAATTCCCATGCACAGTTTAACTCATGGCAATATCACTGTATCTCTGCAAAATGAGGCTTCTTTGTTCTCTAGTGAATCTCTTCTCATGGTAAACATGAATTTACGCAGTAAGAGTGGTGGACTAAATTCTATGGCCCTTAGTTAAGCAGAGCTTTAACTGAAATAAGAAATCTTTTTCCTTCATTTTTAATAATGGAAGCAACATGGGATATTGTGGTTCTTGATTTTGGGGTTAAAAAAGGCAAAAAATATGTTCTCCTCTCAGTGTTTTTTATACTGGAGTTGTTACTTGCGTACATGTAATAATAAAAAAAGATTTCTACTGGTTTCATCCATGTTGCCATGGATAAAAGATAAGATTCTGGTTCGAAAATCTTTTCCCTATACTCAAATAGTACCATGAATTTCTAGGAGAATCTGCATCATTTCCCCTTAGATCTGTGCAAAGTCCTCGTGATGTCCTTGCCAACCAGAGTAACAACTGTCTACACTTAAAGGTCTTTATATTTGGTGGAAGTGATTGTAGCTACATATAGAACCAACCTTAATTGGACTCCGGGTAGGAGGCATGATATATTCGTTTGTAACTGTATGCAGGACTGATGCCAAATTATTCCATGAAATGACTCTCTGGATCTACAGAAGTTGTTGGCAAAACAGCCGTTGACCTCAGAAAAGCCAGGCGTACACCCTTAATATCTACCGCTCTGCTCTTGCAGTATTCTTCAAGGTAGGAGGTCATGGTATCATAAGAGGGTAGCTGGGAGGAAGATGAAGGTGATAAGTATAACAGGATTCACTTTTAGTTGTAACATGCAAATCTCCTGCCATTCTTTACTTCAATATGTTGCGCTAATCAGACCAAGAGAAAAGCATCTGCTCACAATGTCAACAACAGAAAATGAGAAATGTCATCACAATTTCTATTTGTGTCACATCTGAAGACTGAAAATGAAACTAATGTATTAATTGAGAGATTTTACAGATGATATGTATTTAAAGCAGAAGGGAGAGCTGAAGACATGGTGACTCTTGATGAACAAGATCAGACTCGTTTATTTACTAATTCCTCTCATCTGGCTGAATGAAGCTGCTGGAGGCCTCCTGTACAGTCAATGGAGCTAGGTCTCAGTTGGGTCAGTCATACCCTGGAGGTACTTAGCTATGTCTATGAGCTGCAAAAAGAAAATGGGGAAAAAATGCTCTTTCTTCACTAGTGTTTCAGTACATCGGACAGAATGAAAATGGACCAGAGAATTTAAACTGCAAAGGTAACACTTATATTAGATTATCATAATCTCTGTCAACGTTGTCAATAAAATTCATATCAGTAATATCTTAGTAATATATTATCGGGTTTTTTTTAATATGAGATATTTTGCTATATTTTAATTAACTAATTTAATTCTTTTCTAAACATTTTTTTTTCTACAGGAAAAAGTAATCTAAGAAGCTACAGAAACTTAAGTCAGAATCAAGGATATAACGTAGACAATAAGAGCAGTTCTATCTCTATATGAAGTGACTAGGTACTGGGCTTTTCTCAGTCACCAAGGCCGGCATTTCATTATTGGGCGTAGTGAAAGTAAGATTTAAACTCTGTAGATATTTCTGAGGTCAATGGGAGCTTCCCAGATAAGAGATTCTCTCCTTCATCCAAACTTTCTAGTATTTCTTGCTGATAGAGTTATGACATCGATTAACATTCTTCTAAGAGAAATGGAAAATCCTATAAATTATGCAGACTGGTGAAAATCACCATTTCTGTTTAACCCGGTATTATAGCTCTTTGTGGGGGAATTTACAACTCATGTCATGTAGCTGGGCTCCATTCAAGGTATCATACGCTAAATATTTCACCTTCTAAATCATTTTGGCGTATTAAATATGATTTCAATGAAAAGATATTTGCAGAACAGCTTATAGTCCTTGTGGATTTAATGGAAAAGAGCTTCCCTTCACATGAATTAAGTGGTGGATTGCTATTTAGAGACTGTTTGTCTCTTAAAAGACATCATCCCTTTCAACCCTTGGAGATGCCAATTTTTTTCCTCATCACAAGTTTCCTGATTCTTCAAACACAATTTTTTGACACAGACATTTCATTCTTTAGCAAATTGGGACCTTTAAATGTAGACGTTCCATGTCGTCTGTAATTCCACGGTACCACAGGTTCTAAGTTATCTACCTTAAAAAGACTGTGCTGTACTCATCATACCTGAGGCAACTGTTTCTTCTCCAAGCTTTCGACTTCCTTGCAAATCCAGGTCATTTCCATGTAGTGGCTCTATACTACTCTTGTGGTCAAGCTTCTATTCTTTTCGCAACCTGAAGAACAGGAGATATATTTATTTTTTGAACAAAAGGTGGTAAGGTTATGCAACCATATGTTAGTTTGGAACTCGGTGTTCTGGACACATACCTAAAGGTAAGCCTTAAATCAGCCTTGAACAGGAATCTACAGTGCTCTTATGTCAGTGGACAATTACCGGCATGAGTCAGTACAGTATATCACCACTTACTGTGTGAGGAGTCACTTCTTGTTTTAGTACCATCTGAGCAAAGCACATGGCAATCTGGAGGGGCAGAAGTATGTGATCTCCCCTTGCTGCAATATGTGTAACTCTATGTGACAAGTCAGCCTTATAGTATTTACCCCACGGGGGAAAAAAGAGACCTATTTAAAGAATTCATAATGAAGACACAGCTTCTTTATCCCAGGTTTTGGAAGCTGATGCTTCTATAGCGAAACATTACGGCAAATCTGCACGTGTTGTGCAGCTCACAAATTCATTACATCATCCTACTGATAACAAATCTCACTCTACAGGTTTTCTTAATTCTGAACCCCTGATGTCTTCTGAAATCTCCCCCACCTCTTGGATGCATTCCCATGTGAAGACATGGCCATTGCCTTGGAGTATGATGTCTGCATTTTGCATCTATAAGTATCAAAGCACGGGCCAGAAGCTGGCAGTCGAGGTGTGCATTTCTCAACATTTCACTGATGATCCATTTGTTTATATGTGTAAAAATGCCAAAATATCCTTTGATGTCTTCTATTAGAAGAAAATTTATTAGCAAAGACATGCAGTTTGTGACTCATGTTAGTTAGTGCTACATTATGCGTATTTTATATGCAAATGAACAGAGACACAGAAGACATGTTGGTAACTTTGTCAAAGCCATGCTCTCTATTTGAAGCTAAACCTCAGAGTTCCGGGTTTGATACCATTCTTATCATCAGCTGGCTTTTGCATTTTGGTAGTGTCAGAGGATAGTATCGAAGTGCTCTCTTTTTCCAGAGATCTGCATCTATGCCATGAATCACAGAGCAGATACATGGTTACAGAACAAAGGACGTCAATGAAGGTCTCCGGAGATGATCATCTTTATATTTCTATTTCCTAATAAAGGCTTAAATGATTTCTTTTTGCTTTGAAGAAACAGATGCCTAGTTTCTTATCCAGATCATGTCTTGCATGAGACTGAAAGAGCATCAACATTTTACGTCTGGAAAGGCCCACACATTCCTATGTAACCATTATATTTCTGGGAAAAACTGACTTATCATTAAAGCTATGCGAAGCCAGTTTGATGATGGAGGGGTTTAAAAGGTACACTAGAGCTCTGTTTTCATGTACCAGAACCTGCATCAGCTGTTTTCCTTTGGACTGCAAACAACCTGACTCTGCAGTCATAGCAGAGTATTTATTCTTCCTCTCCCTTGATTAAAAGGCTGTATTCAGACGTGCAACTACCATTTCTTACAAGGAGCCTTTAGTCCACAAACTACATTTCAAGAAAATTTCAGAGACAGTCATATAAAAGAGGTTTCAGAGATGGGACTTCATCAATGTATACAAATTTGGAAAACCAACATCTACCTGTGAGGCCAAATATTCCATCTTCAATAGCTAGGGTAAGACGTATCATCCTACACTATGTGTGATCGTTTTTGGAGTTGTAGAGGGGTATATTAAAAGGACTGAGGAAAAGAGAAGTTCTTCCTCTCCTGGAGACCTCTGAACAGCTTTTTGGATGCCAACATATTTCAGTTGCTATTAATTTGGATAGAATTCAGACCAATGTGGCAAGCACACCGGTCATGTGCAAACTAGTCATGAAAATTAGTTTCTGCATCCGGTCTCATTGTTCTATTAAGAAATTGAATAGGATAAAGGATAGCACAGGCTTTTCTGTATTTAAAATTTTATTTAGGTTACTATTTCCCTATCATGTCCTGAACTGGGACGTTGCAGCTTGATTAGAGAGAGAGCTACAAAAGCATTTTCAGGTGAATTGGACTGACTGTAGGAATAAGTCTTCTGTTATTGAACATGACCAGCTCTTCATGGGGACAAGAATACAAAGTCCACTACACTGCTGCCAACAATCTGACATCTTGCTAAAAAAAAAAGGTCGCTATTTTTTCCTTCATTACAACATTTTACATTTGTCAAACTTGCCAACAATGAGCCATAATTTATTCAAAGGCTTATGAGAGCACACTAAACCTACTCTGCCTTCCTGAGTGCCAGGATACTGCTTCAGGTTCCAAAATCAAGTGTAGACTGGGATTTCATTATTTAATACTGATGGGATGTTTTGTTTTTTTTTTTTTTGAGGGGTGGTGGTTGATTTTTCACTTGCTTTGTTTTTTTTTAACAGCAGTGGAGATCATGTGAAAACACACAGCTGACGAGCTCTCCAAGTGCGTGTACTGAGCACTGAAGTAATGAAGAAGATTTCTTGTAAAATTTTAGCTGTCTGTTACACTTGTTCTTAAAGCTCTCCACTATTTTCTCTCTGATGTGAAATGTATTATTTACATTTTCCTAAGTGCTCTGAGCTGTCATTGGAGAACCTTAGTATTGTACACTGACTATACGGAGAACCATAAGGAAAGGTAGACAGTTAAACCCAGCCAGGTGAACTGGCATACTTCAAGCTACCTATCTAATGTAGACAGCTTAATGAGCTGAGTTGCTGTGAATGTATGATCTTTAGTAAAAGGGCGAATACCAGGTTAACAGAGGATGATACATTAGTGCCTTCTTTTGTATATACTTTAACACACAGGTTGCCGTTCAACACAATGTGTTGGTTTGTTCATTAGGTCAGATTACTTCCTTTCTCTAATGAGCAAGCAGTAGACACCTGGATTTTATAGATTTATGGACAAAAGGATTAAATTTGCCTACTCCAGCTTGGTATCATAAACGGTGAACACAACTGATTTTAACTCCTGGTTAAAAAAACAGAAGAGAATGAAAAAAATAAACACAAGATTTATGAAGTCAGTAGAGTGTTTTACTGGTGATACTCCTCTACTTTGTAACACTGCAAAATATAGTGATTAATTAGCAATATGAGCTTAGTGCTAAATGCCTGAGGTTCTGTATTACATCTAATGTAATTAGATGTAATAGAGAATGTAATTCTGTATTACATCTAATGTTGATGTACTACATCAGCAGCAAAAGGAAGGCTAGGGACAATGTGGGGCCGCTGCTGAATGAGGCGGGTGTCCTGGTGACGGAGGATGCGGAGAAGGCAGAGCTACTGAATGCCTTCTTTGCTTCAGTCTTCAGTGCTAAGACTGGCC
>Ga0181612_110438_pt1 | contig 15707 bp, 5 predicted proteins | sample HoacroProtozoa21_FD_119630 | JGI IMG/M metagenome (GOLD analysis project Ga0181612, IMG submission 119630) | Hoatzin crop microbial communities from Cojedes, Venezuel. Combined Assembly of Gp0051906, Gp0051904, Gp0051908
GTTAACTGTTATATGTGATTCTGTGCACTTTTCAAGAACTGAAGTATTTAATATTAACCGTGTTATAAAGAATATACATTTCTGAAAAAAGCATTGGACTGGCTCTTTTGGTTTACAAAGATTTACATAGCTTGATGTGTTATAACTTCAAGTAAATTACCCAAAAGAATACGAGCAAACTGAAGGGTATATTAAGACTCCCTAATTACCTTCTTAAATTACAAGTCAGACACAAAAGCATCCAAAATCATGACATTCAGGGAAAGGTTTCTTTCATGCCCATGTTAAGACCACAGAGGCCAGTAAAAATGTGGTTTAATTTGGTAGAGCTTCTCAGTCATAACTTCAGTTACTCAAATATCCATGCAAAAAAGTAAAAATGAGTTAATTTCTTGACAGATACAACAAAGTATAAAGTATAAAATGAAAATCAGAATTACAGTCAGGTGAAGCAAACACTTTTGTATCTATTTCTGTAAACTAGGGAAATTTGATTGTGGCATGCACTCAGGTGTCTTATATCCGGAAAAATTCTGTATAGTGCATACCAATTTTCACAATATTATTCTTTGTAGATAGGGGAAGATGAATGCTCTTTTTCCTTTCTTTTCTGCTATTCATAACACACCACTGTATCCAGTTTGTTGGACTAAATGGTCCTATAACGTTTAATATGGTGTCTGCACTGATTTTGGTTGGGTTTTTTGTTTTGTGGGTTTTTTTTTTTTTTTAACTCAGCACTTAATATTGCAAAGCAATGTTAATTAATTATGGTAGAATTCTCCACATACCTTTCATACAGTTTCTTTACCAAAAAAAATTGTTCATGAAGGAGTTAATAAGAATCCAGTTCCTATTAACAATGGAAAACACAGTAGAACTTGATACCTAGTCTTTACTGTAGGCAGCAGTTTTGTGGGAAAATAAACAAAGGGCAAGAAGGTCATGGCTAAAGGAAAGGAAACCTTTAGTGAGACAGGTAATATTTAGAGCATTTAGAGAGGTTTATTTCCACTGCACTGGAAATTACATACTTTGTATATGGTTTTTGTGACCTTCCCTGAAATGTCCATAAAACAATATAGTTTAAATTATGAGTCATTGTTGTTTAATTTTGCACATAGATACCTTAAATGTCTAAAGCATGTTCGCACTGGTTTTTGTTCAGGAAAATCTGATCAATGACATTGATTTTGAGGACACAATATGTCAGTGTTAAACTACAATCTCCTCCTTAATTCACGCTTACATCAAGTATTAAACAAACCCAGAACGCAATACCTCGCATAGCTTCACTGCCTCAACTAATCAAACAGCCCCATGTCTCTGATTAATGTTAGAATACTATTTGTTCTTCAGGTAGAGTAATATTCATTTTCAGCTGACTCATACACTGCAGACAGGAGCTCAGGCTTAATGCTTATCCCACTAGAAACTCCTACATAGCTCCAAGAGGAGGGAAGTCATGCCGATCAGCCACAGGTTCAAAAGCTCCACTTCAACTACTATTTCAAGTGTATATACACACCCATTACAAAGAAAACAGTTAAAAAGTTCAAGGACAGACCATTCATCAAACACAATATCCAATATGTCCACGTGTTAACTGTTATATGTGATTCTGTGCACTTTTCAAGAACTGAAGTATTTAATATTAACCATGTTATAAAGAATACACATTTCTGAAAAAAGCATTGGACTGGCTCATTTGGTTTACAAAGGTTTACATAGCTTGATATGTTATAACTTCAAGTAAATTACCCAAAAGAATACGAGCAAACTAATATAACTAAGTTATATGAGACAAGGGTCTTCTTTGTAGTTACAAAGTTCTGTAACACAGGATAGATCTAATACAAAGTTATTGTCTTCCTACAGTGGATCAAGCACAGGGTCAGTGACTTTGTGTCCAGCCAAAAATATCCCAGACACTCGGGTCTGTGCAACACATTTCTGTAAAATCCACTACTGAGATTACAGCTGCTTCTTCAAGAAGTCATTAATTGCCTCCAGCAAACAATGTTTTCCTTCTGTTTATCCTTCCCTTATTCATTCCCCTTCAGAGTGGTGAAGCCAGAGAACTCCTCCATCTACCAAGGGTCATGCAGTCTTAGAACTTTGGCCATCATCTTGCACAGACACAAGCTTCCTTGGACATTTAGGGCATCATTTTGTCTGCTCCAAGTGTTTCAATGTTCCTATATTTTAACATGCCACCAGAAAAATCACACAGATTTCACTATATAGTTTAAGTTGGGGAATGAGGGTAGTAAGTCTGTCAACTACTTTATGATTCCTATGTTATTTTTTTTTCTTTTAATTAAATTTTATTTTTGTTGACAATTGTGTATCATTCTGGTTCAACTCAAAAGGCAATTCTTACTCCTGTTCAGATTCAGACTTGGACGTCCCCTCCCATGACTCAGTTCACAGTCCCATGCTTTCTAGTCTCATACCTTACTTTCATACCAGAAGATTTATGTTGCTATTCTGGAGGCAAACAACTGCCATTTTCAATATAATTGACTAAAAAAAAAAAAAAAAGGAATAAAAAGTTTTTTCCTGAGGAAGCAGCAATAATACAGTAGTTTGTATGGAATACAGAATGGATTTACCCCTGAACACCAGAAAGATAAAATCCCGGAAAATGTTCTTGTCTGTGTGAACAGCGAGAGGGTTTTGTAAAACTGTTGTATAACGTCATGGTACTTAAACTCTAAGACTAAACTATTAGTGTCACTATAAGGAGAAATAAAGTGTTTAGCATTATTCAAAACTGGTGGTGAAATTTTGTTCCTCTTCATAACCACTTTCATTTTGAGGTCTTGGTCACTGAGCAGGATATCTTTTTTTGTTAAAAGTTTGCTCTTACCATTTTGCCGAAAGATTTAGTTTCCAATCAAAATTATAAATGCATTAGTAAATAGTCTGGTCAATATTCATAGCACTGTGAATCAATCTGCTTCCAAAACACCAGTTCGTTTTTTTTAAAAACCCTCAGCAAGAGGAAAATCTAGAAGCAAGCCTTAAGGGAAACAGTATTATTTTTGTTTGCACTCTGTCTGCAATTCATTCTTGAAACACTTCCAAGACATGGGAGAAGAAACAGCATCTCAGAGAAAGATGGAATATGCAAAACTACAAAGACTTCCCTAGGGATATAGTTTGTCTGGTCTACTGGTTTATAGACTTGTGTACAGGACTGTCACTCTCTTAACTGAATTGATAGATTTTCCTTTTATGCCTGAACACTGAACAGGGATAAAGAGTCAAGGCAATACATATCTTTATTCCTTCAAATACTCTGTTCTTTCTTAACAAACATATTTGAGAAGGGGTGTTCACCAAACCCCCAGACAAAATCGTGCTAAAGCAGACTCACCTGGGAATCCATCTATTTGACATACACCACTTTTGTCACATTCATTTGAAGTGACAAAATGACACACAATATGGTACCACTGTGATTTGCATCATTATTTTTATAAATCCACTACTGATGCACTCTTCCAAAAGCTGGCACAAGGGAGCCAACTCACTTATAAATTTTGATGTTATTCCTCCATAGCTGTGACAGCAGCAATTCCTGATTCTACATACCTTCTTGTTCATGAATAACTTGTTATATACTCCTTCCTTTTTCCTCCCCACCGCCCGCCTTTACTAGAGCTCCAGCAATTCTAGTTATTGAGTTAGCCACCCAAGGTACAATGCCTTAGTGGCCAGATGAAAATGTGATAGCTGAATTCTTCTTTCCCAGAAAAAATACATAAATGACATAAGAGAAAGTGTTGTGGTTTAGCCCCAGCAGGCAACAAAGAACCTGCCAGAAGTCCCCCTTAAGACTGAGCATGATGTCACAAGGTATCAAATATCATGTCTGTTTGGATAGTTTAGGTCAGCCTCCCTGGCTGTGTCCCCTCCTGGCTTCTTGTGAAAGTTAACCCTACCCCAGCCGAACCCAGGACATTATCTAACCCTCATCCTACACCATCTATGTCATGCCCAGGTCTCCCATTTTCCATTTAATCACCACTACTTCTCATGTCTTTTATGTATCTATATATGTTACACAGATCTCATCCCTTCAGTCTATGGATTATCTGTCTAAAATGTACAGTGAGTTAATTTAGTCCACGACTTTGGGGTCCATCTGTCTTCCAGGGCACAAGAGACGATGTGTGGTGTTGGGTGGTTGCATGCTGCATCCAGTGGTCACGGCTGGTGTATCTGGTGCTGCCCATGTCCATGGTCTGTGGGTTGAAGATGTGAATCTTGAGGGGGTTGCTGGGCACCGGCTGCTGAAGCCAGGTCTAATCCCATCACCGCTGCACTTTGCTTAGTTTTATCAAAGTCCATCCTTCGTTAGTTTGGGTGATTTTTACTGTAATACCCTTGATATGGCATATATAACAACTATGTAGATATTGGTAAAAAGTTTCAACCAAATGACTGTTTGAGACATCAGGTGTTTTTCATGACCTTTCTTCTGTTTGGTCTGTACTTCCCTCTCATACGTGTGTCACTCACTAGGTCTCCAAAACCCATAGTCAGGTTTAGTTACTTTATGGTGTAAAACACATTCCACCCCAGAAAAACCTGACAGCTTCTTGAGAGAATTTCTATGAATTTATACTCTCACTTACCTCAGTACTATGGTTCGATCACTTTTACCTGTATTAGTTGCTATCATACCTATTTATCTCATTCAGTATCAACAATATTCATAGGAGACAGTACTGAACTGAACTGTAAACACAACAAGATTTAAAAGTTCTTTTAGAGGTTTTCCTGGATTTTTATTAGTCTGACTGGCAATTGTTAGGTGAATGACAAAATCAATGTTTTCTGTGTTTTCTGTTTCCTCCAGCTGAAGATCTTACATTCTTGTTTGATTATCATAGAACTGCATGACTGTTCTGAATGGAAGTCAGTTTTCTGTGTTTGTGACTTTCTTGCAACAGATAATTAAATTATACCGTTGGGTTTCATTAGCATGAGCCAAAGAATTCCCGAGCTCAGTAGAGGTTCATTTGTTATAGTCCTACTAATTTATGGTTCCTTTCTAATGTCCCTGGACAAGGTGCACTGTTTATAGCTAAATAAATCATAGAATAATAGATTAGTTTGGGTTGGAAGGGACCTTTAAAGGTCATCTAGTCTAACACCCCTGCAATGAGCAGGGACATCATCAACTAGACCAGGTTTCTCAGAGCCCTGTCCAACCTGACCTTGAATGTTTCCAGGGATGGGGCATCTACCACCTCTCTGGGCAACTTGAAAAAAACAAACCTATAGCACAATACCTTTTGATTTGACAGTAGGCCCAAACTTGAAAGCAACTGCAAAAGTGGTATGCTGAGCCCTGCCTCGTAACCACACTAAACTTGCATGCTGGGAGACAAAATAATCATTCACCAGCTTCCTGGTGCATCTGACGCTGTCTTATGTTAGTATAACCATGTCCATAACGTATCTTTGCCTAACAGCTTCCTCAGTAATGCAGAAACACCTGGAGATATTTAGAAAATTTGGAAGACATTTACCAGACAATTCACAGGTTTCAATAGCCTAGTTAATACCTAAAAACATTAACCTTAACTGGATTTGCCTTAGGAATTGGTTGATAACCTTCAGACTAAACAATGTAGGGCACACTAGTAAATACACCAAACAGACACCTGTCAAATTCGTAATAGTGAGGCCAACAGACAGCTGAAACTGTGGCTGTGATCCGCAGCTCCTTCTGCCATGCCAGGACCACACCTGTGGTCAGCAACAAAGACATTGCTTCCCTGATGGCATGATAGCATGTCTCAAGGATTGTAAAGGCAGTTTTGGCTTCAGGTTGATTACCAAATGACCTTCTTCATTCACTTTATGTAGTGCTGATGTCCAGAAAATTACAAGGTGCTGGCTTTCCTTACCTAATCAAACCTGCAAAATCCTTCCCTAGCATCTTATACTAATAATGTTCGTAACAAGTAATGTCACAAGAGCCTCTAAATACTGTTTTGTGATTCAAATACCGTATCAAAGTAGCGTGCCTGGCTTTTCAGTGGTTAACATTCTCCTTATTCACTGTAGCGAATAAGTCACAGTAACAAAGGAAGGACAACTCCTAACACACTGACCTAGATGTCATTTCCATGTTCCTCAAAACTTCTACTGATCTACCTCACCCAGTTTCACACATGACCCAATGTCTCAAGTTCCAGAAATCTGCTCATTTGTAGCAAGTAGGATTCTTTTTAAATCAGAATTGTTAAAATATTTGCCTATGTTAACAACAAATTATAGACATTTAAAAAGCTGTACATGCTTCTAGTCAGACTCTTCAATAGTAGGTAGAAAACTTTGCCCAACAGAGTTTACTTTACAGATTGATTTCCATTGCTTTTGTTTATATACACGTTTCCCCTTTTGCGGTCTACAGAATGTTCGTCTATCTGGAATCAAACAATATTTTAGATTATAAAAGAGAACTGGAGCTCATCTAGTGCAGCCAGCTAGTCATCTAGTCAAAGCAGGTCTAACTTCATATCTAAATCAGGTTGCTCACAGTCTTCTCTAGTCAGTCTTTGAAAATATGCAAGGACAACTCACAGCTCCTCTTGGAAATCACAGAGGTCATCACCCAAATTACAAATACAGTCTAAGAAAAAAATTTGGCAAGAATGTTGAGTGGTTATGCTTCATTTCATTTTCTCAGTCAAAACCCTGTGATGATCCTGGATATATTTCCATGAAGGAATAAATAAAATTTTGCCATAGGGCAACAAAGGGCAGATTTGGGATGAGGAAGAAACGTTCACACGTCACTGAAAATGAGCTCAATTCAGAGATACTAAAAAGTATTAAATACACCACAACATATTCTTGGTCATAGCAGATAATCCAACCCACATGGATGAAACGGGGACTGGGAAAGAAATACATTAGCAAAATAAGTTATCACTTACCTTGCCTGTAAAGAAAGGTTGCTTTACAGGGCAAAACTGCTCTTAGTCATTCTTGAAAGGTATTTGAAAGGATGAGACTGGAAAAAGAAAAGGATCATGAAACATACAGTAAAGCAGTCAAAAGCTACAGAAAATTTATAGGTGGCTGCATAATTATTTAGAGCCATTTTAAAGACTTTTTAATGTAATCATTTTGGGTTAGGATAACAATATTATAGTCAAACTGCTTTCTTTCACATCTTGTTTTGGGACTGAATCTGTCAACAGTACCACACAACTTTTCACTCTCAGGCTCTCATCCAGAAACATTCATTAGGCCAGTAACTATTAAAGTAATACTCACAGCATGAGTAGCAGATAAAACCAACCAACATCATACTTACCAACATAATTTGAAATGTAGGCAGGCAAAGGAGATGAAGCTTGTTCCCTCCTTATACTGTTTTACAGTTTTTGCATCAGAACCATTCACTAATGAACTCTGATACAGTGAGTCTCATCACATTATAGTGCCAGTAGAAAACATCTGTTGATTCTGTAGCTGACAATATACAATTGCATTTCTACCTATAAGTAACTTCTGCTTAAAATGAAGTTTTAAGAGAAGTAAATTATTTCACCACTACAAGAAAAAAAAATCTAATTTTCCCTTCTAAATTTCTGATAGTATTAGAGGAAAGTATTTATAATGCAGTAATATAGTTCTGCAGATTAGAAGGAGAAAAGAGCTGTTGAGGTTGAACTTGCATCCAGCAAAAGCGTCTGCTTGAAAATAGCAAGTGCCAGAAATGAGATAACAGATAAGGGTAGAATGAGTTACAAATTTTTTTTGTAAATCTCTTAACATAACTCAAATGGGTATGCCACTTCATTCATCAAAGTTATCTAATACCATGTTTTCTAAATGGTCTATAAAACAGATGTTTGACCACAGCATCTAAAAAAATAAAAGCAGACGACCACTAGTACAAAATGGTACCAACTTGAACTGAGTTGTTTATTTAGTTTTTTAAGTCGATTGCAAAGGAAACCCATCTTTATGATACATTTATCTTGTAACATGGTTTCTTTTTATAAACAGGCATTTCTCTCCACTCTAGGAAGCTAACTGGCTTGTTGTGTTTATGATGTACTGCCATGAAGGCAAAACAAGAGATGAGTGGCATTTTTTAACTATGAGTAGAGTATCTTGTAAAATAATTAACAGGGAAATATTACCTATAAAGCTTTGCTAGAAATCTTAATTATAAGTTCTGTTGCATAACCTTCATAGACATCTTGCACAATATGATAAGCTGGGCATTTTAATGTTTTTAGTTCCCTCTGTCCTATCTGATTTCTGAATTTTGTTCATCTCAAGCTCCTGGAAAGGCCATTGACAATTTTCAGTTTATAAACACATCTACAAAGGGTACCAGAAAAGGTGTAGATGCATTTTAATATCCTTAGATGAAGGAGAATACTCCAAAACTACTTTACTAGTGAAGAATTAATAAAGCTACACCACGTTCAAAGGACAATGTAATTATCTACATTACTTACTGGCTGAGTCAGACATCTTGCTGCTTGTGTAATTTATTAAAAAGTTAAAAAGCATAGAATATAAGTAGTCCAAGGAAATTTACTTTTAAGAACCTGAAATTACAGTGACGAAAAATGAAACATATTTGAAATAACTTGAATTAGGTAAGAAAAATGTGATTGATTCATTACAAGAGAAAACAGCATGCATAAACCTGGGGAATGAAAGTGCTTATGTACTTATGATGTACACAAGAGAAATGCTTCTATTATGTAGATTAGGGTTTTACTGGAATTTATAATAGCCTGATGCTATTTGTCTTGACTCTTACAACAATATAGGAGTGGAATCAGTTCTATGGTGTTTGTAAGATATAAGTTATTTTATTTTATTGTTCTATTTAAAAGAAGAAAAGCCTTTTAGAAAGGAAAAAGTGTATACTATTTATAACACGAGTAAATTGAGGCAGAAAATGCATTTGAAAGAACTATGGAACAGTTTAAATAATACTGAGGAATGAAAGGAAAATTTATTTTTGGCCCTTAATGATATTAATAAAGGTTGTGATACTACAAAACACTTGTTTGGGTAGCCATGTGGAATAAAAGGTACAGTATTTACTACCTGAAAAAAAGAATGCTATATTTATGAACAAGGAATGAGCTATATAAAGAAGCAGCTGCAAACAGCCTTACAGTAAATGCAAGACACCTGATTTACCAAACATTTAATTTGCTCTGTCATTCTAAGAGAGTGACAGATGAATAAACCTTTTTCAAGCACTGTTTTCTAAGTTGCTTCTCTTTCCTCGACACTCAGCACTCCCAGATTATTTGGTAATGCCCCCCACCTCCCATTTCTGAATATTGTAAGCAGAAGGAAATAGCTGCTGCCCCCAAAATGGCCAAGCTGGGCAACAGATGTTATTCAATTTCCTGGGACCTCAGGTTCTCTGGCAAGGCTCTTTTTACTAAGCAATACTGGTCAGAGTTTACCTGGTACAACAGGGTTTCTACTAAAAAAAGGTGTGTTTAAAGCAGGTCTAAAAGCAGAAAGGTCTCAGGAAGCCTGTCCCAACATGCCAGCCAGGTTCAAGATGATCCAAGGCAGGAGAACCCACCACAGTGCAGGTCAGGAAAAGAGGGCTCTGGAGCTACAAACCCTTGCAGACACCAACATCTGAAGCTCCTGCCTTTGCTTGACAGTGGCTTGTCCACATACCACGACAGTAACATCTTCTCACTCTCCAAAGGGAGAAGAAAGAGAACATCAAACCTTGACAAATTCAGAAGTGGATTAAAAGTTAAAAATGCTGACATCATCCAGTGCGTTATTTCAATTTTTATTGCTTATTCTGCAGGATTCCACTAAGTGCTAACTGTACATGAAAGTGTGTTGGAAAGACAGTCAAACTGAAAAACTTGTTTGTTGATCCCGACAGCCCTTTCCAGAACCTAAAATATTACTGCAGTATTTCTTTGGAAAGAGTGATTCTAAAAGCCGGAAGTTTAAGAGAACCTTGATATGTTAACAGTGAATAAAGGAAGCTGTGACAAGAGAAGGAGCAAATGGTGATCAGTTCTTCTTCAGTTTAAACACATTCCTTACTCTTGAGGAGTCAAAGCTCAAAAATAATAAAGCATACGATGACCCTAACAAAAAGGAAGCCTTTATGACACCAAAGTCATAATGTAAGCATCTTGTATTTCTATTTGTAAATTCACCACAATACGGTATAATTGTTTTGATGGGAAATCTACACATAATTAATATTTCCTGGTACTGTGTTTAGCACCTTTTCTCTCTTCAACACGTCAGGAAATTATGCAGGGAACATTTAATAATGATAAAAGTGATTCTTTGCATAATATTCCCATGCTACAAAGACAGACCTCTGATATGACCCTTCTCTTCTCTCCTTTCTCGAGTATTTTATATTCTCTTTTATCTCTTTTTTATTTCTCTCTGTGATCAGCACTTTATCTATCTGTCAGATCCCACTTAGAGGATACAGAATAACTGTTTTTTTCTGAGTAGCAGACTGAAAATGACCAAGACTTTCCTCAGTGAAGCACACGTTTAGAATCTAGAATCTAGGAAATATTATCCTTGTCAGATTTGCTTGTCAGATATTATCGTTGTCAAATTCATGTTCTCTCACAGAATTAATCCTCTATAACTCACAAAAGAATTTAGTCCGTAAAATCTGAACTGATTTCTCTCTTATTTAAAGGAAAAGGGAAAACATGGAAGAGATTCTCTACTGCTAGCTAAGATATTTTAGGAATCATCTCTTCCCCTAATATCGTTTTCTGCTGCTCCATTAGAAGAAAAGGATTCCTAGATTGCTGATTTAGTCCATTTGATAAAGACAAAAGTCTGGGGGTGTACTGGAACTAGCTGATGTGGAGTTAGCTTTCTTCATGGCAGCTTGTATGATGCTGTTTTAGATTTATGACCAAAACAATGCTGATAACACACGTTCTAGCTATTTCTCAGCAGTGTTTGCACAGCACCAAGGCCTTCTCTCTTTCAGTCTGCCCCCCTGCAGTGAATACTTTGAGGGCTGCACGATAGGTTGCAAGGGGACACAACCAGGCAGATAGCCCAAACTAACCAGAGATATTCTACACCATAGAATGTCATGCTCAGCAATAAAAGGGAAAAGAAGGAGGTTTAGGGAGGTTAGCCATCTTTTGCTTCAGAACTGGCTGGGCATTGATCTACCTGTGGCAAGTGGTGAGTGATTGCCTTTGCATCACTTACTTTGTTTCCTTTCTCTCTTCTTCCACTAATACTTCACTTATTAAACCTTTTCTTTAATCTCAACCTCCTGGGTGTTTTTGCTTTTACTCTTCCTTCCCTTTTCCCATGTCCCACTGCGGGTATGGGGACGAGTGACCAAGCTTCTTTGTGGTGCTCAGCTGCCCAGCCAGGTTAACCCACAATAGGGGGAAAGGCAAAGAAGACCGAGACATGATTCCTTCCATTTAACGGCAAAGAAAAGGAATGTGTTGAAAAGTATCACTAAATGAAACAGGTAACAACTGTTTCAGTAATCCAGCCATGACTGACAGTTCCCATTTCAGTCCAACCTGCAAAGGCACTTGTCTATACCTTGAAGAACTGTGACTATCTGCTAGATTTGCATTAAGGGACATCATTGCCCCTGTGGTCACACACACTGTGTTCTTTTCTATCTACAGAAAATAATATAGCTTGAAATGCAAAATAATAAAAATTAAGCATTTTAGTTGATTAAATTTTATTTGTGTTTTGAAAGTGAGACGATAGAGTAAGTTACGGCTACATGGGAATTTATGCTATATCCTGAAGTTACTTTCATAACTAACAAGTGTTTAAAGAGGACAGAATGTAAAGTGGCAAATGTGATTAGTATTTTTAGTAATTTAATAAATGAATTACCAGATGATATGCAGTTTTACTGAGCTGTGTTCTATGACTATATCAATACAATTCTTGCCATTCCAAATATCCTACTTTACATGTGCAAAATTGATTTCTGTAAACAATTACCACCATTCACTTGACTTCTGCTCTTTTGATGAGTTGCCCTACTTGCGTCCTCATCTCACACATTAATAATGGAGATGGAAGTTTCCACAAGAACTCCTCTCTCCTGTATACCATAGACAAACAAAAAACACTTTGAGGAACTGTGTTCAGTGAATATTTTACTGCTGGGAGTCTTTATTTATGGATATTTTTTTCAAAACAGCTATTACTCAGTTTCAGCACTGTATTTGTATTGGCAACTCCACAAGAAGCTAGAAATGGTAGACAACTTGGACTGTATCTCTTTTGAACAATGCTCAGTTTCTGGCATACAGCAGCTAACTACATCATTATTCTGTTTTCAAGAAGATCTTAAAGCACATTGTGAAGTGTCCATTAGTAACAAATAATGGTTTACCCTCACATTCCTGTCTCAGTGCATTAATTAATATATCAGTATTAATTCAGATATATCAGTAATACAGATATGTTAATTTAGATAATATAGTAATATTAATGTTTTAATATAGTAATATTAATGTTTCTACAGAAAGCTAAGCCACAACACAGTACAAATGCAGTCATTTTCATAAAACAAGACAGAAAAAGAAAAAAACTGAGGAAAAATTCAGTGCTTTAACACTGTGATCAGTACTTCCAGTATTAATATTCATTTATAACAGATAGTTTTGCCAGAGCTTCAGTAAAATAGGAAAAAAAAAACCAAACAAAAAACCCCACAACAATCCAAAAAGCCGTCCTGATAAGTCTTAAGGAGCAGCTTGTAGGTCTCTTGAGACAGTGATGATATGTTCATTGCATGTGTTAAAATCACTACATATGTATTTGATACAATATAAATAAAAGATCACCTAAGAGAGTTGCTTTTGAATATAATCAACTATTAACTACCCCACCATCCCCTCCATATCAGAAATATTCTTAGTAACATGATATCTGGCTCAGCCTGGTGGGAAAATATTTGATAGACATGCTTTCTAGATTGCAACCTGAGTAAATAAACACCAGAAAAACCAGTAACATTCCTGCTGCTCCCTGTTTTATTAATTTACCTCAGTTCCCAAGTCAAAAATCAAAATGACTGAAGATTGCTGCATCTCACACAATTTTGTGAGAAAAACCCTTTGGAGTATTTACAGGAGATTCTTCAAGTACTGCCATAAGACAGTCAGTCAATAACACCCAGATGTCTTCTGACAGTTTAGTCTTCCTTGTAGTCTGCACTCCTCTGTGAAACTAAGAAACCAGTACTACGTTTTCTTCTAGGAAGAGGAACAGATTTGTCTAAATGAATTAAATACTAATGACTGGTAATTTTCCTTTATGTGTATTCACTTATTCATTGTGTCTCCATACTGAGGATGAGGCTTTTACATCCTGTTTAGGAGACCCAGAAAAGCATTGACAATCCAGAGAATTGCTGTAGTCACCTTCGCCACCCTTCCAGTCCCTGACTTCCCACAGCTGCTCAAACACGCTGCTCTTGTGCCTGTGGCTATATAGTTTTCACCTGGCTGCTCAATACCTCTCTCATCATGAAGCACCTTGTTTCACATTAAATTCCTATGCACCCACTCATCCACACAGACTATGTCTGGTTTGGCAAATAGTCTAGTGTATTGGGAAGTGAGTCAGCAGAGGAAAACAGATGGCACTGGGGAATTAAGGTCTAGAGTATTTATGTTTCAGAGTATACATGATTAGCTCTAGTTTGAGCGGATAGACTGAATGCCCTTCAGCAGTTGGAGGGCACTAAACATGCTTCTGAAATGCATATGCCAGATGATTACATGTAGAACAAATGTAATTTTCAGGAAATGTAGACCATTCCCTAAAGCAAACCAGCATGGGTATTTGGGATTTAGCTTCAAAATTTTAGTCCTTATATGAACACTAATGAAGATGTACCCACAGTATAAAACTTAATTCACACTTCAGCTCCACTTTAGGGTGAATTGAATAGGCCTCTGGCTAAAAACAAGCCTTAAAATGGATCACTAAAGGAAGGTTTCTAGGACTTTGTAATTCTAATTGTACCAGGAAAATGAGCCCTTTGTCAGGGAAGGGGAAAAAACAAACCAAACAAAAAACCCCCAAAACAAAAAACTCTCACACAAATAAAAACACAAAACCCCAAGAAAACCCCACACTTTTAACCAAGGCTCCTTTATGCTATTCTACCCTTAATATAAGTGACTGGAACAAAGGATGAAAAGCTGCACTGGATAACTTATTGATGTCCATAGCACAGATATTTAAAATATTCAGATATCAAGAAAGAGTTTGACTATGCCTTGTGTTCTCAATGTTTCTACCCATTAGTAATTAATTCATTTTCCATTCTCTTGGTATTTGGAAAGGTGGAAGATGAGGAAGGAATGACATGCTGCTATTACATTTGCTGAAGTGTTAATTCACCCACTGCCACCTTTTCCACTCTCCTATTTCTGAGACAAGGAAAGGGTCACAGGACCTCATTGTAAATAGTGAAGGAAGGAAGGACAGAATCCCAGTTTTAACATGCTAGGAACAAGGCAGAGGGTACAATCTCTTAACTTAAAAGATATCCAGAAAAATAACACAGAAAAACATGAAGAGCCATTTTAAATTATAAATATTTTTCATGCATATTTATTATATATATCAGTATATTATAAGTAAACACTGTTAATATAACAGTAAACACTGTTAATTACTTATAACACTCAATATTACCTCACTTATATGAGTAATTTCATTAAGTCAGGAGAGTTACTTACTGAAATCAAGTTTTGCACATAAGAAAGCATTTGAAAAGTCTGGATTCTACAGAAGACCTAGGGCTATTATTTCCTCTCTCCTCAACTCTTATTTTCCCTCCCCTCCTTTCCTTTCTTTGAATTGTATTTTATTCTTTCCTATGTGTTAGGACTCTATTTTGTTTAAGTGACCCAATTCTCACATTGTTTTTATCATATGGATTGAGACAGAGGGCCAACAACTACATGTACTGAAAGTGATCTAGGTTTGAAGAGGAATTGTCTCCAAAACAGACTTCTATACTTACACTATACACAGCAAATTCAGTTAATGAAGGGTTCTGGAGACAAAATATTTTCATTAAAACAGGTCAGATGTCGATCATCAGGTCCCATACAGATATGAAACTCCAAGTTTTAATGAAGAATGTTGCCTTCAATGTCTCTAAGAAAAAGGTACAGTAAAGGTAGAGTAACCGCAGTTACACACAGCCTCCCATATTTGTTTTATTGCATTTTTATTAATATACAGACAGTTTTTTCTGAATAGCTCTACTTCTCAGTTCTGTTCTATATGACAGATATTTCGTTGCAAAATTAGCTACAGTGCACTTTCAGTGAAGTGTATCAGTTGATCTTTCGGAACATCCTTTGCTTTGAGATTCCTATCGGAGGAACTACCTGCCCTTCATTTCCAAGAGATAGTTCACTAAGAGAAAAGAATTGATATATATTACTTCTCCTTGTTCATCTGAACAGTACGGGGACATCAGTATGCAAATAAGATTAGCTTCCTAAACAATGGAATTTGAAGACCTAGTCTGGTCACAATTCACACAGTTCTTTTTTATCTGTGACCTCAGAGAGAAAGAAACTTCTTTTTTTTTTTATTTCTTCAAATAAAGAGAAGAGACTGAAGGACCTTTGTCACTTTGGTTTGATTTTTAA
>Ga0181612_165048_pt1 | contig 15707 bp, 13 predicted proteins | sample HoacroProtozoa21_FD_119630 | JGI IMG/M metagenome (GOLD analysis project Ga0181612, IMG submission 119630) | Hoatzin crop microbial communities from Cojedes, Venezuel. Combined Assembly of Gp0051906, Gp0051904, Gp0051908
CTCCTCTCCTCTCCTCTCCTCTCCTCTCCTCTCCCCTCCTGTCACTTTTTACTTTTTTTCCAGATGGACATTTGGCATTTGAACAAAGCTGACTGATATGACACAGGGCCCACAGCAGACACGTCCTCTTCTGGACTGGAAGCCCAGGGCTGGGTGAAGTATTCTGGGATATATCAAAGCTAATAAATGCCTGCATACAGGCATCTGACTTACACGCCTCCATGTTTTAGCTCATGAGAGATGATAAACCGGGTGCATCAGACTCTCAAATTAGTGCTGCAGCTTTTGCAGAGCCTCATTGCTGCAGCATTTCTCTGGATCCTGCCGCTCTGGTCTCCAATTGTACTCCTCATTGACAAAAATGCCCCAAAGAGCAGAGGTTTAGCAAGAAACTGTCTTAATTGTGCAGAGTTTACTTTTAGCAAACCGTGCTGCACCACAAGACTCTGACCTCAGCCTTCCAAAGCTTGATCTTGCTCCTCCCGCGTCTGATGGATTTGGTGAGCATTGCTTGACTGAGCAACCTTTCCTGCTGTTCCCGGCTTCGAGCGCCTGCATGCCGTGGGAGTGTGGCTGGCTCTTTGCTTAGAAGAGCATGCTTCTTTTATAACAATTGCCATCCCCTTACTCTCAAAGATCATTCTTCCCTGAAGAAAATGATACGCAACAAGCTGTTCAAAGTCCAAGACATTTTCCTTTAAACTTTTTTTTTTCAAATTCAAATTAAAAATCAGAAGCCTTTTGTTTCATCTTGAAAGAACCCTTCAATATTGACAACTTTTGACATTTTCTTTAGTCCACTAACAAAGCTATACTCAGCATCACTCAAATGTCTCCAACAAACAAGGTAAAGATTCACAGACAGTACATCATTCACAACTGCACAGAGACAGGTGATGCGTCGGGGAGGGACATCAGTCTTTGACCAGAAGCAGTCACAGGCAACATTTTAGGTAATGATCTCTTTCAAGCATTTCAGCCAAAATGTTATTAGTGCATTTATAGGAAGCACCTCTCCCCTGAGAATTGATTCTGTTTAGGAAGATTAAATATCTCATCTAAGAAAAATATTCAAATCACAAAACTAACTGAAATGTATCATTTCTTCCAAGACTAAAGGACGCTTAGACCTTTAGGATTTATCTCCATGGGGAAACCATTATGAAATAAGCCAACATATGAATTTAAAGTGCAATAGCTGTTCAACCCTAATTGACACTGCTATGCCTCAGTACGAAATGCACTATATCTTAGCACCCGCACTGAAGCCACCCATCTCAGCACTTGATCTCTGTCATGTTTAAGAATCAGGCTGTCTCTGGCAACAGAAACAAAAAGCAAAATACAGAGAGGCGAGAACAGAGAATGGCATGGTTGCAGCTGTTGGGTATCTTTTTGAGGTCTGCAATGTACAGAGGAGCTCCATGAATATACGACAGTAAGATATTGCAGGTTGCTTCAGAGACCTTGGTATTCAGCTCGCGTCTGGACCTATGGCTGAAGAGTTACAGCGTGCTGAGTTTAGGTGCTCTCTGGAGAGACGGCTGACAAACCCTGGCTTGCGCATGACCAATATCTGCATAGACATGCCCTTCTCTGAAAAGAAAAGTAACCCTGCAGGCTTTTTTTTTTTTTTTTAATAACTATTCTAGACTATTCCTGTATTTCAACAAGTCCTGAGAAAAAGAATTTGCAAGAAACATATCAGAGTGACACCTGGTAGCTCCCGTCAAAACTGTGCTCATCACTTCCTGCCAGGGAAGCTAATTTCCTTAGAGATGAGGTTGGAATTGTCACTCAGCAAGTTTGTTAATTCTCAAATACCAAGAGTGAAAAACGCACCACCTGGATGATAATCACTGAGCATGTATAAACAAGCCCCATGCTTAGCTAGTCTGCACTCTGATGCTGGTTATAGGCCCCAGGCTTTTAAAATAATGTTGAATAGACCAGATTGTTCCTGTAGGTGAAAAAGGGTAAGAAACCACTTCAGGCAACTCTTTCCCCATCAAACCTTGTGCAGTGCGTGTGGACATCCTGCATGACCACAGACCACAGGGTCAGCTTCCGTGGGGTGTGCAGATACATGACTCTCACTGCTCATGTGCTGCTGAACAGAAGGACCACCTGACCAAGGTAGTCTCTTGGGTTTGGGAGACCCTGGAAACAGTAAGGACGTGCACAGCTCTGTGCTGAGCCAGTCCATCACACCAGCACCTGTGCCAAATTGTTCTGCATCTCACCTAAGCACCGTGAGAAAAGACTCTGTGGTATAGAGAGCTGTCTCTCTGCACAGCAGATGTATTACTGCCTTGTAATGCACCCCATTAATTCTGTAAATCAGACATACACTAAGCAGTAGCTCAAAGGGGGCATTTTGGGATGGGAAAGTACCGTTGGTTGCAAGAAAAGGATGCACTGAATTGTGTCTCTGTAGTGGGACAGCATTTTTGTGGCCAGCAGTGACATAAATGGGAACCTTCACTTTGAATTCAGCTGCTACAGAGTGAGTCTTAAAGATACATAACTATGTGCTATTCGCAGTGGTTTTTAGTTTCAGGCTCATCTTCCAGGTACTGTATGCAGCTAGACACACAGATCTGTGTATACACACCAACCATGTGCAGTTCAATGTATAATGCTGTTGATTACTTGGCTCCCCCATGGTTAAAGATTTCTAGTAATTCCTCCGTTTTCTCCCTGATTAGATTTAGATATATCAAAGGATCTTTGCCTGTAGCAAGGCCATACAGAAAAAGGCACCATTCTGCAGTCACTGGCACTCCACAATCACTAGCTTTGCACAGGTTTTTCAAACTTGAGGCTGGATAATACCATCAAGATTTCTAACATGCAAACGTCCAGCAGCAGGACACCATCTCATTAACTCTTATAGCTCCATTTTCTGAATACTGCTGTGCAGCTCATTTATATTCATGTATTCTTCCTCCTGCTGTTCAGAGCATACAAGGACCCAGAGCCCTCACAAGGGATGTTTGCATTAAAGCAGCACATTATTTTCCAATGCCCTGAGGATCCTTTATGTTTTAAGGTAGATATAGCATTTTGTCTTTTACAAAAGGCTCTGCTTGAAAGGTTCAGGGTGGGAAACCTAGCTTTGTCCCAGGGCTGACAGATGTACTAGCCAATTTAACAAAAATGTTAGCTGCCAAAAGGCTTGGCAAAATGCATGTAGTGTCCCAGCTTGATGAAGGAAAAACAGGATATACATTGCTTATCTTTGGAAAGCTTGCTAGTGAGGGCTGGTTGAAAGAGTTTAGACAAAATGTCATTTCATCAAATAGCCTGTTCCACAAAAGACGAAATGTTTCGCATAAACATAACCGTTTTGGTAAATTTTTTCACCTAGAAGATTTCTTTGAGAATCACTATTTTTCTGGTTACTGCTGAAATGGCAGAGACAAATGAGGGTAAAAGTCAGAGGAAGGAGTGGAATGATTTTGAAAAATCTGAAGACAAATTGTCTCAACAACAGTCTATTTTTACAAAACTGTCTGAAGAGTGTTATTTCCCAAAGCAGAATTTGAAACCTCGCAAGTCATTACCAAAACACACTGCCATCATTTAGCAAACTTTAATTCTAACTATATTGATCACATTACCTGGGACACAATTCAAACTAAGAGACAGGCTTCAAATATAGATTTGGAAGCTGTTTGTGATCCCAAAACGTTGCATTAAGACTAAAATCAGTAGTATAATAGGCAGAAGAGTGGTAGTTGGTGAGCTAATCTTCATTTATTTTTCTGAACAGAAAGTGTGAATTCCACAAGTGAGTTTCTATCTAACACAAGGGACAGTTAGTGAAAAGATGGGGAGGATCTAAGTGCCACAGCCTCCTGACAAGCCTGGTGCTTGGACCAGAAGAGATCTCCCTGCGGTTGCACCTCCCGCTGGTTGCTGCTGCCTCTTCTACCAGACCCTCGAACATCCCTCCAGAGCTTTGCCCTGTGCCCAGGTACAAAAACACTGTTGTGGGGAAAGAAAGAGCGTCATCTGAGCAGTCAGCTGTGGTGCTGATTCCCTGTACTTCCATTAGCAACGGCTGAACTGCTCTATCAGAATATTTTACACTGCTCTGCATCTCCATGCTGCTCTGTGCACTGGGTCTGATAGGAATACACCAGTTTGCATTGCCTGTATTTCCATACAGTCTCTCATTATTTTATTAGAGTTCCTTTTACGAAACTTACTCACAAGTACTTCAGGGCTTTGTTTTACAAAACTTACTCACATGTACTTCAGGGCTTTGAACATATTTGAGACAAGGAATGGTATTCAGATAATTTTAAAGTACCTGAAGCATGCAAAATGCTTTAATACCCTTTAATATCAAGGTAGAATTTTATTTCAGTAGGAACTAGAGAAGACAGCAGAAATTTTTTTAATTCATAAGATGGCCGTAGTTTAGCAATAAAACACCTAAGCAGCAGACAGGAACACAGATTAGGCTTTGTCAATGGTGCATATGGCCTAAACCCAAGGTCAGTTAGTCATAATAGCGCACAGACATGTTCCAGATATTGTTACAAGGGAGAATGGTCTATAAACCCCCTTCTAAAACATCAATCTTTTGCTTTCAGAACTGCTTATTAACAGAGCTGAGAAATACATCAAATATGCTAATAACGTAGTAACCAGCAGCTAAAGAAAAAATAAAACACCAAATGTTCATTTACATTAGGATCACAGTGGCAACAGCACACTGATAATTTAACCCCCTCTGCTCTGGATAACAACCTCAATGTGACATTAAGCACGGACTGTATAGAGAATACTGTAATTGAATGACCTCATTGTCAGTTTTAAACAATTAATGACATTCAGATAATTCAAAAGGACAAGTGGAAGCCTGTTTGCTTCATCAAAGGCTACTTAATAATCAGTTTTATGCACTGAGATAATGAGGCATATTAGCCCCAGAGTCGAGGGGGGAGGGTTATTGAAATATCTCAAAATCTCTTAAAGCAGAAGGTCAGAAAGAACACGTGGCTTTGCTTGCTTACAAGGAGGAATGTCACATTGAAGCAAATAATAATAAAAAAAAAAGCCAAAACAAAACAAGAGAAGGCAATGCTTTGCATGCCTGTAATTAAAGGAGATGAAATTAGACTTTCTTCAATCTGCACTTCACATTTTGGAAAACGTTGGTGGTCATTCACAGACAAATCCTGGAGCACCCTGCTTTGTACCATTTTGGCAGCACCTACTATAAACTGCTCTCTTTTATATACTTTTTCATTCACCTCATGAGTTATGTATGTGTAATTTCAAAATCTTTATTATCATCAGAAACAGCTGCTCGTTACAACAAGATTATCATTTTGAGATATATACTTCTTTGTGTTGAAGAAATACTTTAACCCTCTCTGTACATGAGGGTATACAAATACATAGCTCTAGGAACAGGCTGTGCACATAGTGTTTCTGTAGATTTAACTGTTACAGTCCCAGAACTTTGTCACCTTTTGTTTTGTTTTCCAGCCAGGATCATACCCCAGACCTACCAACCCTCCTTTCATAAACTTCTGATTTTTTCCTCTTTGTATAAGAAGATGTGAATGCTTCACTACCAGTCTACGTGTACCTGTTAGTGCTGGGTGGAAAATATGAGAGGGACACGTGTGGATTTGAAATCACTGTAGCCTCCAGCTTTCATAGGATTATCTTAGAACAATAAATTATTTATATAAAACAGTATTTCTAAAGCATCAAAATGTCAGACATTTTTGAACAGAAAACTGTTATTTCCATCTATGAATCTACTTTTTTTATCTGTTTTTAAGTTAAAGCATTTATAGGAAACTATATAGGATACGCAGTATTCAGTGCTTTGCAAGCAGCCGTGGCAAGGTCTTTGCTGCTTTCACGTTCTCATTTGTATTTTAGCATTTATGCACACTTATTACTCGATAGCAATGGGGTTTACTTTACTGGGTAGAGACGCAGTAGTCAGTATATCTGAAACAAGCCCACATCCCACAGCCCTCTGTGGTACCCAGCTAATTAAACTCAGAGTAGACCAAATTAAATGGTACAGACAATTTTCTTTTTAAAAGGAAACCATACACCATATATGATACATCTCCTATTTTGCAGTTTGGGCGAAATATATTGGACTCTTTTTTAAAGCTTCAGTCTAGCATAGTATGGGTACTTAAACACCATTAGTGCTAACACAGGTGATTATATCCCTTGCTGAAGAGGAAAAAGATTGTTTTACCAACTTAAATGCCTTAATGTAATGATGGGCATTTTAGGAAACACCATTAGATAACAGTAAAATCTTCCTGACAATCCTGGGAAATGCACAGATGATATTATCATCATTTTGGAGAAAAATGCAGGGGACAGACATTACCCATGCTTACATGATGCATCAGGAGCACAGCAAGGTCCTGATTCAGCTTCTCTCATCTCAGCTCTTGTAAGGTGCACTGGGCTCTCCACAGACTCAGTCTTCACACTCAAGTTCATTACACCAGGCCAAAATGTAGTAAATAAATGGGGTTCCATAGAGGGTTAATGAAAAACGAGCATTTCCAAGGAAAAATACTAGATTTTGGGGAGCAGCAAGGCAGAACGTGAGACTGGAGATGAAGAAAGTGATGCTCTCACACTATTGACATATTGCAGTGTGAAACTGGCTCCTCCAGGGTATTTGGAGCTGGCTTTAATTCTGAATCTGCCCCACTGTTCTGAATTATGACAGATCATTATGGAGTCCGTATCTGTCTTCCCCTCACGCATTCATCCAACCAAGCAAGATGCTACAGTGTGGCAGAACTCCAGAACATTGACATCTTTCTTTGGCAAATAATTCATTTCAAAGTATTTTCTCAAATACATGTAGGCTTCTAGTCAATGAAAATATGAGTTTGCCACTTATTCAAGCCATCTGTCTTTATTTTTTACATTATAATTGTGCAATATGTCCATTTTCTAGGACTATTACTTCATTTCTTATGAAGATTACTTTTAGGCAGCTGAAGGTTTTGTCTGTAATTAAAACACGTATACACGGTTTGGTTAAAGGCGCTCTATCTAAGCTAAGGTACAAAACCTGTTTTTCTAAGAAAGGAAAACCCCCAGTACAGCGCACAAGTGGCACGCCTTACAAACTGTAGTGCCATAATAAATCAGATTTAAGATCCTGACTGTGTATCATGGCATTGAAAGAAATTCATTAAAACATGTTAGAATGGAAGGATCTTCGCATTCAATACATGATTTATACTAAAATCTCCTTAAAATATGCCACTGAGACAATGCAAGGTGTTGATACACTTAGCAAGTGACAGAGCTTGAACTTTCTATATTCTACATATTAAAGTGTGTATTTCGTATGAAATTCTAGTAATTTACTGCTTTTTAAGGGAAAATGTAACTTTGGAAAAGCGTAAAATGATGAGCCCTTTGACCTTCAGAAAAGCTGTGGAAAAAAGCATCTTGCATTACAAATCATTTATCATTCATATGATCTTTGCTTCCTGAATACAAGACTAACTGACTTTTGAATGCAAGCTGGTGATTTCTGAATGCAAGGCTAAGTGTTCAGTTTATGGTACAGCTGGGCCATTCTCACCATGCTGCAAAAAAATCAGCTGAAATACTTCTTTTCAGACATCAAGAAAATAAAAATGGCATCATTATTTTTCTTCTCTAAGCTAAGACAAATATGGCAAGAATACATTTAAAATCAAGAGTTTTATTGAATACATTACCAGTATTTTTTCATCAATGAAATATAGAATATTTAGCAATAAACTGAAAACTTTAGAATTTCTTTTTGGAAAGTTTCACCATGTACTTTCTGGGCAACAATCGGCAAAATGCAGTGCCGAGTAGGTCAACAATCTCAGCAGGAAAAACCAAATAGGAAAAGTACAGCGATAGAAGAAACAGTATAGACTAGTTTTAGTGTCTTTTTAAGGACGGAATTAGTCAACAACCTAGGAATAGTATGTTTTCTGTGAGAAATTGCTAATTCATAGAAAAAAAGAGTTTTTGATAAGAATATCAAATTCAGCATATTTTTCATGCAATTATTGAATTATTTACTCTTGATAAGGTCAAATCCAAAACATTTAATTCTCATGATACCATTTAGACTTTTGCATTAGCAATCAAAACAAACAGAAATGAGATATTTTTAACATGATAAAAATGAAACATTTACTTCATGAAAAGGAAACATTTACTTCATAAAAATGAAGGGCTGTGGAACACTTCTTTCAATTTCAGGAGTAAAGATAGATACTTTAACTTTCTCAGAACGGTATGGTTTTTTACGTCGTCAAAATTCTGTTTGAAATGTGGCTTACCCTGATGAGGGGACTCACTGGGTGATAATATGATCCATAGACCATACAGTCAAGATTCAGATGACCAAAAAAGAAGCAGCCCACTGCTCAGCATCACCACCCTCCGCAGATGCAGGGCCACCCTTAGTCAGTTCATTAACTCCTTTGGCACCTATGTTTGGTTGGTGAGTATGCTGATGTGTGCCCATGGTGACGTGTCATGGTGGGTTGTAGGTTAGGCCTTGGGGCTGTTCCCCAGCACCCCCTGAGAGCACCCAGCAAAGCAGCAGCATAGAGGACACGAGAGAGCACCTGGCCAGGTAATGGCCCAGCTGAGGACGTTCCAAGGACACCAGTACCTTTGGGCAGGGGGAGATCTCGTTTTCATACCCTTTGTGGCCTGAGCTGATTGGAAAGTACTGCAGATCTGCAAGCACCCAACACTGGTTTGGGAATGCCATATGAATGGTGCGAAGACCATATTCAGGTTATGCCGCGTTTGGCTGCCTTGGCTGGTGTGGCATTTAATCTGAAGTCTAACGCAGACCACAGAGCCTGGCCCTCTAGGTGCTAAGTTCAAATTTACATGGATACTGACTAGAGAGCTAGTGTGTTTAACTAACTAATCTAGTTAACACTTGCAGCAGACACTTCTGGAAACTTTAGGTGCTCTGTAAACAACCGTTTTTCTTATCTTCATAGGCAGAATTTCACGTCTTTCTGTCGCTTATGAACCAAGAAAATTGTACTTCTAACACACATCAGAAGCCCTCAGATACCAATGTTATCTGCCAAGTCTGTTGCAAATGAACTACTTTTTTAAAACCAAGAATCCAGATTTGAAAGGCACAAGTAGAAATGTGTGGAATAACAGATCCATTTATATCCAGGAACGCTGCTTGCTCTCCCACTCACTCAGCAAGCGGCACATACTTGCTTCTGCCTCTCAGGCCAGCAATTTTGTCGAGGTGACCAAGGGGAGCTGAGTTTTCTGCAAGTGCTGCAGCACAGAAAGGGACTTCTTATGTACTTCCTACAGTTTATACAGCTTTTTGGGCTCTTCAAGACAACAACTTTTATAATTTTTACCATTCTTGAATGTACTATTTGTACCTTCAGGTGGTGAAAAGCATCTTTACTGTGAATGACAAAGGAATATCTTGCTTTCTGCAATCTTTGCCCTGCTGTAAAAGCACATGTGAAGTTGCAGGAAAAGGGAGAATCAGACAGGTGATTTTGGAGTTCAGCTTATGAGAAAGCAGTATGTGTACACACATATGCCTGGAATGAGTGGGTGCACATGAATCATTAGTTATTATATATGCATACAGATGCATGCACATGCACACACACACACATGAACTACTAATAGTTCACCAAATTGTAAAAGAAACAGAAGGACGGAACAAAGTTTGAAAAACCTGGACTCCAAATCGCCTGAGAGGCTTGCGATTTTCAGAAGTGTCTCTGAAGAGATGGGATTTAAGGCTGCTATGTGTCCTACAAAAGAACACAGAGGGAAGGAAAAAAAGCCATCTCCTTGCTATGTGGGCATCACAGCCCTTTGTGAAGCCCTGTGTGTAGGTTTGCAGTCCTTGTTAGGCATGTACGGGAGAAATGCGAGTGCAGTAGCCTGCAGCCAGGGTGTAGCAGGGGATCAGGCGTTTGAGAGCATTGCATTGTGCATGGCACGTATTCTACATGGCAGTTTGTCATGCAAGTAAATGCTGACGGGTTCACTTCATATTCCCTCCCAGTTTCTTCATTCCCCTCTAGAGTTTGAGCCAGATGTGCTGGCAGAACTTATGGGAGAGAGGGGGCTGAGATGCTTCACGCTGATGCTGTCTGTGGGTTTGGGGCCTGTCTTTCCCATGAATCTTAATAAAGGCTCCAGAAAGCTTCATTTCAAGGCATTTGACAGGCTAGTGCCAGTCCAGAAGCAACGGGAGAGCATACTGTGCATAGTTGCATACAGCAGCCCTGCTGAGTTTTCACTATTAATTGTCCTCTTGTGTGCCTTCATATTCTACAAGGAAAAAAAATAGTCTCTCTGTGCTGAAAAGAGATGCTTCGGACAAAGTGGAGTCAGCACTGTTCTCCATTGCAAAGATTTGCTCCTTCAGGGTGTATGCTTTAAGGAAAGAGGCATACTAGACGTAACACTGAATCAGATGTGTTTAAATTACCCGGCAAGCACCACGAATGTCTGCTTTTGCTGATTACTGATCTGTCACCATCATCCATCTCTCCTTTCATTGACCATGTTGTGTGCATGATGTTTACAGAGGGAACGCCGTTTCCTTCTGCCCCACATGCTGGCCACTTGGAACATGATCATCCCCTCACATGTGCTGCTTTGGGGTGGGTGTCACTGGCATTGCACTGCTGTTGGGAAAATGGGAGTGAAAGGATCTTCTTGCCTGTTCCTCTCTTGTACACTTCATTGGCTCATCAGTCCTGGCTGCTGGGGCTACAGCTATCTGTGGAGTGATTTGCAGGAGACATTGCTTCTGAAATTGCTGACTTTGCGAGCCTCAGAAAGAAGGACAGAACCGAGGGCATTTTGGCTCATGGATGGCTTTAGAGGTACCTTAAATACTATTACTGAAAAAAAAAAGAAAAAAAAAAAAAAAGAAAAGCAGAGAATGGGCATGCTGGAACACGGTTCTGTCCCTGCTCTGGGGCTGCCTCAGCTTTCCTGGCCAGCACACTGAATTGCTATTCTGAGGCTTTGAAAAATCAGTTAGAAAATCACATCTATTTTCTCAAGGTTTGCATGACTTTGCTCCTTTTATCAAAAAAAACCCCCAAAACTCATACAAACCCACTACATTTCTGAACATCATGTAAGATGTTAGCTATGTGAATCCTCTTACAGTAACATAACATTTGGAACAATTATTATTGAAAAAGCCTACTTTTTTACCTCTCCCATACTGAAAATAGAAGCAGGCAACACGTGTTGACCTCAGCATTGGGAATCTGGGAGTTCCAGTGCTTTTTCAATAAATACAAGAATTGTAGGCCTTGAAATTCAGACTATGCAAGAATTTCCACCTTTTCAAGCTAGAAGCCTGATCTTACTTTCTGTTACAGTCTGTAGGAAGAGCGATAGTCCTGGAGCATTTATTGTGAGGAGAGTTGTGATTCCAGGAAACTCTTTCCTTTTACTGTTCTCATTAGAATAAGGTTAGTTAAGTTAGTAAAGGCTAGGAAGAAGAGTAGAAAAGTGATTTCCATGGCCAAACCCTTACTTTCCAAAGAACATGCAGATTACGAAATCTGAAAAATAATCTGCCTTCTTTACCAATAAAACTCCTTAGGAGGCATTTGGGCATGTGTCCCATGTCCAGGACAGTGCAATACATAATTACCATTAAATGAACAAGACTGACACTGGAAACAAGACAATTAGTTTGGGAATCAGCTCCTCTAAAAAAGTAGTTATTGAAGATAATTTAAGAACATATTCGAAATACAACTGTATAAGGCCAGATGCTTTAAAATAGTGTTTTGGATTTCTTCACTGCAAACCTGTGAGCTGGACACTCAAAAGCAAAATGTGTATTTGTTAGGTGATCCTTCATGCTAAGGATGTCAGTGGATGAGAAATTGAGGCTTCTGGTATGAAAGAATTTGCTTAGTGGCTTTGCTAAATATTTTGGAGTACCTTGAGTGTCCTCACTGTCTTTACATAGCTGAACCACGCAGAATAGGGTGTGCCTATTTGGGTTTTACAGTCAGTGTTCCATGCAGAGTTCCCACAAGGTTCCTGCCTGCCACATTTGCTGCATTGAGGGTAGCAGCAACAAGGCAAGAACTGCGTGTGCTGAATTTGAAGGGGGACTGGGAAGAAGTAGCAGACTTTTTGGGAGCCGGGTTGAGGGGGGAATTATGTACCTGGTGCCACTGGAGACTACAGACCTCACCAAAGAAATCACCATGCATTCCAGTTTGTGAAACCAGGAAGATTTGTAAAGATGTGAATTTTTTCTGTGAGTTTGGATTGTTACATTATGGGAGAAAAATCTGTTGTGCTCCTGATGATACGATGAAAATGTCTTTCTCTAAATGCCTGAACCTTCATATTTTTTCATAGATGTAGAGCTGGAAAGTGCAGAGTTGAACTTTGATGAGAGACTACCAGGCAGTCCTTGACCTCTCTCCACAGTTACTGTAAATTTTAGGCATGTTGACAGAACCAACTAAGTAGGATCACAAATATGAAATGCTAAGGATGAAAGGTCTAGCTGCCTGTCACTATGGCCTTACCTATATGACAGAAGTGGCACCACTGGAGTGAAAACAATTTAAAATTTCCTCCTTAGTATGTTGGGAACATTCTTGTTGAAATCTTGGGCTTTTGCCATTACAGAAACTTAAGAATTGCCGTATCAGAATAGATGCAGCATGCGTGAAGTTTTTCTTCTGACTTCCATATCCTATAGCCCAGGTTTTAAGATCATATACGAACATAAGAATTATCATCCTGAATAGAACCCTGTGCCCTCTAGTCCAGGTTACCAATGCCACACACTGCAAACGATAGAAAAATAATGTGTCGCTGTGCAGCTGTGACAGAATCTGCGCACAGAGCTTCATTCCAACTTCTTGATCTGTGTTCCGAGGTCTTTCAGGGGCTCATGGTGAACTAAAGTTAGAAAGATTTCTAGATCCCTGTAGGTACACACGGATTTATTAATCCTGCCCCTCCTTGTGAGAATTCTAACAAATACATGGTTTAACAGCCGAAATGTTTGCATGGGTGTTTGCAGGCTGCAAGGGACTCAGGTCAAGGTGGACAGCTTCTTGAGTGGGCTTGGTATACCTGTCTACTGGCCTTAAAGCTGAGCTCTCCAAAACATCACCAAGGCTTTTACTAACGTAACTGAAACAATTGTGAAATAGGTAAAAATTTAAACTCCCCCCAAGAACAAGATTAAATAATGGCTTGAATATAAAATTGCTTGTGCTCCCTGCAGAAGGGCTCCTTTTCTCCAGGCTTAATTAACTACGCAGCTCTCAAAGACTTTCTGGGTTGGAACAACCTCCACGTAGTCTGCGCTGCACCCCTAGGAGAGTCTCTCTATCCATCACTGCTGAGGTCTGGCTGTGCAGGTCTGCTCTTTGATTCTCCTTGGGTATGCAGCTTGTTAAGACACTCAAGCAAGTCTGACAAATGCCCTTCTTTGTCCCCTCTTTTTCTCTGTTTTGGTATTTACCACAGCCCTGTAGTAAACTGACCCAGGCAGCTAAACCAGCAGAGAACTGATCCAACAACAAAAAAAAGTGGTTTTTTTCAGCATGTTAACTCACTGAACCAGCCCGCTGAAGGTCAGGTGAATGCCAATGCCATCTCTAGGAATATCTGGAGCAGCAGTGGAGTGGAAATGCCTGTTTCTGGTATACCATCTCACCCCTGTCGCAAAACTACAGCCTCCAGGAGTAGTTGGAGGCTGGCTGACCACTGTCCCTCCTTCCCTGTCTGTCTCAGCTACCCTCCCACCCCAGGGGCTGAGCTGCTCTCTAGGAAGGGTATGGCCTCCCCAGGACCCTGGGTGCTCAGTCTTCCCTGAGCACCGCACCCAGGACCTGCTAAACCAGCAGCCATCCTCCTGGTTCCTGCACAGTCAGTGAACAGTGCACAAATAAAACAGATTTACCATCTGTCAGGTGAGCATGTCTCTGCTATGTTATAACCCCTTCCTGGCAGTCATCATCGTGGCTTCTATTCCAGCCAGCACACAACATCAAAGCACTGTGATTGTATGGGTGCTACATCAGAAATCACAGCAACAAAATGCAATTTACAGTCATCTCTAGCTGCGGTGTGTTCATTCAGGGTGTCTATTCTTCGCTATATTTGTTTCTGAATGTTCAGCCACAATCCTTAGTGATTAATACGAATTTCTTCTAAAAAGGAGAAATAGAAAAAAAATTTGCATAGATTTGCGTCAGTGTAAAATTCTTACTCCAATTAATTTTTATTATGTTGCAGACAGCAGTAATAGCAAGTAAATGATTCAGTGTTATTGTAATGCTGATGATTATTGTTCATTTCTGTTCACCAAAACAAAGAAAATAAAAAAATTGCCCACTGTCTTCAAACTCGCCTCATATCAAATCCCCCAGGCTTCATTTCCGAGCTGCACCTGCCTGACATCAGCGCAAGCCTTGATTTCCATGAGGAAACGCTCAATTTGCACCAGTGCCCATGACTGAAAAAAACAGGTCCTGGCTTTTTACGAGGTTCGACATTCTGTCTTGAAATCAGACAAAATTAGCCAGAATTTGTGAATTGGTTATTCTTTGCCTGCTGAAACGAGGCAACGTCTGCAAGCGCTGCTTTGAGAATCTGTTCTTTTTGTCTGAGAACAGATGTCTGGGAGGGATTTTGGCAGGACCCACTCTGTCAAACAGTCCGGTTTTGACAGTTACTTGCTTGAGGGATGGCTGAAATGCAAAGCATTTCTGATCAGAATATCATATTCATCTGGAAGTTAATTACTGTGTCTGCCTTGGTATAAATAATTAATTATGCAAAACCCACACAGCTGTGGCTGGACAGAGTTAAGTGACTTGCTGTCAATGTCTCATGGTTCTAGAAAAGATGAAGGGATTTAGAAAATAAGCTTTTTAGCGCTTGGGCCACACTATTGTGGTAGCCCTTTCCTGATCAGATGAGACTATGATTACCACTGAGCATGCTTTTTCACAAAGGGACATTTCCCAATTAACCTGTTTGGGCCCCAACAATAATCTCTTCTCAGTGCTGTGGCTGTGTCAAGCTAAGAAGCCAAACGCATTGATTGTTTTAGGGAAATGGATTTGCAAAGCGTCTTTGACTGCACAGTCATGCTCAGAGCAATCATCTGCCAAAGCAATGATTGCATCTGAGTGTGTGTGTGTCCATGTGTGCATGCGCGCCTGCGTGAGAGTGAGTGAAGAGTGAAGGCACATGGGTGCAATAATCAACCTGTCTCATTTTATAGCTGACAAAGGTAAAGAGAAGGCCAAGTTTACAGAAATTGTTAATATTGTTGACAGCAGCAGCCCAGCATCTGATCAGATGAACAATGGACAGGCTCATGGATTCACTCTTTGTCAAATAAGCAGCATTTCTGGAAGGCGAGGGTGGAGAAACACGACTTGCTATGTGCCTCTCTATGGTATGTCGTCTCCAGCAGATCGTGGATTTTAAATGTACAAATAGAAGCATCAGCCCAGACTCATTTGTGATAAGTGGTTTTCTGCATGTAACTGATTTGCCAAAACATTTTTGCCTGTAGCACTAGTAAATGAAACATGAAAAGAAAAGCTTAGTAGATGTGTCAAATATCTTGGTGTAGGGCAACACTGTTGAGATTTCTGTGGTAAAATGAA
>Ga0181612_103118_pt1 | contig 15706 bp, 8 predicted proteins | sample HoacroProtozoa21_FD_119630 | JGI IMG/M metagenome (GOLD analysis project Ga0181612, IMG submission 119630) | Hoatzin crop microbial communities from Cojedes, Venezuel. Combined Assembly of Gp0051906, Gp0051904, Gp0051908
AGAATCCCCTCCCTCAACCTGCTGGCCGTGCTTCTTTTGATGCAGCCCAGAATACGGTTGGCTTTCTGTGCTGCAAGCGCACATTGGTGGCTCGTGTCTAGCTTTTCATCCACCAGTACGCCCATGTCCTTCTTGGCAGGGGTGCTCTCAATCCCTTCACCCCCCAGCCTGTACTGATATCAGGGTTTTCCCTGACCCAGGTGCAGGACCTTGCACTTGGCCCTGTTGAACCTCATGAGGTACACATGGGCCCACTTCTTGAGCTTCTCCAGGTCCTTCTGGATGGTGTCCCAACCCTCAGGTACGTAAGCTGCACCCCTCAAATTGGTGTCATATGCAAACTTGCTGAGGGTGCACTGGATCCCGCTGTCTATATCATTGATGAAGATATTAAACAGTATTGGTCCCACTATGGACCCCTGAGAGACACCACTTGTCACTGATCTCCACCTGGGCATTGAGCCATTGACCACTACCCTCTGGCTGTGACCGTCCAACCAATTCCTCATCCACTGAACAGTCCACCCATCAAATTCGTATCTCTCCTACTTAAAGAGAAGGATGTTGTGGGTGACCGTGTCAAAGGCCTTAAAGAAATCCAGATGACAACCATAGCTCTTCCCTTGTTGATGTATGTTCTCAAAGGAAAGAGAATTATAAGCATTTGCCAAGCTTTTCATGCTAGAAAGCCCTTAATTCTTATATTTATAATGTGTTAACAATGAAGACAGAACATCTCTAAATTCCAGCCTCTGAGCTTAAGATAGTTGTCTGAGGATGGATCTTGCACAGATTCCTGGTCACTTGGAGTAAACGGACAAGTCCAAACACCTTCAATAGCACTGATTTCACCAATTTCTGGCTTTAGAAAAAGAGGTTTACAATGATACAGAATACTGCAGAACATCTTCTTACTATTGTGGCATTGACTGAGAATGAACATGGAACTGTTGCTATAAAGAGCTGCAGTAAAACTTTGGAGATATGAAATACATCTGAATTCTTCAGCTTGGGGACAGCTGTAATTATAATGAACTTGCAGAAATGATGCTGTAAGAGCAGCCTGTTCTCTTCCCCTGTCTGGGGTTAAACATAAATGACTCATAGTGAGGCGTAACACTACCTTTCCTTTGAGAGGAATGTCAGTTCTTCAGCTATATAATAAATCATTACATGTTTATTGGGGAATGCAGAATGACAGAAATGGTCTTCCATTGTATGTTTACCCAATTTGTGTCCAGCTGCTTTAAGAACACCCTATTCCTATTTAGTATCTTAGCAGGCTATGCTAGATCCATCTGTTCTAAAGCAGTATTGTGTTAAGCACAAAATACAGAATCCAAAGCAGGCACCAGCTGCAGTTACCAACAAGCAGGCTATTGAAATCCACTTACTCTAGCTTACTAGGATCTTATGAGAAAGAAAGACCATTCTAATGCATTTAAGGATAGAACAAGCTTGTGTCTCCTCAGCAAAGACAAGCAGCCCTGATGATCATAGCTGGTGGTCTGGATGCCAAGAAAAGGCAGGACGGTCTAGTAAAAGCTCGTTTCACTTCAATGGCAATATGGATTTGGCCCCATGCAAACAATAGGTGTATGTGAAACTAATTATCCACCCATTGAGTTTTTCTCGTTCACCTTCCCCCTTTCTAATTTCTAATGAATGTAGGTAATTGCTGTCTTCCCTCTAACACACAGATTAGACCTCTGAGATTAGGCTATGTGATTGAGTAGCTAATACTAAGGGTAAACGCCTCTGATGTTCCTGCTAAATGCATTCTTGCTAGTAAGTTAAATAATCCCTCTACTAAAGCCTTACTAAAAGATTTAAATACTTGTTTTGGAGACTTCTAGTAGATTTCAATAGTTTCTGACACACTGTGACATGCTTCAGAATGTTCATTTATATACAGCTTGATTTCTTTTGATGATTGTCAACTTAAGTTACTAAAAAACGAGAGTATTTTGTACAGAGAAGGGAAGGGGGTGGAGGGAAAGCAATATATTCGAAACATGAGTAGGTGCCCTGGCTTGTCCATCAGCCTTGGCATCATTTTATTTGTACATTTTCTAAAGGATTAGAAGTAATCAGTTCCAGAGGATGTGCTCTGGAGTATTGGCAGCGTCTACTTTCTTGGCAACCGTTGCAAATATTTTATACAGTTTCATGTTGTCTTGTGTAGTACCGAGCACTGGCGGTTTGACGTAAACAGTGTTAATGCTTTAACTTCTGTGGCAGCGACATTTTTCCCCCTACAGTGCCCTGCCCTTGCTGAGGGCTCGGTGCCAGGGGGCCCGTTCAGCGTGGTGGGAGCACTCACCTGGGAGGAGCAGCAGGACCTCATCCTTGGAGGTGAGGGGCTCTGCTCCTCGTGGCAGCACATCAGAGCCCTTGGGGACTCTCGTTCCCACCTCTCAGTAGGATGAGGGCCTTGTCTGCAGGCAGTAGGGCTGGGCCATTCCCCGTGCAGGTTGTGCTCATTTTGCTCACATTTACAGTTCTGCTTTACTCACCAGGTGAGAAATAGAAAAGCCCCCGCCCTCAAAGTTTGTTTTAACATTTGCAGGTAAACAGCTCCCAAAGTGCAGACTTTGCCTTTCAGTTACAGATGTTCCAGGCAGATCTGACCTCCACTGATCCATCAAGGTTACGTCTGGAAGCAAGTTTAGGGACCAGCCTCCACCAACTGATGCTCTATAAAGAATGCCTGAGAATTGCCTGCGCCCAGGCAATTCTACCTGTCCTCGTCTACTGAGGCTGGGGGGAGCTGGGCTTTCCTGATGTAACTCTTCTGACATCGGTAAGGTGCTTAGGAGGAGAGGAGTAAACCAGGGTGTTAATGCAATAACTAGAACTGAGAAGCAGGAGAGAAGGTGAGAGAGGAACATGACTTAGAGACCCTCAGATGAGAAACATAACATTAATAAAACAAAGCTCTGTATTCCTGGAGGGTTAACTCTGTACTATTCGCAGAAAGAGCAACGACATATTGGAATATCAGCAAAGGGTTTTCAGAAATGACTAGCAAAGTTCTGGCATTTAATAAAAGCTAGGTAACATTGTGAAAAGAAACACAAGAAATAATAGTTTCTTAATATGACATTTGCCTAAAGTAACATTGATGTTGATTGAAGTAATGTAATTTTCAAATCTAAAATGTTGCAGAGGAGAGTATGTCTATTTCATTTATGTTTGCAGAAACTTAATCTACAGGAAAAGATTTTATAACAGAATAGGAGGTTAAATTTCATTTGCTGATTTAATAAAAGCTAACAGGATGGATTTGGGGATATTTCATTAATCTTTCTTTCCTTTCAGTGAAAAGGAAATTAAGTTCAATCTAGTTCAAACTTCACTTCACTATTATACAATAGACTGCCAATGTCCATGTTCTCTCTGGCAAGTTAAAACCTAATTAGTCACAGAAAATTCTTCCCTGATCCTGTCACTGTGAGGCAGGAAAAGCCTGGGCTGCAGACAAAGAATTCAGATGCACTCGATGCTTTGCTGTGGCTCTTTGTTAATGTCTATGCTTTCCTACATAGCATGCAGTGACATAACTACAAGTGGCGTATTTTCTCTTTCATGCGACAAGATCAGATATAAACTTCTTTTTCAAAATCTAAAGAAAAACCTTTAACAGTGCAAAGAGAGTGCTGCTATTGACCCATTCCCCATTTCTGCCCATTTCATTAGTGGCAGGAGTGGATGCTTGGGTGCTGGTTTTACAGTGAGTGAGACGATCAGCTGGGCCCAGCTGGGGTGGATTGGGGCAGAAGTTTGTGCCTGCCTGTGGCTTATTGAACCTTCCCATCAGGAGCCATCTCTCAGCTGAGCTCTCCCGTGCCTGGGCCTGCTGCGGGGATGCCCAGGATGCAGGGCCGCTGGTGTCGTGGGAGCAACGGAGCTGGCCCCGCACCTCCCAGCACTGGCAGCGGAAGGTCCAGCTGCTCCCGCTGCACTTTGTGTCCAAGACCTACCAGTTCATGAACTGCTAATTTGTATTTCAGCCTTCTAGAATTTTGAAGAAAGGGGCCAACTGGTAAAATTAATTTAGAGGTAACACGGTATCTGGCACTTCCTCTACTGCTTATATAAAATAACTCTTGTTCTTTCAACGCTCTTGATTACACCTAATAAAAAATAATTAACTATTAAAAATACCTGCCGTTTCTTATTCTAGGTTTATTTCTAACAACCACTGTAGAATTATTCCTGGGCTGAATTTGGCCCCTCTGACATCTATGTTGTCTCATGGTATATTGGATTTCCACTATCTGATGGAATTTTTACGGCATACATTGAACATCAGCCAGGAGAGGAAAGTTACTCTACCTCTGGAGGTGAGATTGTATCGCATAATTTTCACAAGCGTATCTTGTAAAGGGGAGTTTTATTTTTTTCTCAGCTGCTAGTTGTAGCTGGGTCACAGGCAGAGTGTCAAATGAGTTGGATGATCTGTTGCGGTTTGCATTTAGACTGAAATTTTCAAAAGCACTTAGTGGCACTATCATCGCATGCAACCCCTCTGAAAAACCCAGCTCTTGCAACAGCTTTGCAGTGAGCTTACGGGAGCAAAAAGCAAAAAGCCCTTGTCGTCCAAGTGCAATTAGCTGTAATTTGAGTTCTTTCTGAAATTTAACAACAAAACACGAACCTCGGGGAGAATTTTACCTTCCTCTTCTATCCTCGCCCAGAGACAGGGCATCTGGAGGCAGCCCTTTTATTTTTTTTTCAGAATATATGAGGGGAAAATAGCTGAGTAAGTTTGCCCTCCTGCTTTTCCAGCAGTTCTGCTCCTCAGAACAGGAGGTGACTAGAGCAATGCAGGTACCCTACCCCGGGCAGAGGCTTACTGTGAGGAAATCCTGCAGGATTTGTTTTATGAAGCCTTTTTTTTTTTTCTCCACTGGTGTGGCTTTGCAGAGCTGGGAAGTCCTCTAGCCCCTGCATTTTGCCTTGCGGGATGAGGGTGGGATGAACTCCAACATCCCCAGCAGCTGCTGCCCTCACCCAGCGTGCCCCAGCCCCTGCTCCCTGCTTTCAGAGGTCCTTGGGGGAGACATCCCTGTGAGGGGGGAAAGTGGGTGTCCTGGGGCTAGAAGACTAGCCCTGCAGTGCTCTTGCCAGAGAAGGAAAAAACGCTGGAGTCCAGCTGTGTTTACAGCCTCGGCCCGTGTTTTCTTGGTTTCTATGAAAGCCACAAGTGGAGCAAACCTCAGGCTCAGCCCAAGAGCTGTGTGCAATTTTTGCATGAAGCCTGACTGTGGACTGTCTGAGAAGCCACCCCAGAGGTCTGTTCAAACATTTTTTCTCCCCTTCAGGTTATGAAGTGCTTTGCTCCACTCTGTACTGCTCCTGCCTTTCCTTGCTGGTGGGTTGGAGTGGCTCCTAATTGGAAGAATTAATCCACCCGTAGACAGTAAGCAGAGATTCACCCCATCCCTGGGCAGGACTTGGATGGACCAGGGTGATCTGGGTGCTGGAGAACTGCCCTCTAAGTTTTGGCATGCAGATTCTGGCTAGCTCTGGGAGAGATTTCTCCAGAACTGCTGTGTTAGGCATCTGTGCTCCACAGGCTTGTGAATAATTCAGTCTACTGACTCCTGGCTTACTTACAACATTAAACTGTTGAAACAGACAAATGGAAACAAAATAATAACTTAAGCTTAAACATACAGGCTGCAGCAACTCAAGAACTCATTATGCTATTTATCTGCTACTGTGGAGCAGAATTTTAAATAGATATGTCAGAGTAAGAACACACTGCTGTGGAAGATACCGGCATTCCAGACTTTTCCTATATTTGATTACAGCTGATAGCAATCAAAGTAATTTTACTGCCAATAATAACACTGGCAACAGCTTAATTTAATAGCATGGAGGTTAGATCTTATTTTGTATCTTTCCTCAAATGTTGATAATTTTGAATACAACTACAAAATATTTTTGCAATGAAAACTTAAAATATGGGATATTTAATTTAGTGCCCTGGCCTCACTGCTTAGAAATGTTCAGACTACATAAACACATTCTTACACCAGTTGTTTTAAATGCGACTTTTCCATGGAACACAGGCCTTTTTCATGATATTCTGAGAAACGCTGATCACTTTATCACTGTGAGTCATGCCAATACTTGAAAAATCAGTCTTCTTTGGATAACTGCAGTTTGCCAAAAGTACATAAATAACCATTGGACAAATAAATCCATTAAGCATTTTTTTTCCCACTACCTGTCTGCTTTCCTTACCATGGTAGACTTAGAACTGCATTATTGCCACATCAGTTTAGTACCACCAGCTTTGATAGTTACGTCAGAGTTACACCACTAGAAAGGAGCAGATTTTCATCTCATTGTAATTACGGGATTTTTGCCACTGCCTCAGACGGAGTAGACTGGCTTACAGAGAACAGCAGGGTTTCACCCACGGACTGTGCCATCTGTGAGAGGAGTGCTGCAGCTGTCAGCAATGTGGTGAATGACTGCTGTTTTAGTTCAGCCCCTTATTTTAAAAAATTCACATACATATATACTGAGAACCAAACATCCTGTACCACGGAAGTCTTGCTGACACATCTGTTGCTGTGTTCAGTACTTGCAAGGCTGGAACAGGTGAGGCAGGGTATGGAAGGGAGCTGCCGTGATTTGTTATGCTTTCCTCTTGGTCTGCCAGGGCCTCCTGAGGGCTGATCAGAGAAGCACTGAAACGGCCTCCTGTCTCTTGTAGTTTCTCAACATCCAAAAGCTAATTTTCTGGAAAATTCTGTTCACAGAGAGGCATCAGGTTGAAACGTTGAAGAGGAAAAAGTGATGTTTTCATGCTTGCAGACACAGCTGGTTAATTCTGTGATAGGGAAGAAATGTTATCCCCTGCTACAGAAGAAACAGCAAAGTTAGAGACATTGAAAGTCAAGTGTTCAGGGAGAAACTGAGCCCTAGTTGACTCTGGGACTCTGGACCATGCTTGAATTTGATGCTGTGTGAAGGCAGCCAAGCCAGGCTTCCTCTCCCAGGGGAAGAAAAGCCCAGGGAAAAGAACTGCCATGCTTCCCCTGCAGGATCAGGAAGGTCTCACAGGCTATGTAACGCAGTGAGATGTCCACAGCTGCTGCTGCTTGCCATCTGATGATACTGGAAGAAGAACCAGCCTGGAGAATCACTGCCCTGAGTTTCTGCTCACATTGTAGTGAGGCAATGCTGTACCCCAGATCAAAGAAAAGGCTGTTTGTTTTTTTTTACCTGCTCCTCCACCATCCTCTGCCCTCAATATTTGTTTTGAGATCATGTTTTTAAGGTGACCTGCCTACAGTACCACCTGACAAACATGCAGGTTGGCAATGGTAGAACTGGGGAGCGCAAGGGAGAGTGACTGGTCTGGGACTGGGATGGGAGGAGTAGTTCCGTATGCCAGTGCTGCCAACAGCACATCCACGTTGTCAAATCACCAGCCTCTGAGACACTGGCAGAAAATGTCTGGAAGCGGTTTGGCAGCCTCTAGCCAGGACCTGAGTGTTAGCTACTTGTGCTAAAACCACTTCGGCTGCTAAAAGCAGAAAAAGGATCTCTAAAAATTGACAGGGGTGGGTCAGAGAGCACAGGGAATCATGATCTGGGGACAGGGAAGTTGGAAACCTCAGTGCACCCACGGCACCTTTCCACAGGGAGTCCACTCCCCTCCCACCAGTTTCAGGAGCAGACAGGGACAAAATGCACCCAGGTATGCACTCTCTGCTCAGGGGAGAAGTTCCCACCCATGCCCATCTCCCCACCAGGATGACACACCGGAGGCCAGGTGGTCAGCTCTCTTGCTCTCAGGAAGCATTGCTAGACTCATATAAGTACTGTATTCAAAAGCTCCCACTAGATTAAGTTAAAAACAAATAATTAAAAAATCAGTCTTCTCACTGTGGAGTGAATTGCCTCTCTGCTTCAATAGACTTTGTGCTCAAAGACAGAAAGAAATGTGTATTTATTTCCAAGATTATTAAATTACATATATAGAATATGCTTCCTGAGTATTAGCAGAGTTTATAACTGAATTCATCCTATCCGTGCTCTGGTTACGTCTAATGAGGATAATTATTACATGGCTTAACTATAATTCGTTATTGACTCTTTCGCGCATGAGAAGCTTTTGTTGGCAAGCATTGGTGGAGAGCTTCAACAAAAGACATCTTTAGCTTGTGTAAACATTGTTATTTCAAGGTCTCACCCTAACCCGCTTTAGGCTAAGTACTTTCTCCTCAATTGAGTTAATATAGCCAAGATGATATAAGGATGGGATTAGATACTGGCTTACACCACAGGGAAAAAATGAAAGCTGGACAGGGAAAAATGCAGTTAATTCCATCCTGTCAGCAGTGGATATTAAAGATCATTAGCTGGCACACTCAATTATGTGTGAATCACAATAGTGGTACTGTTACTTTTTTATTCAGTTTTACAGGGGCTGGTAAAAGCATAGGTTTAGTATCATTTGTAGTGATTTTTTGTTGCTTGCAGGGATTTGAGGTTATATTAAAGTGCTTGACAGGTTCAGAGGAAACATCTCTGTGTAATAAAATGTCCCACTTTTACATGGTCGTAGTCAATGGGTAGAAAAGAATGAATCTGCCTGTCAGGACTTTGGCTATGGCTGCCCTTTAAGAATATATTTCTTTAGGCAGTAACTGGTTATTCTACTCAGTGATTGTTAAAATGATAAACCAACAAATCTAGCTCTCTTTTTTGCTGCTTCCCTCTGCTGGATAGAGCCAGTAGTGCTTAGTTTTGTCAGACTCATTAACAACCATGAGAGACGTCTCTACCACCTTAGGATCTGGGCTTTCAGGTCACCAAGGATAAATCTGAATCTTGTTCTGGCTATTAAGGTGAATTTTTCAGTCTTCAGGTTAACCAGCAGTCACAGAATTCACAACAGTATTAAGTCCTTGGCTCAAGTAAATGGTCCCAGTCTGAGGCTTTGATGCTGGAAGCTCTTCTGCCGAGGTGCGAATGCGTGCTGGTGCAGGGTGCTGGGCATGCCAGCTTCTCTGCCTTTCACCCTAGGATAGGCTGACAAGCAGGTGTACTATACAAGAACTCAAATTAAATTATTGGAATTATATGTTGAAATCATTGGTTTTTAACAAAAAAAAGCCTCTAAAGTGTTGTTTGTGTTTTCCTTGTTTTCATGGATTTGCATAGCCAAGAGAGACCGCTGTGATAATGCACTTTGACTGCTTGACTGCCGTTCCAAGACCAGTAACAACGCTAGTTGAGCTAGAGCATATGTTTTAGGAAAGAACCCAAACCCAACCTTCTAATCTTGGTTTCCAGTTTCCAGTGTTAGAGGACCTCCCACAGCATGGTGACATTCCCACGGCCGTGTCCCCTTGCACATTACACCCCCTCACAAGGTGAACAGGTCTGATTTGAAGATAAAAATGTCAGGATTTATCTTTCTTCCTCTAGATCTTGCATACTTTTTCTCTCCAAGACTGACAAAGCCGGTCATCGTATGTGTGTGGCCTGTATGGGTACTTGACGAGAATTAGCTTGGACAGCTTTGCAGCTGTCTGAGTGCCTAGGCATAGGATTTTACAACCTCTCATTCAGTTGTCCCATCAGTACCCACTCCAGAGAAGAACTAGCCCTTTAAAGACAGTGGTGGAGACGCTGTTCATCTGAATGCCCACAAAGGTGTCCAAGTCCCTTCAGGATACCATTTCCCAGGCTCATAAAGGAGACTTACATACTTTGCACTCAGATGTCTGACTTTTCAAGCTGACTATACTGAAATGTGTCATTTAGGCTACATTTACCAAGAAATTTAGACTACTGCTCAATGCTCGTTTAAGAGATGTTTGTGTTAGGGTTCACAATACAATCTGTGCAAGAAAATTCTGAAACAATGTTGTTGGACATTTTTGTCACATACTGCCCTTCAACCAACAGTTTGTTGTGGCTAGACCTGTCTTGAGCAGTTGCTTCTGCCGCTAGTGCTCATGCCCAAGTGGGAGTCTAGATCCTCTGAAAGAGAGTTCTTTTCCATTGAGCGTGTTAATCCAGTGTCTTTAGTCTCGAGATGTGCAGAACACCCTTTGGATCATGGAGTCAAGGCCCCAGTTGCAGCCAGCTTTCTGATCTACAGAGCTTGTGCTCCACATGAGCTGCAAAGAAACAAAAATATCTGCTGGAAAAGTAGCATGGCAAGATGTAGGCAGTCCAAGAGACTCCGAGAGTGCATTGAGGATAACTTCTTAAACCAGGTAATAGACCGCCCTACCAGAGAGTACACAATACTGGACCTGTGAGCACTGGACCTGTGACCTCATGCAAAGTGAGTTAGTTGGTGACATCAAGATTGGAGGCAGCCTGGGCTGCAGTGACCATGCACCGCTGGAGTTCACAGTCCTGAAGGATATGAGTCAGGTGAAGAGTAAAGTTCGGAATATTGGTTCAATACTGCATACATGTAAAAATGTTCGGAATATTGGTTCAATACTGCATAAATGTAAAAATGTGTTAAGTCCATCCCCTCTAAATAGCCCCTTCGTAACTCCACATCCAGAAAGTCCTGCCGTAAGTTTAATTCTCTGTTTCCAGGGATCACCTGGTTCTGTCCCTTGGTGAGGTTATCAGATTTCTTCTCAAAACCTTTAATGCAACTTTTCCTCAACACCTTGTTTGGAAAACTTACACCAAGACTGAAGTCTGCAGATGGTCAGGAAGGAACTTGTTTTAGATTTAACACCCTCAAGCATTTCTGCCTCACTATTCTCCCCAGGCACCGGAGGGTCTCTGGTCTCATAGCCAGATGTGCCACCTTGTCACTGTGCCCTTCAGGATACCATTTCAAGATATTGGGACATCCTTGCTGACATCCCCCAAGGGAGGACAAAGACCACACCAGGGCAGCTTGGACCCTAGTAAGCGAATGCAGCAAACGAAGACTTTTGAGTAAATAGACCACACACTATGTGTCGTGTTCACACTGTGATTCAGGGTCCACATGGATCACGTTTATCATGTTGTTGTGTAGACTAGACGAAAAAAAATGTACTCCTGAAATTTAAATGACTGGCCAGAAAACCCCAGCACACTATCTGCAGGGTAGCTCCGTACATGATTTTAAGTGTCTAGAGTTGCTCTCCTAGCAGTGTGCAGAGTGCCTCAGTTTTCAGAAGGACAGTGGTTCTCACTGATCAGGCAGGACAACGAAGAGCCTCTGTGTCCCAACAAGAACTTTTGCAAAAATCAGGCACCAAGAAGGGAGATTTTCTCAGCAGGTGCAAAGTATTGCTTTCTGTTGGCACAGCAGTTTTGGCTTGGCTAAAATGTATATTTACTTTATGTAACTCTGAGTGTAGTAAGAATGCTAGCAAAAACCACTTGGAAAAGGAAAAAAGGAAACATTAAACCTTAACTCTGTATTCTCAATTAAATGATTACTCCTTCAGGATGAAATTGTTCTTGATTTGTATTGTAAACCTTTCAATTTCTTACATAAATAGCATGATTATATTTACATAAATAGTTGCACCCTGGAGTACAACAATCCTATTGTACACAAAAATCCTATTAAAGTTTCCTGAGAGAAGAACACAGTTTGAGCAATGGTCTGTAGTGCATAAAAGGAGACGTCCTTACTTTTTTCTTTATTAAAAGCCAAACTGTGCCTTTAGATGCTTGCACCCAAGTGCAGAACTGATCCCTTAGCATACAGTTCTAGGTTTCAATACAGGAAGGTACATTCATAGTTGAACAGATATTTAAAAGCAATATAACATACTGACAGGTTTTCTGCAAGTTCATTATGTGTATCTAGAGATGAGGGAGCAAAGCATACCCAAAGGTATCTGATTCAGAGGTATCTGATTCATCCTTAAAAGAAACAGCTGCAACCTTGTCTTCCAGCTAAAGCAACTATAATCCCAATATCTAAGCATGAAGGAGCCTGTATCTTAGTTCATCTCTCTTTGGTGTTTTGCTACTGTAAATTCACCAGACTCTAAATGGTTGTTTCCCCCCTCCACAGAGCAAAGCCAGCATACAGTACTTGAGTTTTCAAAATAAGGTGTAAAGTAAAATATGGCCCAATGTGATCTCTCAGCCACTTGGATCAGGACGCAGGCATCCAAGCTGGACACTAACTGCAAAGCAAAACATTACATAAATACTTTTAAATAAGCAAATATTTTTGGACCAGCAGTTGTTTATTGAATCAGCGTACCCATAACACATAATGGGATAGGGATGCTGATTGAAACTATGACTGTGCTGAGGAGACAGCCATTGATCCTGCTGCTGTTGTAGCTTGAGTGCATTTCTGGTACGAGCAACCAGACAAAGATGTTTTTGCACAGTCAAAGATTAGCTGAAGGATGTAAATAAGTGCTGTGAGTAGAACTTCAGAAGTAATTGATAATAGGTTTGATTGCTGAAGTAAAAGAATAAAGAAGAACAAAATAAGAAATTGAGGGTTTGTCTCAAAAAGACCAACCCTTTCTAATTCTCTGTGTATGAACATGTGCAAGCCTACACGCATCCCACCACTTTGTTTCAAAGTAAGATAGAAAGTCATTTAATAGGAAATAAATGTATTCTTTGTTTTCATTTTTTTCTTTTAAAAATTCTGTTTAGTTAATACCCCCTGAAAACTTGGGTTTTAAAAAAGAAGTAAAAATGTTTACAAAGTACGAAAATGAGATGTCTACTACATAATCAATTTCCACATAAAAAAAAGAACCAAAAGGAAAGAAGACCACCCTGAAACCTTGTTCCCAATTTTACTTCAATCTCTGATAATTTTTCATTTCACTAAAATTACGAATTTGTCAGTCAGTATCAAACCGAGAAATGTAATCCAAACCTCTAGTAAATGATCTTCCTGGTATTGTCAAATGGCTGCTCAGGAAAGATGCCTCTGGGTAGATTCAGTGATGACAGAGAGTGCTCATCAGGGTCCTAAAGAATTCTGCAATATTTTGAAGCCAAACAGTTGTGTGCACAAGAAAAAAAATAAATGAAGCGCGGGTGATAAGAAACAATCTGAAATGCAGGGAACGAGATGCACTGCAGTCAATAACCATCGCAGGTGAGTGGAGCTAGGATCCCACGCTATGGCAGTCTGGACAAGCCATCCAAATCATTTTGTTGAGACTTGACAAATCTTTGATTTTGAGAGTCATGGCTAGTGACAATATATTTTGTATTTCCTGACACAGCATGAATCTAAGAATGTTTCTTATTTCATATGGGAATGATTTCAGGATGCTAGCGACACATCATTCAGGGAATGAACAGTCTAAAATTTCTATAAACACCAGAATCAAGGCATTTATGAGTTTTAGTAAAACTTTTATTGAAGTCTGGTCATGTTGGCATATTGTGCATTTTAAATGTAAATTAGATTACTGGCAGTAGATTCAATTTAGTGGTAAAAATGTAAAGAAAACAGTTGGGCTACAGATGAAACAATAATGTAGCTGTTCTTCAGTTAAGAGAACAGTAAAATCCAGAAACAAATGGTGTTTGGGAATATTTATGGTAGAGGAAATATGCTGCATATGATTAACTTTGTCAATTTTATGCAGCACAGTAGTTTTTGTTCAGCTTTGAAGAGCAGTTTCTGATAGCGAACATATGATAGGGTGAATGGATGGCTCTGGGGATTTCCAACGGGAACAGAAAACCTTTCATCTTTAGCTCACTTGCCAAAACACAGCCCAGGCTGTGAGCGTTCAATGCTGATGGCTTTGTGTATACAACCTGTTTGACAAGACACCAGATCTCCTCTCCTCCTCCTTCCCCCATTACACCGTTCCATGTCCAAAGCCTGTGTGACTAAAAAGGACGATACAGCTTGGCACTGCACTGGTGGCTGTAGGGGAAAATCCGCTGTTGGGGTGTGGGCATTTGACTGCTTCTTACCCTGGTTTGTCCCATGGTCCTGGTGGTGGAAGCAGCTGGGGCTCACTGCGTTGTTCTCCAGACACAGTACGTTTGCTTTTGTCAGGCTTGTCACCAGGTGCCTTTCTAAAGCTTTCAAATCTCCTGGAAAACACCAAGCATTTAAATAAAAAAATCAGATAAAGATTTAGTTACTTGTAGTAGTATTTAAAATGTAAAGAAATGTAAGGTCTGGAGAGATAGCAAGCTGTTCTATGATCATTAAGCTTCAGAATATATTGGAAAGAAAATCTTCTTTGCTCCAAAGACGCAGCTGTACCGCAGTGTGGTGATTTTGCATGTACACCAATCACTGCAGCTTGGAAGGGGCTAGACTGGTGCAAAGCAGTGAAAGTTATAATATAGTTATTTAATTAAGCCAAATCTGTTCCAGATATAAAGCTGTTAAAATGGACACCATTCTTACACACACTTAGGACATGCCCCATTGCTCCACTGTTACTTCTGTTTTTAATTATGAAAAGATATGAAAAAAAAAGAGAGTGAAATTGGTGAGAAGTCACCCTCCTGTACCAAACAACCAGGATGCTCAGGCTGACAGCAGGCACCAGAGTATCATCTTGCAGGTCAAAAACATCAGGGTTAAAATCCTGTTCTGCGATAAACTCTGCTTTGTGCACTGCTGCCACAGCAGCAGAAGTTAAGGTCTCTTCAGAAATGAAGGTGCACAAAGGTTGCTGAAACAATGTTTGAGCAAGGAGGGGGAATGGCCCAGGGTGCTGAAAGTCAGCTGTGTATCTGGGAAGAAGAAGTAGGAAAAATAACCTAGGAAAAGAGGTAGAAATGCCCAGGTCTTTGTCAGCCATAGCAAGTATCAGGGTCAAGTCTGCAAGGAGCTGACAAGATGGACAAGGTTTTCATCTAAGCTCTAACTGGGCAACAGTCTTGAAAACTGGCTCCTGCACTGCTGGCCTCCCAAAGCATGGCTGCTGCTTTACAGGTTCCTCAGGGCCATCAGGGCAACACCTGATGACAGCCGATTTCTTCTTATGGAAAACACACATGACTGTAACTGTTCAGCTGTTTTGATCAGAAGGCAAAACACTATTTTGTTTTCTAGACAACCCTTTATCAATTTTTTGTAAGCCCTGTGGGGTACTGCCTGTGTCTGTGTGTCGACGGTAGCTAGCACAATCTCTGCTGAAGCTTTTGTGTAGCAAACTGCCCAGCAGAAAGTTAAAAGATGAGTAAATCTTCCAGCTGTTTGCGAAGATGGACTGGGTTGCGATTGCCCCTTGAATGGGAGTTGTTTGGGTACTGCAGTGACCAACACTGTTAAGGAGATCGAAGCCGTATAGAGGCACAAGGAAAACTGAAACACAGATAAGACGGAATTGCTGGTTGCTGGTTTTCTGGTTGGAATAAGAAGAACTGCACATCGTACTGAGCCTCTGAGAACACAGTGTGACCATAATAAGTGTTCAGAAGATCTTAACAAGTTTACTGGCTGAGTCGTCTACCTGCTGCCAGACCCCAGTCTTGAAGGACAAGTCTGTAGTCCATCTGTGTCTGTGCTTTGCCCAGCGTCTCCTGAGCCGTGTCTGGAGCAAAGGCCTGACCTGACTGACAGCAGCAAGGGGTTTGCCAATAACTTCACTATTAGGTTTGTACCTGTTGTGGCTGCTCAACTGCTTTATATTCTCAAATGTAATTTAAAAGGCATGAATCACAGAATCACAGAATCACTTAATAGTAGGGGTGGGAAGGGCCCTCTGGGGGTCATCTAGCCCACCCCCCCCGCCGAAGC
>Ga0181612_135580_pt1 | contig 15706 bp, 12 predicted proteins | sample HoacroProtozoa21_FD_119630 | JGI IMG/M metagenome (GOLD analysis project Ga0181612, IMG submission 119630) | Hoatzin crop microbial communities from Cojedes, Venezuel. Combined Assembly of Gp0051906, Gp0051904, Gp0051908
CCTTGCTAAAAAGACTGTCCTGATATTTCCTATGGGAAATTCTAGGAAATCTTATAATACCTACAGGAAATTCCTATAGGAAATTCTATTACACTGGATGTAAGGAAGAAACTTCTTACAATGAGGGTGTTGAAACCCTGGCACAGGTTGCCCAGAGAGGTGGTCGATACCTCGTGCCTGGAGACATTCAAGGCCAGGTTGGACGGGGCTCTGAGCACACTGATCTGATTGAAGGTGTCCCTGCTCATTGCAGGGGGGTTGGGCTAGATGGCCCTCAGCAGTCCCTTCCAAGCCAAAGCATCTTATGATTCCATGATATTTTGGAACAGTTTTGCACTTTGTTGAAAAAGGGGCATCTCTCTTCCTGTGTGGTTTTACCAAAACTTTTACCTATGTGCTGTGCAGAGAGGCAATGTCCACTGTGCCAAGGTGCAGGGTGAGGCAGGGATGTCCTCGCACAACTCTTTGTTCTGCAGGTCCTCTGGGTGGGACGGTGACACCTCCAGTGGACTGAAAGGTGCTCTAGGACATAGGGTGGGATTAATAGGATTAATATTTGGCTTCCTATTCCACAATGCACCCTCTGGGGAAAGATTTTCAGGGTTGTTTTATAAGAAGGGTGCCTACCAGCATGTCAAAAGTGTTAGGATGTCAAAAGTGTTCTTGAAAGTGTGTTTTTTGGAAGGGTGTAGGTGCATTGAGATGAATCTGTAATCCCTCCCAGGGACTCATCTGCACCATCTGGAGCCTGCAGCTGCTGCGTCATATGGATCAGGGATTCCTGTCAGCTCCTGGTTGTTACCACCCAGGTCAGAAGAGACAACATCAGACATAGCGGCAATGCAGATCATTGCAAGAAACAAAAACTGGCTTGATGCCTACTTTCATTCCTAATTCACACCAATAGCAAGCTTATCTGGAATAACTCTTTTGCATGCAATCAGATAAAACAAGGGAAACACATCCACAAGGATATATATGCAGAATTGCACATAGGTAGTGCTTTTTTAAATCACGTCTAAAGAAAGATCTTGTCTTTGGAATGCATATTTCTGTTGAGTTTTACTGCTTAGGTAACTATATTCAATTCAGAATTTACTAGGCCAAATTAGTCTCTGGCAAAATTCCATGCTCAACGTTATGTTTGTACATCCATGAAAAAAATGAAGAACGGTTTTAGCTCCCTAATCCACTCCTGCTCCTTGCAGTACATTCCAGCTGAGAAATGGGACACAACAGGAAATAGTTCACAATTTTTTTATGTGAAAGGGGACTATAACTGTCACTTCTGTTTAGCTTATAGTTTCCCGAGTTTTGCCAGTCTTTTAGACCATTCAGATAGGATAGCTTTTAATTTAGCTGTTGTCATTCATAAACTACCCACATGAGTATTGCGGCAGGGAAAAATTACATGAATGACTTCTGGAAACAGTGACTTCCTAAGAACTGTTATGAGAAGTAATATTAGATTATATTTGCAGTCATCTTTGGTATAAGGAATCAGCAGAGAGCTAAGGGAAAGAGTTTGACAAACAGAGCAGAGTTACTGGAAAAGGAAGCTAACTTACACAGTGTTAATGAAGAGAAGTATTTTTCCTTTGTGATAAATTGAAGTGACGTGCAAGGGTGGCCCTTAAAAACCCTACATTTACTCTCCTAGGGCAAAATCTCTTAATGGGCTGGGTCCAATTTCACTAAAGGTGGTGGAGATTCCTAATTGGCTTCAATAAGCTTTGGATCGAGGCCACAGAAGTCATACAGATCAAAATATTTTCAGCTATCTAGCTGGATGGCAAGAAGTGGCTGCAGTGATGATAATGTTTGTGCAAGCAGTTTGCTGTTTCAGTGTGGGGGAAAAAACACGTTTGTTGTTTAATTCTCTGTCCAATAGACATCTACAGCTTTCCAATGTCATGCAGAGGACACTAATGCAATATATTATGCATGCTATCTCTGTTCTCTTATGTCATTGGCTTTCACCTCGCCTCATTTGTCTATTGAGTCTGGAAGGTGGTTGAGGGGTGATGAGAGGGGAAATACCCTAAATCTGTCAGAATTACTTAGACGTGTTGATACGTTTTGAAAAAATGAGTACTCATTGCTGTGCGATGCTTTTTCAGGTAGGTTTCTGAACTGGCACATGTTAGATTCCTTAAATGTGCACAATTGCATTGATCAGCCTTCGCTGTATTATTTTTCCACAGACAGTATCAATAACATGTTATTAAGCAAGCTCTATTGAAGAGAGACACGAACAGTCTCAGGAAAAAAAATACTGTAAGTACCGTGATCTACTTTTTCCATTTCTGATTTTTGTTTGCATAGTTATTTCGTATTCCATCTATCCTCTATATGCTTTATTAATGTACTTTCAAAGTGAGATAAAACAACTACAGAAGGAATACACCGCACAGCCCTGTGCAACTAAAGAGCACGCTATCCTACCCACTGTGGTATTGTTAGCACCCACGCAGTACCATGTGCATTTTCCCAAATCAAGGCAAGACTTTAAACAAAAATACCCTGTCTTTTCTGGATCTTATTCATGCAATTTGATGAATGATATTCCTGTAAGTTTCCTTATCCTGTTTTACTCCTTTTTTTCCATGGAAAAATTAAAGGAAAAGACTTTACTTGAAAAAAATGTGACAGCTTTTAAGATGTTAAAAAGAAAGGGAGCTGCTGACTATTAGCCTGAATGATTAATATCCTGTATGATTTAGCCTGAAATGGGGAAACAACATTTTCTGAAATCCTTGATTGCTTAAAGGTCTTGGACCTCTACTACTCAATGCTTTTTATTACATTTCACAACACAGAATAACATAACATATATACCTCATTGCACAGAACTTCTGTACTTCTGTGTAAGGAAAAATACTTTCTTTTACAGAATTTTTAGAAATGTTACTTTTGAAACATCTGCTTATTGCTTCATGGTATCCCTAAAACTGTTCATGAAATTCTTTAAACTGTTCAGGTTTGCTAATCAAAAAACCCCTAAGTCATTACTGAAATAAACACCTTTTGAACATCTCTTTATAATTTCAGAAAATAAAATGAATAGTAAACTCAATACTGTCTTGGCTAATCTGTAACTTCAAGAGGTCACCAAACATTAGGTTTTCAAGCTACTTGTTTGCAGCAGCTCTCTCTAGACTCAGGCAGAAGTTGCTCATGTGCTGTAGACGTTGTCCCTCTTGCTTCCAAACTCTTGCAAATCAATAAAATAGTATTCACTTACCTTTTCTAGTAAAACCGAAAAAAAAATAAAAACTCCAAACACTCCATATCCTCTGGTCTGAAGTAAGAGGGATGTAAAACAATTAATTTAATTAGGACTCAAAATAAAATCTGAAAAATATCCTCTAAGAACTAGTCCAAAGGATAAAGCACACAGAAACAAAGAATACAATGCAAACAACATATTTTTCCCTCAAAGTGTATCTTTTGTTTTCTTTTTGTGCAAAAACAAATGATGAACTTTGGATGTATTTTAGCCTGTTCTGGTTTTTTTTTCTTCATAGACTCCATCATATCCCCTGCTTCCTGTGAAATGAACAGGATGCTACTGATAGTCCTGATCCAAACCAACACCATATTGCTTCTTTGGAGAGGTACTAAGAGATAGCAATTGACCAACACACAGTCAAAGGAAATACAGATAAATACATAACAGAACAGGTAGTGAATCCAATTGAAGAAATTCTCTCTTCTTCCCCAGCTCTCTCTTGTACACACACACACACACACATCTACACACTTGATTTATTTGTGAAACAGTGTCTTCTAAACATCGAATTTGGCATAGCGGAAAGGCAATTAAACAGAACAGCTTGAAGCTGCCAATCACTCCAACTACCAACAAAAGCATCTAGTATCAAAGCAAATAATGTAAATGTACAAAAAATACATTCTATCAAAGCAAATAATGTAAACACACAAGTAAAAAATAAGCTTGTTTATCATCTGTCATAGGAAAGGATACATTTTTTAACCCTCCCCCCTCAGGATATGTCTTTTTGTATTTCATTACTATAATTTGTCCATGTATCTGAGAAGGAAGGTAAGGAACAATAACAGAAGTTAGCTGTTCTGCATGCTTTTCTGTTGGGGAAGCATACTACTGCTGTTGCAGGTTGGTTTTTTTTTTTTTTTTTTGCTTCTGGTGTACAAATAAAACGACAGTCACAGCTTATCATCACTTAAAGATGCATGTGCATGCTGGAGTTTACTGAAACATGATTGGCTGCTACATAAATCAATCTGATAGAGATCGGTCCCATGAAAAAAAGATAAATCATTAGCCTGTGCTTTTGGAATGTAATTCATTTTAGATAGTGATTATTGATGATTTCATTCCACTGGTACATGTACATGTCTAGACCATGTTTTTGTATAAAATGCTAAAAGAGTGGAATGTGTTCTTTTCAAGACCATGGAGAAATAATGATTAAAGCCTTGTTATTGCAACAGTCCAGATGTAAAATTTTCATCCAGAAAACTTGGTTTCTTTTAAAGTCAAATTCGTGGCTTTTACAACAATTACACTCCAGTCCTCCACCTTGCATACAACATTTTCTTGTGTATTGCTCGAAGTTTTTCTGCACCAGCGTGGAGGTTCTGTGCAGGCACGTGCGCGTGGCCTCATTACGGTGACACCAGATTTTGCTGGCGTGCAGTGTGTCACACTAAGCCATTCACTCAAAGATCCTCAAATCGTGCTGGGTCACCCAAACTGGCTTTGGGTCAGCCCTTGTTACTGAGCGGAATTTCTTTGCTTGTGCGATTCTTTGATTTCATATTAGTTGGCAGCTAAACATGTAACTGTTTTCTTTTATACCATGGATCGTGATGACGGCAACTAAATGGAATTGGAAAGCGTCTTGAATAGACACCTAAAGGTTTCTTCCAGCACCGTGGAAAAGGAAGTGAGCACCCTAATGCCATTCTACAGACATGGAGTAGGAACCTGAGAACAGTAGTGACTTCTCAAGAACTCGTAGCAAACCATGGTAGAAGGATACTTGTGAAACATAACCTTGATCTCCTCATTTGCTTCAACATGTTTTAAATACTTAATCACATGCAAGTTCTGTGCAAGCCAAAATTCAGTTCCTCAGCAAGGAAAATGACATGTTCTTAATATTTTCTGTGCAACTTTCACTTGGTTTCAGCTACCTTTCTCTATTCTCCACCAGTTTTTCACCTCTTCTTCAAACTGAACAAAGCATACATCCCTTCCAGAAAACAGTATTTTCTAAAATAAGCCAGTTTTGACATTATCTAAGCCAAAAAATAAAGCATCCTGCAAAACATCTTAAAATATGAAAAAAAAAATTTATTATGTGCATGGCTAATTCATAAGCAGCCAAGGAGAATCTTACCAAACTTTCCAGAAGAATTCACCTTCTGGCTGAGAACAAGCATGGAAAACTCAGGGCAGTTCTTCAGATGTTTACTCTGACTGATCTCACCTCCCCGTAGAAAGCACAGAGGGGCAAATGAAAGATAGATGAGCACTGTGCTCTCACAGTGGAGGAGATCTCAGTCTCCTGAGAAACGTTCACAGTGGAGGAACAGACTAGTACCAAACTGGGTAAAACTCCCAAATTCACTGAGAAAATATTTCTGCAACAATTTCCTCCAGAGGCCATGGATTTTGAAGTTTGCACCTTGTCTGTACCCAGAGATTTTGGGAAGATACTTTCTGAACTTGTAAGCCCGTCCCTCTGTCTGTCTGTCCATTCACCTCCATTTCTCGCAGGCTGCTCTGAGAAGGTATGGTTTGCTGCCTGGTGACCTGGCTGCTGCTGGCAGATTTCTCTACTGTGTCCTCTTAAGCAGCTTGCAGGAGGCCCATAAAGCAAGCTCTCAAACAGCAGCATTTTTCACTCACTCCAAAGTCCTTCAGTTTTGCTGCAGATGTTTTTCTGCCATTCTTTGCATCCCTGGTTTCTGCTTATACTTCAGAGCTCCATTCCCATCAGTTTTCAATGATCTGGAGGAAAGAGGAAAGGAAGGGAAAGGCAAGGAAAAAGGCAAGGAAGTTGCAGAGGGAAACTCTCTAATTTTCTGCAATTCCCAACAGGCACTAACCGCAGTGTCATTTTTTGGGGGGCACTTGGGGACATTTGCGTTTGAGCAATCACTTTCTTGAAAATCTTCTGAGACAGTCAGGTTGTTTAAATTGGCTTGTTTTAAATGGATATAAATTTAACATCACTTACGAAGAGTCTGAGTATTAGCCCAAGGACACCTTGCTTTTGTATTTTTTCTTCTGTCATTCTCCGACTTTCTAAAGATTACAGGATTGTTTGCTATTTTGACAGAAAGCTGACACAACATACAGTTATTTCCAATGAAAAAGAAATAAATATAGCTCTGTTATAGATATGTAACAATAAAGTTATTCTAGGAACTAATTGATCATGCAGTACGTCTGCTTTCATTAAATCTGACACTGCCGAAAAAGGTTATGCTAACTACTGGTAGTTTGCTAGTGAGTTTAGGGAGAAATACTTCACAATATTCTTGGAAAATGCATTTGTGTAGGCATCTTTTGCAAGGGAGGGGGAAAAACCAAGCTTAATTTTTCTGAGTTTTGCAATCAGAATTAAAAGTTACTCTTTGCTGGGCACTTGGTTTCTGGAAGTCTTTGAATGCTACAAACTTTTTCCAAGTGATGTTTTATAGAATCGCTTTTAAAAACCCCAGAGGGTAAATAGTATTCTCAGAATAAACAGAAAAATGCTGACCTTGTCAGATTTAGCTGCTGAAAGCCAAGCTGTTTTAAGACTTGGAGGATCAAGGGTCATGGTTATAAACAACACAGATAAAAAGAAAGAAAGGAAGGAAAAAAAGAGAGAAAGCTAGAAGTAGAAAAGAACTACACAGTGAATGTAAGTAATAAATACATTGACCTTGACAAGAAGGGAATGAGATATTTATGCAAAAGGCAGGGACGGGGGTAGCGAAGGCCAAGAGAGGAAGAAGAGAAAGTGCACAAACTGTACTTGGGAAAAAAATACTTCTTAGAGCTTGTTTAAAGCCGGAAATGAGTCACTTTAGCTTCATATGTTTTTGGTTTCAAAAGGGGAGAAAGGTCAAAGCTTCTTTGTTTTAAATAAGCTGGTCACTACTTCTGAAGTGTAACATGATAGGGTTCAAGAGTCTTAATGAAACTGGTATTTCCCTGACACCCCGGGCTGCAGCACCTCAGCAGTTGCACGGTCATGTATTGTAAGCCCAGGGAGTTTTATAAACAAAGGCACGGCAGAGCGTGACTTCGCTCATGACCTTCATACCCTGGTGCTCCTGTGGCAGCCATATGGGCAGTGTGATGGCTAAATTTGCCTCCTCTTACATACTTTCACAAATTGCAGCTGCACACACAGCCCTCCACCATCATGGTTAGAAACGCGAACCAGAGCTATTAGCCTGAGCCCTGTATGACACCTCTTTCCAAAATGGTGCTGATGGGTAAAGTTTCAGAGAAAACAAAGTGCTAGACACTATCGAACTGACACCGGAAATTAAAACGGCCATCGCAAAGGAAGGTACCGGGAATGTTATAGAAGAAAACCCCGACCCGACCCGAAAAGAGTAATGCAAATTTGAGCTAGGCTTTCAGTGGAAGCACGTTTGATGAAGCTCAAGGTTTACCAGAAACACCACTCCTGGGTCCACCAGGAGTTTGTTTATATCTCCCAGCTTCTACATCTAATGTACTCAGATGTACCCAATTCTAACTGCAAGCCAAAAATTGCGTGTAGATGGAAGGGGGTAACAGTAGAAAGACCAGGTAACTGATGTTCAGCAATACCTTGAGCACTGTCTTGAGGTGCAGGTCCTCAAGTTCATGGGATAGCTTGAGGCTGTCCAGACAGAAACGGAAATAGAAGTATCCTGCATCAGATCAGAAATCAAAAGAAAAGCCCAAGAGCAGGGTAGGAGAGGACAGACTACACTGAAAAACAAATGGAACAATATCCTCTTTTCCTATTGTTCAAATTACATTTCTTACCAGTTCAACTCTTGTTTCCTTGTTCTTCTGCACAAATGCAAGACTTCTTATCCCTCCTTGTCTTGACTCTCATACCACTATTCTCTCCTTCCCGAGTTTGTTTCCTGCCACGCTTCTGGCAAAGTCCTTCTTCCAAATTGATAATTCCTCCTCATTTTGTTTGCTGTTTCATGCTGCCACTTGTGCTTATTGCAAGATATCAGCCTGTATCTGCTTTACATCACTCCTTTGTTTTTTGGATCACTGTCCAAGCTTTACCTCTTGGATAATACCCTAAAGTCTATGTAGAATAATATCTATCTAAAACTTCTTCCCTATATTGGTCCTGTAATTATTTTAGTATTAGACTAAATGTTCTTTAGGAGAGTCATTTCTTCTTCTGGTGTTCATAATGTATCAACTGTAAAAGGCCATCTGTTCCCAGAACACTAGAAACAACAATGGAAGAGCACACTCATACAATAATGTGGGGATATGTATCACTGGCAGCAAAATTGAAAGGCAATTATGGTAATGAAAATTGTGAACTTTCAAAATGACCAGCTTCATTATTCTTCGTGGCATCAATCCCCAAACTAGGACAATTACTTGGTTTACAATAAAACTAAATAAAAGGTGACTGATTCATTGGGCATTAGCTGTTTCAGAGCTGGCTTCGTGCTTGCTGTTAGAAGTAGCACTTGAAAAGGCATATTATGGCGAAACACCCCAAGAGTCTGGATTTCCTACTTTGACCTTGCTGCAACATTCAGCTCTCTATTGTGCCCACTCCTTCCTTTCTGGCCTTGAATCAATTTGCCATTCATTCAAAACCAGCCAATAATCAGAGGTAGCCAATTGCTTTGCTGTTTACTATCTACTCATGTCCGCCCCACAGTGATCTCCACTCGTGCCTGAACGAAGCCAATGTCCCTAAGACTGCCTTGATACTGCAGCATCTGAATCTCTGAGGATGCACTGATCGAGCAAGTGTCCTAGAAGTGAAATAAGGTGATTTAACAGAGCACAATGATAGTTCTCACAGCTAATGCTACAAACACAAACTATGTCTACAGCTTTGCAGAAGCCAGGAGATAAAAAAAGCCATGATAATTCCAACTTGTTTCTTGAGTAAGGGACAGACAACTCAAAACCCTCCAGCAGCTGACTGCTGTGTCCAGGTTCCTAACAGACTGAAGAGATTCTTGACCAGAAACCACCCATCAGTGAATACTACACTGTGTTGGTAGCACAAGGGAAGGTGTTGGTCTTTATTCTGCTCAGTGAACCAGGCTGAAACACCATTCTCTTATCTTGAAACACTTTGTGACTGTCTTCACATAAACTGATGTTGAATAAGCACCACTAAGTCAAGTTATCCTGCTTCTCAACTTGTTGGAAAAACAAATTGAACAAAATGAGAATATATTTGGACCTAGGACAAGCTTTTCCAGCCATTGAAAGTGGATGAGAATTAATCAGCAGTCCTCTCTTTTTTAATTTTTTAGACCCTGCAGAGAAAGTGACATGCAATGTAAAATGATAGCTCACTTTTCCCCTGAATTCTAAAAACAATGAACTTCTTACAGGTTCAGAAAGGCTTCAGATATGTCATTGGTCTCTGTGAATTTCTAAACCTTTTGAAAGTTTCTTTCTTACTGAAAATTCATCAGATAAAGATCCAAATTGAAGAAGGATGTTGCTGTGAGTTAAAGCATTGGACTGGGACTCAGAGACTCACATTTCAAGCCCTGGATCTGCTGTAGACTTATTTTGTGATTTTGGTTGTGATCCAGCAATGCACTTAAATTGGTGTTTAATTTAAAACCCTGGAGTAGTCCCATGAAAGTTAAGCACAGACCTAAGTCTTTGTTGAACAGGAGATTTAGTCTGTCTGAGTTCATTTCTCCAGCTGTAAAATGGGGATAATACTTACTTTCTGCCATAGCTTTTTTTAACAGAAAAACTTCTGGTGCAAAAACTGTATCTTCTTCTGATCTGTGCAACACCAAAACTGACTGATGTCAGCTGGAGTCTGTAAAAATTACCAAGCTGCAGAGTAACGACAGTCAATGAGTAAGATTTTTCTCTTCTTCTGGAAGCGACACACCACTATGAAAATCTCATTTGCACGGAGCCTTCATGGGGAGGGGAAGAAGGGGCGTTTACCGGCTTCTCCTCACTTGCGTCCTTGTGGTTGGAATGCCCCGCTCTCGCGTGGCTGCAGTCCCACCTTTTCTAGCTGCTAGCTGGGAGAGGAGTCAAGCCGCTCCTTCAGCAGCCAGTGGTGATTGCTGGCAGACAAAAGCACCGACACTAATGCTTTGGCCTGCAGCTTGGGCAGGAAAACGTACGGATCTGCAATCTTTTGTCTTATTTGTTCATATTTTACAATTTCTTCCGGTAAATGTCTTTTTTTCGCCTTTATGCTGTGTTGCATGGGTACTCCCACTGCCGCATTTGTAATTTGACAGGTCTACGCATGCTTCAAACAATGGATTGTGAAGTTGCTGTACTTTTCCAAGCATGGTTAGAACTTTTGTTCACTGAGTGAGGAAAAGTGCTCACAAGTGAGAAGGATGATTAATTTCCGCAGCAGCACTGAGAGTATGTCAGCCATACAAATTGTCAGTGTTTTACTTCAATTTAAGGCTTAAGTGAATCCTTAAAAGATCTTTTGAATATATTTTGGCTACATAAGTAGCAGGCTGCACCGTTAGGTTGCACAAGGGGCATTATAAGTAAAAGTATTTATCTTTTCTCCCCGAGATTCTTGTCTTATGCAAAACCACGGAGACACTTTGTGTCTGTGTGTGAGACAGCCTACCTGAAATTTCTCAGACAGGCCCGAGGTCTCTAAGAGCCACAACCTCTCCCTTGTTCTCCTGGCTCATCAAAGAGCCCAATGATCCAGCTTCTGCATTTGGGTGACAAGCAGGAGATTGCCAATTGTCTTGGAAATGTAAAATAAACACTTTTTCCACATATGTTAATGCCATTGTTTATTGACTACTTACTCAGCTTGGATGTAATTGGGGTCATTAGGGAAACATAAGCAGCTCAGTGCCTGTCAATACCTGACCTTTAAAATATTCAGTACATTCAGTGTTACATGGTGTTTAACAAGCTGGCCTTTTCATGTGAATGCAGCTGTTGTTGCCATGCAAGCAGGAATGAAGGTGCGGTTCCTCCTCGCAAACTTTCTTTTTTTTTTGATGTTTTTCTCTTCATCCGTGGTGTTCAAGTAACTTGGAGCTAATCTCGCCGCTGAAAACTTCGTTTCGATCCACGGTCTTTGGAAAAAGTGAAAACCGGCTTCATGAGAAAAAGAGGGGTGGGGGAAGGAACTCCGAAGCAGGGAAGTGAAAAAGGGCCAGGATACTAAACCCTGTTTAACCGAGAGCATCTTCCTCCATTATGGCACTCGGCAGATGCGAATCAGGCCTCCGCCAGGATGCCACAAGCAGAATCCCGAAGAGTGGCTCTGATGACGGAGGGGCCGTGGAAGAATCTCTCATCAGCAGGCCATAAAGGCGGAAGCGCAAGCTATCACTAACGTGCAGATGTTATCAGGATGTGACTTCAGCACAGCTATGCATCCCGATGGAGAGACAAAACTGCAGATGTTTAACGCATTATCGTGGAAACTAACTGCAAACCATTCTATTTTAATTATTTAAATTTTACACAAAAGAGATATTCTATGTCTTCTGCCTCTATTGCCGGAGTGCAAGCAAAGAGTTCCTGTAAATAAAAGTAAACAACTTTTTCACCGAGCTAATTAAAGCTGTTAATATTTCTGAGCAGGCTGATAGATAAAAGTTTCCATTTAAAATTACTCTTTGAAACAAACAAACAAACAAAAAGAAAAGCCCAGACATCCTGCATTCAAAGAATGAAATAAACAATGCTATTCTGTTTTAACACAGAAGTAACAAGAAATCAGATTACGTTCAGACAATGCAGACATATTTTTACAATGTAGATCAGGAAGAAGAACAAAATAGAAAGACAAAGTGGGAAAACGAGTTTAGAAGATAAATGCGAAGTCCGGTAATTTTAAATCAACATTAGCTGTGAAGCGTGAAGCACAGCAAGAAAGCAGTTGTACAAACTTTAGCCCTTGTGAGTGATTTTATCTACTGAGCATGACTTCTCTGGATGGCTCTTTGCACAGTCTTCAGCCTCAGAAATTTCTGATTCCCGGGAAGCAAGTAAAATTGTGACGGAGGGGTTGGGAGCACGAGGCAAAACTGCGAGACCACAAGATCTCTATAGAGAGTAAGAATTAGCTTTTTTTTAATTTTTTTTTTTTTTTGTTGTGGCTGAATTTTCACTTCGACAGGCTGTGCTTGCCGCCTTCTAAAAAGCTGGAAGTCGCAGGTTCGAGTGACATTCTTGGATGTGAGGATCACTTATTTAATGCATAAAATAAATAAATAAAAATTTAAAATATTAAAATAAACCAATAACCCAAAACAGCACAGTGAAGTCAAATACCTTTGGTGCTGTTCCCTCGCCAGACGGTATGATTGCCTTCAATATTCAATCGATTGTTTTGTTCCATAACCAGCTGGGAGTGAGAGCCGTGGCTGAAATAGGTCAGTTTACTAGTGCCCTCTTCTGCTTTACACCGGTCTCTGCTGCCCTCTCCTAACCCCTGCTCTCCCTCCAGCAGTTTCTGCTCTCCCTCTCACTGATCCAGCAGGACCTTGGCCCCCTCAGGTCCCTCATGTCAAACAAGCAGGCATCTACCGTGTTACACGGCCTGAAGGTGACTGCGCAGGGAAAGGGAGGGCGAGGGAGGGGAAGAAAGTCCTTGGAAAAGCAGGATGGCATCCCTCAGCAAAAATACATCAATCACACCAGTCCAGCTATCTCAATTAACCCTTAGTTAAGCTGGGACCTCCTGGAGAAACTGAAAAGAGTTTGAGGGAATAAGAGATGCTATCTGCCACAAGGATTACCACTCTACACGCGGATCAAAGACAATTCCACATTTTACCCTAGTGATTAGCTGTAATTAAATAAAGTAAGTCTGTTTAAACTTCATTAGCAGCAAGACGTTTGCTACAGCAGAGTGGGCACAAATCATCCATTCTTAATTAAAAGATAATCCACAGGATGACCATAATCTTCTTCTAAAAATACACCATTTCCCCCTGAAAGATTTCTTCTTCAAATAAGGATAAATAACAGTTTCTCTGTGTTTAAGCTACGAAGGAATGGGTGCTCCTTCCCGTTTGCTTGAGTGAATGCTGAATGTGCCTGATAACATCACTTTGGCATGCTATTATCTAAAATGGTAGAATACCTCACTTCAGCAAAGTCTGACATAAATCTTTGAAAACAAAGACATTGCATATGTATGAGCTGAAATAGATATGACAGTGTTGGCACATTAATATTCCTGTCACTGGGGGGTTTCAAACTTTTAAGGAGATGATATCAATGAATTCAGGCTGCAGCTGGTGGAAGAGGGCAATGTACTGTAGGACAATTATTAATTAGGTACAGCCAAATATATTGAAAAAACACAGAATAATGTCCGAAGTAGACCACAGTGCAGACTTTCAAGAGCAATTAAGATGGACAGAAATCAAGACCCCCCCTGAGCCCTGCTGCTACTCAGTTCTGGGAGGATCAGCCCTAATCAACAGCAAAAGGACATCTCCCTTTCTACCGCTGCGGTCTCGGCGGTGGTGCACAGACAACACATGTTTTCGATTATCCCATAACAGCCCTCACGAACAGTAACTGCAGCCCCTAACTGAACAGTTCTCAGCCCATTTGCATGTGGTCTGAAAATCTTTGTAATGTAGCATGATTTGGGGATATTCAGTTGGGGTTTTCTTATTGCTTGATGTGAAAAACATCCACTTCACCCTGAGGTGAGAGGTGGTAGAGAGTGTAGGAGTAGATGTTAGGAAAGAAAGCAACATGCCAGCTTCTCCTCAGCAACAAAAAAAGCTGGAAATTTTCTATTCTGTTCCGAGGAGCAAGAAAAAAAAGTGCAAAACCTCTTTATTTATGGTCCTTTTGGTTACTATATACATAGCTTCCTCAGCTCTGCCCTTTGTGATGGGAATACATCGACAAACTGCAGGAATTGGAGATCACAGGCGTGAAGATTGCAAGACCTGCAGGGCAGAGGCGGTTTGCTCAGTGAGGGTACCCTGTATGCCTTTTGGTTCATAAAAGTAAATGACGAACATGAAAGCCGCTTAATCAGCAGAATCAAATTCATGTTAGAATCTAATCGAGGATCAAAACTCGTGCTTGAATCTGAATATGATTCTACAGATGGTTCTTTTCATTATTTTTCATCTTAACGTAATGCAGAAAGACTTGCAGGCAGTGACCACACAGCCTGCACTAGTCCAGTGACGAGCTGACCTTCAGGTATGGGACAGAAGGCCTGCTTAAAAGCTTCTCCATGTACAGCTTTTTCTTTGTTACTCTTTAGCTCTTTCTCTTTCTTTTCTTTCTTTCCTCCTTTCTTTTCCTCTCCTTCCCCCCACACTGTTTTGCACCTATGGTGGGGCTGGTCTGAGCCCTGACACCTGACATTCAGTAACCTCTCAGCAGTCATGGACAAAGGCCTAAGAAAATTCCTCTTTCACAAACAGGCATGAAACTAGCTCCAGATAAAGGCATCTCAAACACACTTGATGACAAGTCAGCTCTTTTAGGCTATTACAAGAGAGCACTGCTCACCTCCAAATATTTTTAGACTTTACTAATAAAATCCTGCAGAGGTGCTTAGGTCAGTGCTTTCAAAACAACTAGAAATACATCTGTGCTTTGGTTTTGATTTAACTCTTTTATTTCACTAATGCTATCTGTCATTTCCTGCGTGTGTCAGCATTGTTTCTGAATGGCAAAAACGTCACGGATACACCATGCAAAAAAGAAAGAATCTTGTACCCTGCTATGATAAGCAACACCGCTCTGAAAAGAAAAGCAAAAATTACACGTTGATAGATTATCTGGCAACTGCAAGGTATTATATTTGCTATGGTCTTACACCAAGGCAGGGGCAGTCAACAGCAGGAGCAGTACTGCTCACACCGCTCCCACCCATCGCTCCATTCAGCTCCTGATTCCTTTGCAGCTCTAGAATCTGATTTTGAAATAAATTTAGATTAAAGTTTGAAATTGTGGGCTGAATTCTGCTTATCAATGGACCGCGTGACGCCACTTTCCTTTACCTGAAGTGGCATTTTATGTCTCCAGGCAACAAGGCACCTAAATGCAGGCATAACTTTAAGCACATGTGTAAACCCATCGAACTCAATGGGACTACTGCTCGGGCTTAGCTTCTCGTACTTACATGTATGCCTTGAAGAACCAGGGCTTTACATATTAATCCACACGAGGAGAGGTGAGGTACGCCTACGTGAGGTGCATGGGCAAGTGCAAGGTCCTGCATGTGGGTCGGGGAAATCCCAAACACAAGTACAGGCTGGGTGGACAGTGGCTTGAGAGCAGCCCTGAGGAAAAGGACTTGGGGGTACTGGTGCATGAGAAGCTCAACATGACCCAGCAACTTGCGCTTGCAGCCCAGAAAGCCAACCGTATCCCGGGCTGCATCAAGAGAAGCGTGGCCATCAGGTCAAGGGAAGTGATTCTGCCCCTTTGCTCCGCTCTTGTGAGACCCCACCTGGAGTCCTGCATCCAGCTCTGGGGCCCCCAACATAG
>Ga0181612_166180_pt1 | contig 15706 bp, 8 predicted proteins | sample HoacroProtozoa21_FD_119630 | JGI IMG/M metagenome (GOLD analysis project Ga0181612, IMG submission 119630) | Hoatzin crop microbial communities from Cojedes, Venezuel. Combined Assembly of Gp0051906, Gp0051904, Gp0051908
GACCCTGTTTCGGCAGGAGGGTTGGACTAGATGACCCACAGAGGTCCCTTCCAACCCCTACTATTTTGTGTGATTCTGTGTGAATCTCGTTCGGCTTGAGCTGAAGTAATCGCCTGCTCCAGCCAAAGAAGGGAGTACACAGTGCAAGTACACGGTGATTTGATTCAAATCACAAGAATGGCAGAAAATTGACCTTGTACTGAAAAGTCAGTAAAATCAATTACTTGAATTGCATTATCATGTAATTGGCTGGTCATGAGGGCTAATGTGAGAGGAATGAGGTGAAGAGAGCACCTCTGTTCTGCAGAGGAAAGCTGCTCATTAGTTCACTGTTAAGTGACACTTCATCTTCCACCTCAACTTGAAAGACTTTACTCTTTGCAGCCAAAGTCGCAAGTCCTTGCTTTAACCAGCTGAGCTTCCGATTCTTCAGATTACCGGCCAAGAAGGTAAACCAGGCGGCACGAGGGGAGATAAAGGGGAGCAACAAGCCTGTCTACAGAAGGTGCGTTCTTGTGATGCCTGTTTTCATGGCTCTTAACCCCGCCCTCAACATTGTTGAGCCCACAGTTATCCTCCCGGGAAAAAGCCTCAGCATCTAAACCAGCGTCCCAAGCTCAGGAGGGGAAATAGGATCATGGAACCAAGCCAGTAGAAGCTCCAAAAGCTGCTTCTTTAGCATTTGCTAAAAAGCTTGTAGTGTTGATGCAGCTAGAGGGACCTTTTGGAGCCTGAAGCAGAGGCCATGTTGGGGTGGGCTGTGCTCCCCCCAGTCAGTGAAAGAGGCTCTCCGCTCAGCCTGGCAGTGCTGTGCCTACACGGTACAGTCCTATTGCCTCTTCATACGGGACCGAGGGAGCCCAGACACCCCAACTATCAGGGGAAAAGAATGACTTAGGTATGTAAGAGCCCTGCAGACCTAGAAATGCCGAATCCTGAAATACACAGGGAATGGTGGCAGAATCCCACGTGTCAAAGCCTCCTTGCGCAGCTCCTAATGAAAAGATGGGGGGTTGTGGACCACTAATATCTAGAGAGGTGATACCACACCTTGACATAGCTGACTGGTTACAGAGGTGAGACCTTCATCATTACTAAGGAACTTGATCAAAACCAACAGCTGTCTGCATGACAGGAGTAACTGCTTTTGATGGCTGCGGTCAAATGTAACTTCACAGTTCTGGCACTACAAGTTTATAACATCCTGGGCTTTTTGTAACTAAGTAACAGCCCTTCTCACTTTTCCAATTTCATCTGTACAATCTGCTTAATTTAGCACATTTTACTCTAATCCTCACACTCTGGATGGTACAGGGAGCCTCTGGGAGGAAGAAAAGTTACATTTAGCCTGTGTTAGTTGCAAGTTAGAGGACAGTAAATTTCAGGCAACAAAGAAAGGTAAGATGAAGACAACTGGACAGTTGCTTGTCAAGAACACTGCATCCCTTCCAGTCGGAAACAGAAAGAAGCAACTATTGAAGCCAAAGATCTGTGAGTATATTCAGCAGCAGGTTGTACTGGTGATCGTTTGACGATTCCTTTATGCAGCCACGTGCGTATGCCAGTCTGTGTCTCACTTTGGAAGGAAGAGGAACTCTATCCTCAGTGTGAAGGTACTAATTATCAATGGAGTTCTTGTCCTTTTTTAGCGTACATGAGTTCCTTCTGAGGCCAGTATTTATTCCTCCAGTAGGCACAATACTTGGAGAAAGGAATCCTTCACTGTCTTTGCTTCTCTCAGTTTTGGAGTTTTAAGGTGCCGAACAAAAGGCCAACTGTTCAGCCTGAATGCGCAGCCAGGTGGAAATAAACTCCACCAGCGCAAACCGCAGTTCTGGGAGAGAGGCAGTTGTCGAAGTTAACTCATTATCCCACTGAAAACAGTTTCGCTAGCGTTTAGACTGAAGGAAGGGAGCACAGCGCTCTCTTGTAGGCAGAATCCAGAATCCTCGAGTTAGGCCTATAGAGCTGGGTCTAAAATAACATTGAGGTGACGAGCAGGCTGCTTCTGTGAAGTTTAGACAAGCCCAGAACAGATCCATAAGGATGACACTTAAAAAGCAAACATTTGCGACATCGAACAGCTTCTGTGCCCCCGATCTGTCGTTGCGCCTGGAACCCCGCCTATTTAGCAGAAGTGTTTGAGGTGGACACAGGGGAGCAGAAATAATAGGATCACACCTAACGCGTCGCTCGCAGCCAGCCGCTAGGAGCACTTGCCTGACGGCAGGAGCCGGGGGCTGTCCTGACTGCCGGGCTCCAGGATGTCAGCTCCTGCTTTCTCTTTGACCTGTCTCTGGTGACAACGTCACCACGTCGTTACTCGCGCTTTGAATGCGGGAGTTACCGGTCGCTTCAGACTGTGCTTGGTTCTGCTCCCCGAAGGGCCATGCAATGGAAGCAACTGGGACAGATGCTTTCTGCCTGCTCCCTCACAGACGTTCTGCGTGCGGAGAGCTGCCGTCTCCAGTACCGTAACTGAGGAGGGTGTCAGTGGTGCTGAGGTTCTTCTGGTTTTGAAGGCACCACAGCTAGGGAGTAGCTTGAAAACTGGAGCAGGCTTCTGCTCTTCCACTTACAATGGAGTCTAAATTGTAAGTCTAAAACAAACCCCACCATCAGCTGCTGGTTGCAAATCAGCAAAATTAGATAGTGTAAATAGACCTTACCAGCCATCATACTTTCAGTCCATGGAGCATCACCTCCTGTAACGACTGAACTCAGAGGTTCACATTACCTGTAAGAGTCATGGTCCCACGAGGGGCTCGATGCTGCAGGCCATGGGAGGAGGAATGTTCTAAAGCCCGCCTCTTCCTGACGCCTTAAGGCTGTTACAGCGGGCAGAAAACAGCTTTCGGGTGCCTGGGCCTCCAAGGGAAGAAAGGAGCCAGCCAGCGGGTCTGCCTCCAGGACTTCCATCCCAGATACTCTCTTACTGTCAGAGATTTCAACTACAGAACTGGAAGATCAGCCCTCTCCCTGCTTTCCCCCACCTCCCCCCAACACTCAAGCCTTTGTTTGGGGCGGGGTGCAGTGGTGGCACTTTATCTCTTACATGTTGCTCCTTGGGGGTAAAGCAGCAAAACGGGTATGATACTGCATCCACCAAGTTCTGGCCTTACTAAGGTTTAAATCAGGTTTTGAGATCAAGGCTGCCCAAGTGCCAGTTGACTGACTTCAGTCTGGATCACAGAGTCCCTTACACCCATACCAGACTCCCAACAGATAAAGTACAATCCAAGGAGTCATGAGAGTCTTTACAGCTGATCTTCGTGCAGGGTCATCCTAAAATGGGAAACTACGAGCTTCCCATCATACTGCAAGACTGGCAGGAACAGGTATTTTTCTCTGGAAGGTCCAAAGCTGTCCCAGTTCCTCAGTATTTCGCAGGAAAATGCCATCTTCAGAAGCCCAGGTGGGAGACGGAGCAGAAGGCGCGCCACAGTCTGCTCAAAGCACGTGGACTGTGACAGCCAGCAGCGCATGTGATCCTACAAGAGACACCCAATGGAAAAGGACGCGCAGACGGCCACACAGAACATCCGAGGTTAAATTGTGGTTTCACTGCCCTGGTTCTGGCACTATTCAACCGTATCTCCAGGGAGCTTGTTTCTACAGCACCTGTATTTTAGGAAAATTAATTTAGTTTGTAGTCTGAACTACAGACATTGAAGTTCTGAGTTGCTTCAAGATTTCACAAGTTCCCTCATTAAATCAATACTCTGGTTTTATATAAGCAGCAGCAGCACTTATTTTTACAGCTTCACGTGCGACCAACTAGTCCATCCGGAGACGAAGACAGATCTCTCTGAAGCAATGTAACAAAGTTTTAGTCAGGCGTACTCCAAACATAGAACAGGCCCAGCTGAGCTCTGCTTTAAATTCACGGGAAATTAATTTGGCACACATCAAACTTTTAACCATTGGAACAGATACAGCTAATTTATACCTACGTGGTAGATCGGTTTGCGTAGTAGTAATGAAAGTCGCTAACTAAAAATCCCTAAAAAACCCACTGGAATTCACAAGTTTGTAGCTTTAGCTGAATTGCAGGAAACTACCAAGTTAACGTAAACAGCTGCACTTACCTCACCCACCTTTTCACGCTGGATCCACCATCTCGCAGCAAGCTGGCGCAACTGGCCAGGACTACCCCAGCTGTTCGGCATCGAGGACTTTCAAGAGTAATTCGATATCCAAAACCTGAAGTGATGTAGCACTTGCCTCCAGCGAAAAGATTTGTGCCAGCACACATTAACAACTCGTACGCAGACCTGGCCAACCAAGCCAACACTGGATTGTCTTCTGAAAGCAAGAAATAAGGGTGAACCCACGGAAAATTTTATAGACCTGACACACCCGTGTTCATGTTTCTAGTGAACTTCATGATGGTCTGGTGGTACTTGTTACTACTTCCGTCATGGATTTTTGTTTTTTTTATTATTCATTTGTTCCCACGTGTAGAAGGCAAAGTAAAAATTGTGCAAGATTGGCTAAAAAGGAGCACTGTAGCTTTTCCTGAAGCTACTCAGAATATAGGTTTGCCTAGGAAGTTTGTTTCATAGCTGAATTATTTGAGGTGAGGATGCTGTGATTGTTTTGTTGTATAAAAACTGCCGCCTTTCAGTGGGAGAGAGAGACAACTGCTTTCAAGTGACTTTCCTGTCCTTGAACATTTCGGTAACTGTCACCATGCCGTGTCGCACCTGCGAAGGGCTGTCTGAAGCCAACACAAGCCGACAGAGACCTTCTCAGACGAGGCTGGCCAGTCACCTCGCTGGGGAAAGCCAATCTGTGACAACCAGACACAAAGCCTCCAGCTGCCGCCACGTTCCCGCCCTCAGGACCTGGCGAAACGCTCTCCGCGAGAAGCACAACGCCGCCTTTCAGAGAGGGGAATTCCGGAAGCGAGGGGCCTTGGGTAGTTAGGGTGTGCCTCGCCTTGCGGTTATTCCCAGTACCACGGCGGTGAGCAACAGGCCAGCGTGCCTGGCCAGCATGAGGACACCAGCAGTCGAGGCCCAAAGAGGTTTTAGCTGCGTTACTACTGAGATTACTTCACACATTAATTCAGTGAAAATATCTCCTCTTTAGATTAGCAGTGTCACGCCACCTTTATCATGCAGGCAGTTCCCAGAGTCAGAACATGAAAAACACTGAGCTTTTTTTACTTTTATGGACTAAGTATATTGACACCTTTTATACAAATAAAAGCAAATTATAGTAGTGCATTAATTTAACAAATTCTAATACAAAACCCTCGTATGTCATAAAGTGCGATTTTTAAATCAAAGCTCTACAGAAACATAGAATTTCCCTGTAAAGATGTCCAGTCCACAAGCAATGTTTGCTCAAACTATAGCTACGAACTTAAATATGCACATCAGTGTATTACACTTGAGCTACACATCTGGCTAAACGTCACCAAAATCAGAAATGAAGAAAATCTGCTTCTTACCAGAACCAGCTGCACAGCTCGGAACAGAAGCCACCACCAGCCAAGCTCGAGAGAGCCCACAGCCGGAGCGGCGCTGCCTCGCTGGCGGCTGCCCACACCTCTCTCACACATCCAGCAGCCACCTGAACGCTTTAGCGTTACCCATCAAAAATGGAACAGAGAAAATAAAGTGGCTGTTGGCGGCAAGAAATGAAGTCACAGGCCTTCTCCAGATCGCAGCCAATAGGTTGCCTACACCACTTACAGACTAACAACTTTCTTTAATAAAACCCATTTACCAAACATTCAAAACAAGTTCTTGCCTATTGCTCTACCTCACGCAAGTTTACTGCTTTTAGGATTATAAATATTATGAAGTGATCAAACTAGCTGAGTTAAAGGTATACAAAATGGTCATCTATCAAACATTCACTTTATACAGAAACATTTCTGAAACAGATTTACAGTATACAATTAGTTTATACAGCTTAAGCAACTGTTACAATGTCATTTCTCTCAAACTGAAAGCAGTCAAAAGGTCTAAGATTTTGTTAAAAGGTTCTTGGTCACCATTCAAATTTTAACCTTCTCGTCTCACGCCGGTCACACCCACATCATCACCTCTAACACTGCAGGGTTCATTTAATAAACTGTACATTACTCCATCTGACCCTATGCTGCAAAACCGGTTAATGTGCAAGAAAAGCTCATTAACTCCAACATGTTTTTAAATACAACGTATCTACATTTTTCCCCAGAATGCTTTCGCTTCCTGAGCTAGACATAAAATACCTTAAAACAGGTTTAGACGCAGATCCGAGACCCCATAAGCAATTAAAATGCATGGGGGGGGCAAACCCCCACCAACCACACACCACTTTTGGTAGCTCGCACTACTATTTGTTTGCATACATTTTAGATGGATTGAATAATCTGTTCAATAAGGTAGCAAACGTAATGTTTTAATTGTCTAAACTGTATTATTGTGTATTGCTCTTGCCTTTTATAACTTTTATGCAAAAGAACGTGTACAATTCACAGCCTACTGAATACTCATAATCTTTGTCTTGTCATCGAGGTGACTGGATTTAGAAGTGCCACAGCCTGCAACAGAGGCATGCCATTTCAGGGGGGGTTTGTTTGGGGGTTTTTTAGGATCAAACCTGATCGTGTTCAATCACCTAAAGCATCTAAATCAAAGGAGGACAAGATATTAAAACTGGTATTTTGCAGGTACATTTCAGTATTATAAATGTATTTTTTATTTCCATAAAAGTTTGAGGTCACTGTCAACAAAAAAGAACAAATCTAAACCAGAACCCAGATTTTTGTTTGGATGAAAACGGGTTTTGGAGCTATCCGTGATTTCTGTTTTTGAATCTGGATTTCATAAACCATTTTTGAATGAAAAATTCATTTTCTAATCAAACAACGAAGTAACTTACAGTAAAAACTACAGTATTAAATAGGCCTGTACAGTAAATCGCAGTATGGTAAGCGTGGGTTTAAGGTGCTATTCCATCCGCCCTGAAGTCTTTTAAGGACTTTACCACGTGGGCATCATGTCTGGGAACCAGACTCTACCGAGATGCTTTGACACTTCCCAGTGGATCTGCTCCAAGCTGTACTTCTGGTCAGGAATCAAAACTTCCTCCATAATAGAAAGCTGAGAGAGACGACCGCCACACATCTTCACAAACTCCACAAAGGCACTGCAAGAGACTTCGCACTCTCCGAGGCCGACGGCTGACAGATACTTGCAACGTTCCGCAATCCGGATCAGCTCCTCGTCCAGGGGCCGCAATCCGTTGGCGCACACCACCAGTTCAACTAACCGAGGACACGTCATCCCGACGCGGCCCAGCACGTCTTTGCTCACCGATCTTCCGAAGTAAAGGTGCGTGACGGGTATTTCGTAACGAAAGAACGGGTCAAACTCTTCCTCGTACAAGAAAAAGTACATTACTAAGTTCACTTTAGGAGAATGCTTGATGAAAGCGTCCCAGCTGCTCTTCTGAATCGTGTGGAACTGAGTCTGTCCAGGATTTTCGCTGACGACGTCAATGCGCAAGTGTTCTAACCGGACGTGTTTTTCTGAAGACAAAGCGAGCAGCAGCTCGTCGCTCAGCAGGTGGTAGTTCAGCGCCAGCTCCCGTAAGCCGTGACACTGGTCAGCCACGCAAAGGATGCCTGGGGAAAGAGGAGACCAGGAAGGGGGTTACCCAGATAAACACATGAAGAACCGAACACGAAACGTGTTTGTTTAGGTATAAGACCACGTATTTCAACATGCAATCAACACCTAACACCAAACCAACATCGTGCTGGGCAACCAGACTATGCATCTTTTTCACATGAGCACGGCCTGGTGACTTCTTTGCACCCATGTGGTAAGACACACGTACACCACGTGACGACGTCGCTGTTTCGCCAGGGAAACAAAGAAGTTAACATGCTGCACTGGAATACGTCCCCGTGGGATTTGATTCTCGTGTGACAAACAGACAAAAAGCAGACTCGGACTGTTCTGCCCTCTTGTAAGGCCACACAAACACAACTTCATTTTTGCAAAAGGGGCTTACTCATAATAAAAGTATTTCCCTAGCCTGCTCTGGAAGAACTGCTGCCCCCCTCTGTGCCTGACAAAGCAGCCACGAACAGAATTTGTCACCTGAGGAAAGCAAACATGAAATGAATACCAGATTTTAAGTAAATAAAGAAGTTGCTGCTGTCAGTATTTGTTCTTTCTAGCAAAGTATAAATATTTAAATTTGGAAAAGCAACAGCAAAAAGAAGGAAAACACTAAAAATCCGGAGCAGTAATTCCTAGCACAGTCATTTGCAGACTCTCCCTTTAATGCATCAATATGACCTGCTGCTCAGGGAAGACAGAGACATTAACGAAAAGAATTCAGTTCAGTCTGTAAGGTTTCCACTCACCCTATCTGCAGATACAAGCAACGGTACCAGTGGTAACAGTACTTAAAAAAGGCACTAAGAAAAGCACACAGTCCTCTGCATTTCATGTGACCCAGAAAACTGTGTGGAATTCAGGATATGGTCTTTCCATTAATAGAGGAGATGAGAACACAGCATTTAGTACGGAACCGAAAAACCTGAGCTCAATGCGTTACAGCTTTGAAGCAATGGGAAGAAATACAGAAAGGCAGCAGTTATTTTAAGATGCACTTATTAAAGCCAAAAGAGAAGCCTATACTGAGCCTAAAATCACCTTCTTAAAAAAAAATACTGTAAAAATATTGCATTAATATATACACCAAAAAAAGTATGTATTTTCCACCTGAGGAACTGCAGGAACATGTGCATCAGGAGCTCTTCTAGCTACATCAAATACTGTCATTTCAAATATAAAAGTTTTGTTAGCTGAATTAAAAAAGGCAGAATTCAGGTAAACAGAATTTTAACCCAAGTCTTATTGCAGCTATTTCCTGTAAAAACAGCTTATATATGTAAGCATACTCCTTATTCCCTTCGTGGAGGAGGGGATGGGCTCCAAGATGAAGTGAAAATACGGAATTTCCACACCCCCCCCCTTTTTAAGATTGGAGTACAAAATTAGAATAACTAAGTATAACAAACTTCTGTGTACCTTCTACACATTCCAGAGGTCCTTTCCTGTCCTTAAATCATAACCAACAGTTATTCTCACAGCCGTACTCCTGCAACAGCTACTCTGACCACACCATTTAAGCAGACTCCGGCATGCTGCTTCGTAATACCTAGGGTCTGTTGACACACGAAATATTTTAAACAGAGTCTCATCACTACACAGTTTCAGAAAACAACCTGCCACAAATTTAGCATCTAAACCAGCCTCTTACCCAGACTGCCACCCTTCAGATAACAATCTTTGCTAACTGTAAGGGCACATCGTTGACTAGCGCAGGGCAAAAAGGCAAGAACTGAGGTTCGACTTGCTGCGCTCTCTGAGGAGTCCGGCACTGGATACCTGCATCACACACTGGCAATGAAATGGTGCATCCTGCACACAGAGCTGACAACGAACACAGCCTCGGCAGCTACTGCAGGGCCCGCCTGGAGCTCCTGCGGCAAGTGACACACTCACAGAATGTCCCCAGGCACTGCCTCTGCCTTTACCCAGAGGTAAATCACTTTGATATCACACAGCACAGATCTGCATCGAAAACATCCCTCTACTGAAGTGCTGGTGCAGAGACACCCCATGGCCACTCTTCTCCCTTGCCTTCCCATTCGAAGAGAAGCAGCCTTCCTACCCCCAAAGAAGAGCAGAACCACAGCCTTCACAGAAATGCTTTCAGCTCCCTCCGCTCCAACAGCTAAGATTTCAGGTAATAAACAGCACATCAAGGTGGATTTAAAAAGAACCTTTTTTTTTTTTTCTTACAAGGTACTGTTGCAGTTCTAACACAAAAGCATTCCTTGGAAGCAATTCACAGTTTGATATCAATCTTTTTCCTTTATTCCTGCAGTAGTGGAGTTTCTCTTGCGTTACTCTTCTGTGTCCTTCACTACCAAATTTCTTAAGAACTAATCCAGTAAATGAACATTTCCCCCTCCCCAGCGGCAATCTGAAGGCACCTTATACCATTTTAAGTGCATCTAAGAGTAATCAGCTTTGCAGAACTCATGGCCTTTTCGGTTCAGTTAAAGTTTTTCCACGTTTATAGCAACCTGCTAATTATAACTATCCACATACCAGCTCCTTTCTCTTGTTCCACTTTTTTCTCCGTCTCGGGGAACACCCATACCTGAATTAAGCAATCAAATTCTCCTGTCATTAGCACTCTCTGGCTTTGTGACTAACGCATCTGATCCCATTCTGTTCACCTCCACTCCACGAAGGACAACAGTAGTTGTGTTCCTTGTTCCTTGAACGGGCGTTGCCATTTCTTGCCCACTGTTCCTTCAATTCAAAACATCGCAGAAGACATATCAAACAGAATACATCAAACAACTTCGTAAAGCCTCTCCCAAATTACCAAGCGTATGATTCTCCAAAACATCTTCTAGAAAGCATTAGCCACAAGCCAGCAAAGTCTGCTAGAGCTGACAGGTTGCTCTTGGATCCAAGTTCAAGGAAATTACTCTCTTTGCCTAGCTACAAATGATTGCTGGAGCCTATTCCTCCTAAAAGGCACATCCTGGCTCCTGTACTTCTCCGACACAAGGATTCTCAAATAAAATTTTAAGTCAGAAAAAAGTCACTCAAGCTAATTTAAACAACCCCCTACCTACAATTACAAAGCTCTGTAGGAAATAACATTCCAGTTAACACACTAGTGAATGCTTTGCTGGACAAATCCGCTGCAAAACACACCCGCCTTTCCAGGACTTCTTTATACAAAACCAAACACAAGGTTTTGTCTGAGAGTTACACCTCCAAAAGGTATTAAGTCTGCGTTTTCTTTGTTATAACTACAGCAACATGCCCTCTGCTACAGCATCATTCCCCCCACAGATTAGGAATCCTGCTGCTGAATTTTACATATAACATACATTGCAACTGTAAATATTGGGTATCTGCATGAAGAAAGCCATAGTGGCTCCAGTAGTTTCTACTTATCCTCAGAAGAGAAATTTTAACTAAGTTGCCAGCATCTCATTTATAACTCCTCTTCCATTACTCAGTGAAAAACTAAGTGTTAAGTTGATAGGCTGTGAATCAATCTTAAACTTGCTATGCATTGCATAAATCTTCCACAAACGGTAATTCTATGAACTTCAACAGTCTTGAGTGATTTCATTCTGATACGAGCTGGCTTCATTCTTGCTGCAAACACACTCTGAGTGTTAATGAGGTACGTTTGGTAATGGCAGAAGTTCTGCATGGCTCAGTCTCCTCTCCCCTTTGTTGATGCTGTCTGCACTTGTACTTACTTTCCAGCAAAAGATTAAACTGCTTTCTTTCAGAATGACTAAACCAGCATCTTCATAATCCATGACACTGCAACACTCAAACCCCATATGTAATGAACTGCAGAAAAGGAACTTGCATTCCAAAAAGCTAATTATACTGGCAGACTTAAATAGTCAGTGCAGAAGTAGTGCACTATCAAGTCAGTACACACTCTTCTTCAGTTCCACAGGAGATTAGTTATTGGCCCAGAACGGACATGCACTATTTTATTATTAACTCAGTAGTCACTCTGCAAGTGGTGGGATGGATGGACTGACAACCAGTTGCACTAGTATTTTATTCAGTGACCTACCCCTATTTTTTCAGAGGTTTACTGGTTTCAGACAGAATTTAATGCATACATTAAAAAAAAAACAACCACCCCAAACAAACCAAAACACAGTAGCTTACCAGCTGGAGAAACATGAGGACAACTGCTCATTTTTAACAGTTTGAGAGTGTCACTGTTGTTAGCCACTAACACTTTGAGAGACGGATCGTCTACTGGCGTATCGTCAATCTTCAGTGACGAGAGGGATTTGGAGTTTACGAACACCACTGTCAGTGCAGAAATAAAGTGAGACTGGAAAAAAAAAGTTTAAATGAAACAGTAGCATCTGAAATAAAAATCTCAATGACTGTACACAGCAGTCTTAGTTTTCTTTTACTTATGGACAACATTTGCTGAAAAAGCATTCTTTTGATATTGCATAATTAAAAATTAGTATTAAAATCAACATATTTTTAAGTAGAGGAATTATAACAATTTTTTGCTATCAGTCTATCTATTTGGCAAATCAGAATGTCTAACATTAAACATAAATCAAGAACCCGACCCAGGAAAATCCACTACACAAACTTAAATCTGTAGGATGACCGTGAGCAAAAAGAAAGCCTAGAAGCCCTACTTTTGACGATAATTTACAAGTTGCACTCTAGAAGAAGCATGTTCTAGAACAGGAATTCCCACGTGGTGAGTTGTGCTGCACGGGTGAGATGCAAACACAGCCAAGAGTGGCCACCCTGTACTGTCAGGACGTGTCAAAGCCAAACGACGCTACTGCCTGCCTCCCACCCACGCAGAGTATTTAGTGTTTGAATTGAGTCGCCTTGGAAAGCTAACTGGCGCAGTCCAGAGCCAAAGAGCCGGTCATCAATTAATTACCTATTAAGCAGCACGGATAACGTAGGCGCAATGCTCAAGGTTGCTCCTCAGCATTTTTATGTAACCACTGAAAATTACCGGTAAGGAGAGAGCCTAGGATACCCTGAGAAACAGAGACTAAGGAGCAGACACAGCAGCACTTGTAGAAATCATTGGTGGTGTGAAGTGAGTAATTAGCTTATCTTTATGACTTCTTACACGACTGACTGAAGACTTTAGAACTGCATGCACTGCATTAAGTATTCCATAATATTACCTGCTACTTTGATTTCAATGCTGTTTCACTCTGAGCCACAGGCACATGCAGAATCCTGAATACAGTTACACGAGAGAAGGCCTGGCAATAGTATTTGCTCATTCTGATTGTGACAGCTTGTGGTTTTTGCTAAAACTCACACACAATTACATTTAGAACAGAAATTAATATTTTCACACTAACATTAACTGGCAAAGTCAGTTCATGGAAATGGAAACTTCAAGTTCAAATCAGAAGCATTAGGCATTTTGGCGTTAGGGACCACTCCCAACTATAGTGACAACACACTGATTATATGTTATATCCTGAAGAAGAAAGGTGCTTTAATAGTATTTCCATTCTGTATTCTGGAAGTGTTAGTATTGTTTTTTTAACCTCTGTATTTAAAATATAATTCCCTTCACTAAGGTGGCTGTTCAATAGAAAGGCAAAGACAGGTAACTTGAAACCGCAGTTTGAAGAGCTAATGGAAAACAGGCAATAGCCCCAAAAGTAAAAGCTGGTAATTTAATGTCTTTTGAATATTGCCACATACTTAGCCTGAAGCATGATGCTTTAAAAGGTTTATGTAGAATGTGCTTAGTGAAAAGACTAGGCAACACAAAGCAAAATGTGATTTACAGATATTCGCCAGATGTCACGTTACTTGTAATCAGAAGAGCGTCAGTGAAGATAATGCAAAGTAGTTCAGACTTCCTATACAGCCCGATTAAAAAACAAAACAACCAGCACACAACTGTGTAGCATTAACCATTTTTCAGTTCCATTCATCTTTGCCTGCTTCTCATCCAATGGGCCTGTTACTAACAGCTTCCCACAAGAACTTGTTCATGGTCCAGTTCTATTCTTTAAAAATCACTGCCGGTGATAACATATGCTGGTGACATTATTACTGGGGTGGTAAATATCAAAAGGCAAATTATGCTTAGAGTTAATTTTAGCTCATTTTGAACATATTTTTAAAAGGTCACATGTGAATCTGTTAGGAACAAAAAGAGGAAGCCTGTATGTTAGAAGCCTTGAAGCTCAGTAAGACCATAGCGTGAACAATTACAAATAATCATTCAGCAAGCTGAACAGAACCATAACATATCCTTCCAGTGAAAACTAAGTAAGAGATCTAAAATAGCATTCAGATTAAGAAATAATACAGTATGCAAGAGCTGAAAGGGCAAAGTATTGCTAACACGCTAAGACTGGGGATTGCTTTCACTATGATCAGGTTTTTTTATAGTCATATCTCAAAGCACATTTAAAAAGCAAAAAAACCCATACCAAAACTATTGAAAGATCTGGAAAGCCTCTTTGAAAATTAAGCATTAAAAATACATATTCAAGTGGACTACATGACGTGGCTGTGATCACTGCCAAGGACAGTAATTGGTAATCCTTCTGTAGCTAACCTTGCTTAAACCCTGTAGCCTACTTCCTTTCCCGAGGCTGGCCCTACTTCTTCCTCGTCCTTGCTGCCATCATCGGCAATGACATCACCGCGATCCAGATAATACTCTAGTTGTAACTGGCCCTTCACGCACGTCTGGACTGGATTCAAGAACTGAGGCTGCGAGACATCCCAGATGTCACTGCCAGAGAACAAGCGGCCCAGGTTAACCCCAACCACTCTCCTGCTCCTCAGCAACAGCGCATTTCTACTTCACTAGCAGGAATTCTTGTTTAGAAGAACATATAACAGATTTGTTGTCTTCCAACAAAATCTGATTTTTGGTAAACATGCAAGGTAAAAGTCTGACACAGAATTTCAGAAATTTCAGTGCACTTTGCCTAAGAATCCGACACCTGACTGCACAACACAAAATATTGAACACCATGACCCTATCACTTTCTAAAGAGAGCTCAAGGACAATATAATCCCTACAGCAAGTCCACATGGATAAAACACTCCCACTCATTCAACTACAGTCTTCTCCTGAACACCCCCCCGAGTCCCACAGCACAATTACACAGACAGGAATCGTCTAGCCTCCTGACTTGCATCGTGTTGCCCAGTATTACACTGAGGTGAACAGACAGGAGGACTTGGAAGAACAAGGTCAGGACTAAGTTCTCACATGATACAGAGAATGAGTGAAACTTTATCCATCTTAGTACAACATCTCTGTTCCTCCCTTTAGTAGTCCCCAGTAACAAAGTCTTCTTTACCTAAGACTCATATTCTTACAATAAAACTTTTCACAAAGTTGTAGACATACTGTATGAACTACTACAATTTTTGCTATAGAAAACCAGACATATTAAAATACCTTTGGTAAATCCATGAAGCTTGGCCGGGCAGTTGAGATTAGCCCAAGTGTTTTCAGCGAGCAATTCACAAGCTGCGATAAAATATCACAAGCCGCTTCTGCAGATTCCTTGCTACTGTCCACCTTAAACCAAAACAGATTTACTGGTTCAGAACACACCGCATCAAACACACTCTTTATGAAAAAGCAGAGTAGAGCAGATATACTTCCACTTTTTTTCACTTTACCTTCTGAAATGTGATGTCATAAAAACCCACAAAACACTTCACTGGGAATCCATCAATGTCCTCCTTTTCTCCCCCAAAAAAGTCCAAGACAATTTTCTATGAATTTACCACTCTCCTAAACACTGTGGTAAAATATAGCATGCTGAAGGGGCAGCTAAACCGTTTGATCCAAGGTATTTCATCCACATCAAATAATAAGCAACTACAGGTTCACCTGGGAACCAGATGATAGGCCCAGAGCCTATCCCACCTCCCTCTTTACATTCTCCCTTATCGAAATGCAGGAATTCTATAAACCCTTTACTATGTGAAAAAGCTGATTCCTTTTATGGTGACTCAGCTCCTAACACAGAGCTGCTGGAGAGTTACGGGCATTATCATGTGAACCCATATGACTGGGCCTTCATCATTAATAGCACAACAGATATGCAATGGATACTCTAAAAAAAAAAAAAAAAAAA
>Ga0181612_182011_pt1 | contig 15706 bp, 8 predicted proteins | sample HoacroProtozoa21_FD_119630 | JGI IMG/M metagenome (GOLD analysis project Ga0181612, IMG submission 119630) | Hoatzin crop microbial communities from Cojedes, Venezuel. Combined Assembly of Gp0051906, Gp0051904, Gp0051908
TGAAAGGCACATCTTTCCATTTTGCATATGCCTGCGTATGAAAATCTTATTTGTACCGTTGTTGTTGTTCCTGTTTCCCTCTGTTTGCTGTTCTGTTAAACTGCCCTTATCCCGACCCACCAGTTTCTGCCTCTTTCTTTTCATTCTCCTCCGCACGCCGGCAGGGGGAGGGGCGGCCGGGTGGCACTTTTGTTGCCAGCGGCAGCCGAAACCAAGACAGGAGAGATTTTTTTTTTTATTTTTTTTTTTTAAAGAACACCGCAATCTGGTGAGTAATAACATTAGTGAGAAACACAGAAGAAGAAATATATAAAAAGAAAAAACATACCCACCTGGCTACTGAATACATAAACAGAAAATCATTGTCAGGTGATCCAGGACTCTTACTATAATCTGTATACTTCTTCTGTGTGGTACTTTTTATATCTTTCATTACAGATTCCATTTCTTTACTGAGATTGGTTTCAGACTATGAAGAAAGACACAAAAGAAGATTAGTTAATTTTACGTGAAGAAATGGAATAGCTGATCACAAAGCATAGCACTTGCGTATTTATAAAAACACATTTGCAGGTTATGAAAAATATGCATTAAAAGCCAATATTCTGTCTCACAGAAGTGTTATAATATTCTGAAGTTATTCTGATTTGTTCTGAATATGAAAACATCACTGTTTTGTCCATCTCCTAAGGTGAAGAATTTCACTGCTTGTATTATTTTAAAGTATATTTGCAGTGCACAAGTACATGAAAATAACACAAAGCATCTCCACCAAGACTGGAATGCTAGCAAAATTTAACAGAACTAATTCTACCATTCAGAAAGACTTCATGAAGCTTTGTAATACATGAGCATATGCAAAATGCTCTTTCTGTAAAACAAATAATCCATACCTTAACATGTTCTTAATAGACAATCTTTAAATAGCTTCCAGTTACAAGGATATTGGTGTCTTTAGATTGTAAAGAAATGATAAATGAATTTAACATTACATGACTAAATTCTCTGTAAATTACTATGGAGAGAAGTGAAAATGTACTCCATAAAAAATGTTACTACATTTTGTCATAGCTTTTTAATTGTTTATTTTTAGTAGGTAATGCAATAAATGTTGTAAATATTTTAGATTTCTTGATATGAAAAAAAATAGTATGCTATCTTCCATATCAGAAGAAAATGAAGTTTCCCAGGTTGCTGAGTTTCTAACATATGTCTGCAACATAATGTAAAAACTGAAAGGTAGAGGCAAATTAACAAGGATCTTTCTGCCTTACACTGATGCTTACTGGGAAAGTTCCCAGCTGTTCTTGAAGATCTTCCACCTCCTGTACAAGATCTTGCATACACTTGTTACTATGACTTTGCCAAAGGCTTCTTTCCACGTTGTTTCCAGGATAACAAGGAAGAACACTGTTAGCAAACTGCCTACAGAGGGGACAGGTAAATTCGCCTTTGTCCACTGAAAAACCCTGGAGGACTTGGTCATTCTAAAAGAAAATACAGAAAATGGAGCTGAAATTTGCAAAAGATAATAATTTTAGGTTTTTTAGTCCTCATTTTAGTGAAAAAAGTCTTAACTACTAGAAACTATCTTAAAATCCTCCAACTCAACTAATTTTCCTAATTTCTAAGTACTCTTCGTTGTCAACAATATCCGCATAATAAACTAGAAATACTTGAATGGGTATTTTGAACATTTCACATGTGTTGTCTCTTTCTAGAAATTCCCAATAAAGCTTGAGACCCCCTTGATAACATCTTTTAATTTATCAAAATGCAATTTCATTTTCAGTCATGAGAAGCATTTGAAGATATTTCTCAGTGGTAGTACAGGCTGAAAAACCTAATCAAGCAGCCACTGGAAGCCAGCATGACAAAAACCCTTATTATGTCTTCTTTATCGTGAAAGATCAAAAAATGGACACAGAATTATGTGTCTGGGAAGTGGGGACATCTCCTGAGTACTCTTGTTAATGGCAAGCAACCTTGCTTCAGCTTCATGAATTGCCTCAATGGTTTCCCACTGCTGGGAGAAGAGAACTGCTAAGTTAATAGTGACTGTAATTTAAACCTCAAACAATCAGCCCAGAATGCTGAGGCATTCTGGTGAGCCTACTTTTACATACCTTTCTGGATGCTGATCTCTGAATGTATTACATAAAAATAAATGTTTTATCCACATGAACACAAGTCTCTATAAATTATTTCAGTACTAAGAATGCTATTTATAGTAAAAATTATTATGCATTCATCTAGGTAGTAGTAATACATACCAGGATCAAAAGTTCACTTAAATAATCCAGAAATCTTCAAGAATACAATGAGATGGAATTAACAGTTTATTTCAAGTTTAAGTGAGAATCCACCAGAAAAGTGACTTTAGTGACTATATGATGCAAAAGATTACTTTTGCAAAGTTCTGTAAAATTGGATTCTACTACAAAAGCCCAGATTTTACTTAATTAATCTTGATGACACAATTAGCCCTGAAAGTGTCTTTAGAGTCATAGAAAGGAAAAATTCATCATGGGATCCCATAAAGGTGACACACCTTCTAATTTCTCTAGAGGTAAATTTCACAGTATGACCAATGCTGATTCTAAAAACACAAAGCAGCGCCCATAGTTTTTCTCAAAATGGAAACAAATCAACAAAACCTAGGAAAAAATGAAACTAAAGAAATACCACATAAAGTAATCTTGAATAAAAAAGCCGTTTCATATACAACAAGAAGTCATCATTTAGTCTTTATTTTATTACACTAAATACAGAAAGAAATGACTATTTAAAACCTGATGACTTCTACCACTGCTGAGCTTGTGATAACACTCTGCGGTGCCATTCAGATCATCTGCAATTGGGCTGCAAGAGGTTGAGGGGGCTGAGGAAGGCCAGCAACATCAGTGATTAGCACTATCCTGTTTACTGAGACCATGTGAAAATAAAAGGATGCCTTTTCTAGCCAACAATTTCTGAGGCTTGACTAACAAACTGTATTTTAAAACCACATATAGAATTAATTTCCCAACAGTATTTGCCAAGGAAAAAAAAAAGCAAAATCCTCAAGAGTTAAACTATTTGAACTCATTTCTCTAAACTGCAGGTATATACATAATGTATACCATACATAGAGATAAAAATCTAACATTTTGTAACTGAATTTTCATATTAAGATTTATCCAAAAGCACAAGTTTATATTTGTAAAATTCCCCTCTCATTTTTTCTTCAGTTTCTCATTAATTTCTAACACTTGTTAAACATCAAAATAGGAATCCATGAAACAGAAACAAAAAGTGTAAGAAATGCTTTACCTGAATATACAGACCACAAAAAAAACACCAAAACCCAGTGATTTAATTTTTTAAACCACATGGTTAATTTAGTCAAGTATTTTTTCTGATATATCAGAATAACTGAAAACAAAGTACTTGCGCTAAAAAATGTCAAGATGTAATAAAGAGATTTGGTATCCACAGTTCTTGAAATGTAATAAAAACATCTTGTCCATTCATGTAAACCCAATCTTTCTTTCTCTGAATTGAACAGCTTAAATCCAATTGATTTCACTAAGAATGGTTCAGATCCAAATAAAAAACATGGCCTTTAGTTTTACTTACTCGTAAAGATTCCATGTAAGATTTGTGACAATCTATGTGTAAAGTATGACCACAAGTTTGTACATAAACACCTCCTTCCCAGCCTATTGACACTGCTTGCAGGCAGGAACTCTAAAACAAAGCAAAAACAGTAACAGAAAAGATCAACAATATGTATAGTTATAAAGGTATTTACCACTACTTGTTTTAAGATTTAAAAAAATACACAGATTTTTACTTGCATGCTATCTAATTAAAAGCCATATGCTATGGAAATAAAGAAAAACTTTATTTTACAAAGTACTGACTTATGCTAGTTTACATCGCTGCCATTATGCTATTCTTTCCAAAAAAAGAGCCAAACACTTAAGTTAAACTTCTGCAGTTCTTGTCACTTAAGATAATGACTTATTTAAAGAACTTCTCATATTACAGCATGAGGATGGCTCTAACTCTACCATCTGTTCTAACAGTACAAGTTATCCCATGTCCAATGGCAATGTACTGCTCCAATACATTTCATTCAGGTTTGTAGGTAACCAAAATAACAAGATCACAGTTATACAATTAAACACCAATCTGGTACTAAAATTCAGAGTAAACACTTAGGGTTTTTAATGAGTTGTTGAACTAGATGACCCACAGAGGCCCCTTCCAACCCCTACCATTCTGTGATTCTGTAATATTGTATACAACACATCATAAAGGGAAAAATGTTTTTTGTGAATTGAGTTTTATACTAGGATTCTTTTGAAAACATTGGCCTCATTCAAAGGCTGCACTTATAGCCCACATGTCAAAAATAAAGTTACCTCACTGGCAGTTCTCAGAAAAGAATGAACTGAAAAAAGTCACCACTGGCAAACTTATAAGGAATTCTAGAAAATTCTCTTGCAGAATACCTAGCTATAGTCATTCTAATTATTAAATCTCCATTTCTCAAAAAAATCACTTTATATACAGACTGAAATGTACATTCTGGTTATACATTTAAAGAATAGAAAAAGAGTTACAGCTACTAGAATTGGAGAACAATTTTTAGTAATTGTTTTAACATATGATGCAAAACTAGGGTACTATGAATAACCAACAATAGTTGCATTTTCTAAGGATCTCCTAGCATCTCATTTTTTTCCTGCATATGAGCAGGAAAGCAAAACAAAATTACAAACTCCAGCCACAAGACATGCTCTTATTTACCTTGCCTCAACCTGACATTCATAATGTGCTTTGACCCTCTCAGGCCACAGAACAAGAAAAACTATTTTTCTCTTGCTAGTTCCTGCATGATTTAGTAGACAGAATTGTTAGTAAGGCACAGTGACATAACTGGGTAAGACCCCCAGGACAAATGTTTCATTCAGGAAAAGCATTATTTACTCCATGTATTTAAGGAGGCTACTTAGTAGCATTTGCAAAAGATAAAACACAATCCCAAAGTCTTTGCAGAAAGGCTTTACCCTATCACTCTTGAGTTCAGAAATAAAGAAGACTCCAAAGCAAACCAGAGGTTCAGGATGGAGCACCCCTATAATAAGCCATTGGTTACAGAGTACTAGGTGATTGGAAAACAGTCCTATCAACCCGGTACATGAAGTTTTAGCTCCTAATCCTTCTTCCTACCTCTCCATATCAATCACTTTCCGCGATTTCTCCTTTAATGGGCAAGAACTCTACTCCCTGACTGACAGCAAGCATCAAATTCCAGCTAAAAAAGCGCAAAAGGAATCTCTATGGAAAGAATCAACCTGTTTTGCCCAATCTGTGTACAGCACGCAGCTTTTGAATATTTTTTTCTTCTAGCAGAATAAGCTAGGTCATGTTTCATAACTTCAAATTTTCACATCTAAGTGAAATTATTCTCTTGCCTCCTGAAATCTGTTGTTAGAGGAAGGAAGCTTACTGAGAAGGACACAGCTGATAAACAAAAGGACTTCTTACTGCTTAGCTTAGCTGAACAAGACACTCAGGACACCGACAGATGTTTCCATTTTTATGCCAAAATAAATTTAAGGATTAGTTCTTTCACACTGAGACATTTTTAGCGCAGCAGTGACCTGGAAACTTGAAAGCAAAAATCGCCAATTCAACTAATGTTTGAATCAGGGCTGGAATTTTTGAAAGCAGGATGCATTTGCGCATTGCATTACAGTGCATTTTAGACTCATCTGTTGGTAGCATTACTGCACAGAAAGGGGAATACTCACTTCAGTGAGACCAAGTTTTTGAGTAACATTTTGCTTGGAACTCCTTCCTTTTGTAGTATGTAAACATGTAAAAATAAAGCTACAGTATTGCTTCAATGTTCTTAATCATTTCAGCAGGAAAAAAACGTTCATAAACGATTTGAAACAAACATCATCAATGTCAAAAGAGGAAAAGCTTGTCCACAGATTCTTTCTGAAAACATCTTTTGTTCAGAAATAATTTCCTCCTTACATCTTTAAAAGTTTTACTTTCTAGCAAGGAAATGTATAATGTTTGCCTCAGGAGAAGATGCTTTTCTGAAAACATTGCCCAATTTTTTAAACTATACCAAAACAATTATGAAATTTACTCTAAACTAATCTACAGAAGCAAGATTGGTTGCAATTGGCAAATTTCAATTATCTGTGGATGGCAGATTACGAGAAAGCTAGCGATCGTGTCAGTGTAAAAATTGCCACAAGTTCTTCCTCTTTAAAGCCAATATTTAACCTTCTAAAGGCTGATTATTTAGTAATATCTACCTAAGAGCTGGTATGTTACCTGCGACTAGTCTACAGGAGCTAATTTAGAGTCATAGGTTACATACTCTTCTCCCCCCGAATGATTTCTCAGAACAGTTAAATATTATCTTACATGGCTGTTTTATACACTAGCAAGGAAAGTCACTGGCAGCACTTCCACAAAGCTCTACAACTAAGCAAGTCCTGTTAAGCAACAAGAACTGGGTCTCAAAATTAAATATGAAAAGCTGTAATATGGCTTTGTGAAGCAATGCAAAACTCTGCTTGGAACAGCTAACAGAACTGCAAAACAGACAGTAACATATCAATTAATGTAAAATTGAACTTCAGTAATGTTGTACAGAGTTGAAGATTCAGCAAGAGGGTGAAGTCTTCTGCTGGTCCCTCCTTCCCATCCACTCATCCTTCCCTTCTCTGTAGTGGCTCAGAAAACTGTTACAGGTTAAATCAACTCTTTCCACTTACTTTGTGCTGCCAAAAATAGTTTTACTGATTAACAGTAATTCCTACATCTGGTTCTCTGAATGACTGCAAGAAAACTGGTGTTTTGAAAGTAATACCTAAGATAGCAAAACCACATCTCAATTGTGTGGTCACACTGTATTGTGAAATATCTTCTTCTAGAGAACATCTGCATGGATATTCAATGACTGCATAGCCTGTAGATATACTACATGCCTATGCCAAAAACACAACTAGGGGAAAGCCAGACTATTTAAAAATGAAGACCCTATCAAATGTAAACAATTCCTAAATACTGCAACATGACAAAGTGTTCACTAAATGTAGAAATGCAACTAGGAGGACTCCGAGTTGTAATTTCATTTACCTTTTTACAGATTTTTTCGTAAGCAGTAGTATTGTTCATATGAACTACTTACATCTTTAAAGTATCGCTGTAAAGTTGTAAGCCTCACATCATGCAGTGCTGCACAGGTATCCCAAGGATATATTTGCTCCTCTTCAGTAGCTGGTAGTTTCTTTGGCTCAGTGCTATTGCGGCATTGTCCCAACACTGTATGAAAAAAGCAGCAATAAAGAATGCAATGGATAACATGCTAAATAATTACGAAAACAATCAGGAAATTCTGGTTTATAACTACAATGCACTTTGTTGATGTTAAACAGTAAAAAATTATTAAAGAAATAGGGCAAATTTAGATTAGATATTAGGAAGAAATTCTTCACCATGAGGGTGGTGAAACACTGGCACAGAAGGGCTTCGAAGCCCTTCCTCTCTGGTCCTGACAGGTCTCTCCACGCACAAAGGCCATCAAGTCTTGAAAAATCTATGCAAGTTCCGCAAAAGCTCATTACAATGTCATGATTATATAGTTATTACTATCACAGAATTACTCTACGATAGATGTTTACTGAGTTGGTGTTTGAGAGACAGAGTGTGCCCCTTTCACTGTCATCCTTACACTGCCTCCTCTCTTGTCGCTTCCTTTTCCCCCACCCAGGTACTTGGTACCTTCCTTCTCTTTTCCTTTTTGTTTTCAATTTTCCCCCCCGTGTTTGCTCAGTTTGCTGGATGCTACCAACACAAAAAGAAACCAGCATGATGTGTGTGCTGTGCACCCTCCCACACTTTGGAATTAATTGATATTGATTAAACCCCAAGATTAGGAATTGACTGAATTTCAGCTCGATCAGCTTTGCTCCTAACCAGCCACTTCCAAGCACAGAACGTGTTGCTACCCACAGTGCATGGCCAGGCAGCACCAACACAGGCCACACAATACACACCAAGGGTCCAGCAGAAGAGCCTGCTTAGCTTTGTTTCCTTCCCAAACTTTACCTTGGGGTGCAAGGGAAAAATCAGGAAGGGAAATCAGTTGGATGCTTACTTTCAGGTTGGATTTGTTGCTGCTACAAAGCTCTGGAAAAATTAACATTTTGTGTTTTCCAAGAAAGACTAGTCCAAGCTTGAATGAAGAGGCTGCATTACTATTGCTTTTCTTGCCCAAGCCAAGCAGCATGCATTGATTCGCATCCACACACGCTGCAGGGTATCGACCTGGGCACGCTCTGCTCTCTGGCTTCACACCTGGGTTCCTCAGCAAGTGAATTACCGGCTTTGCTCCAAAATGAGGTGCAGGTACAAATCAGCACTTACAAAGCACGGAGAGTTGACAGCCCCAGGGGGGACACAGCGAAAACCCCATCTGACAGAGCTGATGCACCCTTCAGAGCACACTGTAAATGATGGAGAAGCAGAGATGAGCTGAGGGGGATGAACGTCTGTGAGAGCAGAGTGCATCTGCAGTCTGCATCTGTACGAGGGGCACGTGGCCAGGGAGGACAGGACTTGATGGCCTGCAAAGGAGATACATCCCGAGCTATGCAGCAGTTTATGCCAAATCTGCCTGCTCTATCCTTGGCTCTAACATGGCCTCGCAAGCCCTTTCATTTCCCACAGCCAGAAACTTCACTCTTAAGGTCAAAAACAAAGAGTTGATTCTTGCTTTCTTCTCCATGAAGATCTGCCCCAAAGAAAAGATGATGCATGTCAGTTTGGGGCTGAAAACAAAGAAGAGAAAACACCAAACGCCCATCTGGATATTACCACCTGCCGAGATTAGAAAGAAGGTCCCCAAGTCCAACAACTGGTCTCTGGCACGTCTGTGGGCAAAAGCAGCAGTGGGAGTCTCAGCTCAGCACCCTGTCAGACTGCTGAATTGCTGACCATTTTACCTACTTCTTATTTTCCAATAGTCTGAGAAAAGAGACAATGCGTTAGCTTCCCCACTTTAGTCTTTGTCACTGTATTGTTGTTTCTCACAGGTTTAAAAAGAAAAGATTGTTTTCTGTTTAGTCAGATGCTGAATCCCTACAGACACGTGCTAAGATTCGTGTGCCATGAATCAATTCTGAGATTCACGTAAGAATTCCATTGTTTGGCTTCAAAGGGAAAAACGAAAAGTCTTCCCGCAGCTTGCATGAATACCCAACAGCTGCGGCAGCCTGGCACACGCGGAGCGGAGCGGCTGTCGGGGTGGGCATCGCAGGCCCTTTTACATCGGTGTCTGTGTTCGGAGCAAGCCATGCCACTCTCCTAAGGGGATGCTACTGCTGAGGAAAACAGATATATAAATACTGGACAGTCTCTTCAGAATGCGGTTTAACAAGATGAACTCAATCTCATCATGCCTGGCAAGCTCTGACATCCTGCCAAGCATTCCCTACATCAACATCCTAATGGACTGTGAATTATGAGCACCTAAAGAGAGGCAGTTTGTACTGTGCTCCAGAACATGCCAGACTATCATCACAGCCTCAACAATCCACCAGGAATGACAGAAAATGGCTGAGGATAAGCAGGGGCACTAATCAGGCTGTTTGCTTCATTCCCCTTGTCCTAGTTTCAGACACCAATAAAATCACACCCTTTCTTTCCAAATTAAGCAGAAAATCTTCTATGGGATGGGGGAAAAACAAAATTTCAACATGTTAATTCTTAATCTGTGCAATTTAAGTACATTCACAGGGTTGGGGAAGATCAGTCAACTCTTCTTGCGAGAGCCAGAGAACCGTAAAATGAGCAGCTGTTTGTATTGCTGTGCCAGCTACAGACCCCAGCTGCACGCAGAGCGGGGCCAGGACACCCGACCTGCATGGGCAGGCTGTGGTGATGCCAGCGAGACCCCTCCTCCGGACTCCCACCCATGGCACAGCCCCCAACCCGTCCCGCTGCTCCCGAGCCATGATGCTATCTCAGCACAAAGCAGCCTTCTCCCGTCCTAGCATTCGACCCTGCCTCTCCTCACCCACAGCGACAGGCAGCAGTCACACCCGTGCCCAGACGCGTGCATGTCAAACCGGCTCCCTCCTGAACCCATAATTTTTTCTTCTTCTTCCTCACCATTGAAAGAGGACCAAAAATTGTTCACGGTGTTGTTTTTATTACGCATGCACCTGGCAACTGCCTTCCCTTCTCTACCCACGGAGCTTGAGGTGCACCACAGAGCTTCCTCCGGCCCACAGAAGGGCGACTCGTTATGCAGCCGTGCATGGCATGGGAGGCCTGCAAGTCCTCATGAAGCAACAGCCCTATTTTCAATGCCTAACAGTAGCTTAGTTTAGGTAGGGCAAAGCGTATCTTCTTCCTCTTCCTTCCTATAAATGCTAAAGCCAGAACACGGGGCTGACGCTCCCCTGCACAGCCTGTCCATCCCTCCACCACCCCAGACAACCCAGGGAGAAGAGCATTCTGCCCTCCCCACCTCTCCCACCGCACCGTTGCGTGCAGGGGAAGCACCAAACCCCACACACTGGCTTTTAGGCTTGCCTATAGATCCTACCAAGCCCGTAACCCAGCCCGGATCCCCAACTCCCCAGCTGCTTTAAAGCGGTCCAAGCTGGTCTGAGCTGCAGTTTGCTTTAAATCCAGCTGTGTCAGTATCTGAGCAGGTCTCCACCCCCAGCAAGATGGTCTCACCTCTCCTAGGATGGGTAGAGCACTGGTAAAGTGCTGATTTTGCTTCCTATCCTCATGAGATCCATTTTCATATTTTAAACTAGGCAAGTGTGATATATTTTTTCTGCTGCTTTTGAGGTTATAACCAAATAGTTCCCATAATACTATTTTCAATTTTGACCTTTTTGATAATTCATCCACATAAAAAAATTAAATGGCCAAAATTTTCATTTTAAAATGTCTAAAGAAAAAGTTCTGCAACTAACATGTAGCCAGGAAAACAAGATTTTTTCATTCACTGACAAAAAGAGAGAAAACTAACAAACCTAAACATACATGTTCCACTGTCAATGACTTCTAAACAGATTTTTTGACTACCATAAAAAATTGTTTAGCTTTTCACTAGGAAAAAAGTTGCAGTACTACAACACTAACAAAAACGTTCATTTCTTTCAGAGTATTTCATGGAAACTACTTGCAGCTAGATCCAGCTCCTCAGAATTCTTTCCATGTCTCTATTTTGTTTGCACCAGCAAGATCCAAATAGCTTCATCCGATGGCTGCTTCTGCATTTTTATTTTTGTAAGAAACCAGAACACGCTGCCCCCTTCTCTTCCCCTGATCTGCCATGCTTTGCAGGAGAGTCTCATTAAATGAAATGTCCATATGCATACAGAAAATTCACTGTTGTACTATTTCTTCAGCAGCCTAGCAATGAAACACCAATGCTGCCCCGTCTGCAGGCCCTGGTCTCCAGTGACAGACGAGCCCGGGACTGCTGATGCTGGCCCAGTCATCCCTGGAAGAGCCACATGTCTGGGACAGATGCATCCCAGGCCTTTCTCCATCTTTTGCTCCCTTTGTGCTTGCGCAAGGGCTGATGACTTTAAAAATCTTGCTATGATATATTTATAATGCCATAAACCACATTACATATACACACACATCCTGACTGCACAGCAACCAGGGGATCCAATCTTTCCACTTCTTGGATTTGTGTGGTTTAAGCCTCACCAAGAGTTTAACTCCCCTCTTTGGCATTCACCACCCGGGAGGGCCCGGGGGTCTGCTACCCCAGTACATGCCAAGCCAGGGAAGGTCTAGCTGCTGGGCTCAGAGAACGGGTGCATTTGGCACAGCCACAGGCAATTAGTATCAATAAACAACTGATTCTATTTAAACTGCTACATTGTAATGCTTCTTCCCTGGAAAGCTGGAGGAAATGTCAGACATGGCACAACCAACCAGCAGCGCTTTAAGACAAAATGCTCCCAGTTCAAAACTCTTTAAACTTGGCCAACTATGAAGATCTGGGCATCAGGCAAACATGAAAAGCCAAAAGGAGGGTGGCTAGTTTGTCTGCCAGGGTCACCCCAGGGCTTTCTTCTTGTTATTTCACACGCAGGACTCAAGGTTGAGCTGATCCATGTCCCTGTGGCTAGAAGTCCTCCAGCTGACCAGCACATGTTATGCAGGCCAGACCAGCATCTCCACTCAATTAGCTAGTTGAACCACAGCACTGTGTCCTAATTCTGCCATCCATCTCTCACTATTAATAACTAAGAATGCTGCTTAAGACCAGGATTTGAAACATAAATGAGCCCAGGCTGCAGAAAACCTCTCAATTTAGATGAAGATCACAAAAATGAGGTGCCTTCACAAAAATAAAGCCGCTAGAAAGCATCACTGTAAGAGAAGCATGGCATGAGATGAAAGAGCTGCCTTGTCTACGCTTTGCTAAGCCAGGAAGGTTTGCATGAGGCTGTTCTGCCCTTCCCAAGCCCGACAAATCTGCCTGCTCACTACCTACCCCTCCTGGAAGGGCCCAGATCCCTGCTCGTCTCTCCGGGACTCTGGGGAAGTGGGGAAAAACAACTTGAGCAGCCCCCTTGCAAGCCATGTTTTCCTGCTGGAGAAGAGGACTCTGAGGTCATGAGCATCCTGATTCTCAGAGAAGCTGACACACCTTTCCACCCAGGGGATTTACAAAGCTCAGCTCCAGGGTTTTGTTTTCACTCAGAATCTTACTTTTAAGCTGAGATCACGTATCAGACCTTTTCTTCTAGGACCCCTAATTTGGGTCTTTCTCTCTACCCAGAGCTATCCCAGGGTCTTCGTATCTTCCACCTCTCCACCTAATTTGGCCAAAACCATTTACGTGAGCGATGGAGAGAGGGGAGAGCGTGAGGACAGGACTCTGCCTTATGTATGGAAGAAATAATTACCTCCCTCAAATTCACAGCTAGAGCCACTAAAGTTTAATTTTGGTACAGATAAAATTCAGGGGGAAAGAGCTGACAAGTCCAGATCTATGAACAAGATTTTTCCCTTTGCTTCTGTCCCATTGATGCTCTTTTAGGAGCGAGCAGCTTTGGGTTCACACACACGTGGTCTTGACAAAGAGCAAACAATGGTCTTGGCACAGTGAATGAGTCATGTAACCTTTTGTTCATTCGTTATAAACACAATTAAAACCACAGCCACATTTCTTTAACAGGCACGAAGCCACAGAACCCTGGAGTCATTCATAAACTAGAATCATGGTGCAGAATCACACTTAGAATAGCATTTGATTTGTGTTTAGCTTGGGTTGTAATTACTTCATCATATTTTCCTTAAGGAAATGAATGATCAAATTCATAAGGAGTTGACTTTAATTATACACACTGCTTAATAACTTGCGTCCATTTGGAAGCAATTATTTGATCCACTGTGGAAGCAGCGAGGGGGAGATGATGCTCTAGTTTCCAGAGCAGTTGAACAATTTCACGCATTCGGTTTCTAATTCCAGGCAATTTCACCAGATGATGATGATACGACTGTCTGTGACAGGTTTCACCGAAGGTGCTTTCACGTAATACCTCCAGCAAATGCCAAGGGAAGCAAGCAAGCCAACCCATTTTCCCCCTTCTAATTCACACCTCGCTTTGACTCAAGCAGAGGGAACCTTTGACAGGTCCACAGCCACGCAGTGCCTGTTCTGCCAGGCAGCCACCGCATCCCACCACAAGTACACTAAAGGGAACCATTTTCTTCCGCAGTGATACAGAGAACAGCATGAAAACCCCCGCTCATAGCACGCCTGTGCTGCCGACGCAGTGACCACGGAGGTGACTGCGTTTCCTGAAAGCCCAGGGAAGAGCCCACCGCGTTGTGGCAGGCGGAGAGGGGCCCTGGCACAGCAGCAGCCCGACTCGCTTGCCGGCTCTTCCAGCCCATGAATGCAAGCTCTGCTCCTGCAAACAGATTCGCTGCACTCGGATCAGTTCTCTCGCACAGATCCCTTGCCAGGATCTGGGATCACTTTATTACAGCCCAAGTGCCTTGTTCTGCTTGGGTGGAGAGAGGAGAGAGCAGCCTGCCCTTCAGGACCGTGGCAATTTGGCTGCGGACATGTCTGGACGTCTGGAAGAGAGGGTTGGTTCAGGCTTCGATGCTCAGACCAGGACAGGACCAGCCACCATGCTGCAGCAGTACCTTACAATATAAAGTGATTCACGGTAACTAAGAAATTAAAGTGGTCAAAACACTGGGTTTCACCTCACAGCAAACAGCCCTGCCAACCGTACATCATAGCTATCTCCAACTGGTGACAAGGCAAGCCGTTCAGCACAGAAAATGCTACTCGATACCAAAAACAGAGATACTGAAATTTAACTAGCAGCCTCCTAACAACAAAAAAAAAGAAAAGAAAATTGAAGCAAAATTTTCACAGCCTAAACCCTGAAGAGATGCATGCAGACTCTTGTCTGAGTGACAAACTCTCCCACAGACAAACATGGCAGACACATAACTGCCTCCTACATCTGTCTTCTGCACACACAAAAGCGGCGCTCGGATATAAACACAGCCCAAACTATTTGAAGTTCATTAGGAAATACAGTTCACTGTTTGTCCACAGCAGAGTATTGAGCTTCTAGAGGAAAAAAACCCTTTGGTCAGAGGTGGAAAATGGACATAACATCTTCATCTCTGCTGAAAGATACTGGAGAATGTGGGAAACCAACAAAAATATTACACCTGTCTGAAGATTACTGAGGAGTAGACTAAAAAAGCCATCAATGGAGCAGATTAATATGTTTTAGGAACAATACCAAGATCTAATTTTCTCAATTACCAACCATTAGACGCAGGAAGAATCAGTCCTTTGTCAAGAAGAGACGTACTACAGTGTTCATTATTGTATTAAATGGAATTTGTGTTAATCACTCTCAGTGTAAAACAGCACCCACCAGCCCAGCTTCATGAGAAGCAGGTGGCTGTTCATAGCATGGCTACCCCATGACAAATACATGGCAGCAAGCTCACCAAAATCCCATGATTTGTGCCAAATATCTCTAAATACATTTTGTAGAAGGAGCAGAGATGAACAAAACACTTTAGAGCACCTTGGTGATTTTTCTCTCTCTCTACTATGAGAGCAGATGAAGAAATAAAAGAGAAGTATAGACTTGTGCTACAGCCAATATCAATCTTGCAGACAACACCGCCAGCTCAGGATGATCACACGTGCATTATGGAGCAGTATGTATCTTTATTTAGGAGTGAAAAAAATCAGATTTAACATAACTAACAACAAAAAGTTTGATGGGAACCTCTTTATAAGATGTGTAGGCCATGACTGACCAACAGCAATGAAACAAGGTCGGAAGAGGACACTGTGCATTAACCTTGCTTACAAAGCGCCTGCATCTGCATAGTTTGCCTCCTTTTTATACCTGCAGTTAACTTTCATATTTCTATTCTCATACTTAAAGACTGGGTTGACATCAGGAGGCCTTGGGATTTCTAGAGATGGTACTGGCAAGGTCAGAGAGGTTCGTTCCAGAGGCAGCACAGTCCCCTGCCCCTACCCCACGCTATCGGTACAAGGGTGGAGCTGTGCCGTCGGGCTCCAGCCTCTCCATTTATTTCACCAAGAAAACCAACATATGGAGGAAAACACAATTTTGAGAGTGAA
>Ga0181612_139232_pt1 | contig 15704 bp, 10 predicted proteins | sample HoacroProtozoa21_FD_119630 | JGI IMG/M metagenome (GOLD analysis project Ga0181612, IMG submission 119630) | Hoatzin crop microbial communities from Cojedes, Venezuel. Combined Assembly of Gp0051906, Gp0051904, Gp0051908
AAAGAAACATTGAAGAAATTAGGTTTGTTCAGCCTAGAGAAGGGAGGGCTCAGGGGACACCTAATGACATTCTTCCAACAGCCAAAGGGCAGATGCAGAGGAGGTGAAGGGATCCACGGTGACAGAAGACGTAACAGACACAAGTTGCTTCAGAGGAAATTTCATTTGGATATAGGAAAAAAATACTTCACCACCAGGACACACTCCTGGGCAACTCATTTGAGCAGGGAAGTTGGACCAGATGACCTCCAGAGATCCCTTGCCACCTCTACCTTTCTTTTATTCTGTGGCAACTTAACGTTGGAAGCGGTGGAATCTCCTTTGCTGGAGATACTGAAGACTCAGCTTGTCAGGGCCCCAGATCATCTAATCCAGGGCCTCTTTTTTAACAGAAAGTTGGATGAAGTGGTCTCCAGAGGTCTCTTTCAAGGCAGACTTTTCTATAATTTCTATCCTACTGGAAATTAATGGATTTTTTTTTTATTTGCTTGCAACCAGATTGGACCAAAAGACAAACTATTATCAAGAATAATTATTACTTTGAAGCAGAATTTTCAGTGAAAAAAAGCAAAATAAACCAACTGTTTTGGAACTGTTCAAATGTATCATCCCCAATCAGTTCAGCATGGACCTGTGTCTACTCAGCTGCTACTCTGCCTCACCATAGTCCAGAGGCCTCATATCTCCTTTTCCTGCTATGGGCCAGACACCAAACCAGATAGCAGACTGTTGCCGTCACAGAAATTGTTGTCAGAAGATAAATAACAATATTATCAGTTATTTTCAAATTATATATTTGCACTGGAAAACTTCGTGGTATCAATATGTTTCAAAACCACTTTAAGTGCCACTAAAAGTGCAAAAAATAGTGCCTACCTATTCACATTTTCAGAGCTGCAAAGACTACATCCTTTTCCAAAAAGGCACACATTTCTTCTGTGAAAACCTCTGTTTATACTGATTGCTACAAAAGGCAATAACTATTCTGGGAGTGCTGCTGAGTAAAGAGTGAGCGTACGCATTGCTTTCTGGGAGTTTTAAACAGATGATCCTAGGACAGCACTACATGCCTATTGCTTTGTTTAGAATGCAATACAATTACCTCTGGGCAAAAACAATCACAAACAGAACTGGCTACATTTTTAAAAATCATTACAGACTCTACCTTTTTAAAAAGCTTTTATCAGTGCACATTTCCTTCCTTCACCTCAAGGCTTTTTACATTTGCAGACACCCTTTTCGGGTACAAAGTTACCCATTGTCCAGTGTTCCATTACCTCAGGTATTAGTGAGATGCTTGCTTCTCCTCTTTAACTGACCCTGAACTCGGTGCTGCACCCATTCCCACATAGTTACATACTTTCCTTCCTGTGATGACCAGTACGCTATTCCTCTTAGATTGCCAGACTCCAGTCTGAGGAATACTCACGTTCCAAAACAATTTAGCATAAGGAGCTCAAAAACAGTTATGGTGCAGCCCAGCCAGCTTATTTTCTCTCTCGTCTCTGTTATTACATCCAGATATCCACTCTCACTTATTTCTTCCTTCCATAATTTTGCTGTTCATCACATTTCCTGCTAAGTTTTCCAGACTAAAGATAAACCCATATTAAATATTATTTGCTAAGAACGCTAACACCTTGAAATATGCCACTGACGTACACAGCTTGTTCCATCATTCTAAGTATGCCATAGATCAAGCTATCTACCTGCGATGTTGAGCATATGAAATCACTTGAAGTTCCATTTGCATGATCATCTTTCCAAACACTCTTCCTGTGTTGCTGACTCAAGCACTTTGGAAGACTCTCTCGAAATTACTGTTTAAAAAAAAATGCGAACATTGTCTCACCGAGTATGCAGGAAATGAAATGTGTTAGCACTTGTCCATTCCAAATTAGATTCAGCACATAACTGTCTAACTTGAGTGCACCTAGCTATAGTTTACATTTGTCTCTCCAGTAAGCTTTTTAATCAGAAGTTATTTAGTGTTAAGCATATCGAAATGTCTTTCATTAGCCATCGATGGGATTTGATTTATTCATATGTTGTGCAACATATATTGCTAATGTTGTCATCTACCACAGCTTCAATTTTAAATAAGTGTTTCAGTTTTCATTTGATATTTTTAAAAAGAGCTCATTTGCAGTCTTGCATCACGCAAGACAGGAGCGTTCAGCGTGCTCAAGCTGTCTGGTTTGCACTGATGACTGAATTGCAGAACTAGTCATAGGAAATCAGGTGGCAGACTGGAGGGGATTTTTCTGTTTTCTTGGGTCATGCTGCATTTCGTTATTCCCAAAGTAGTTTCAGGGCATGATTTTCATTTGCATACTGTTTTTGTAGCAGTCGCAGAACTGAGACACAGTTCAGAACTTCTTAAGTACACAGTAAGGCCTTGTTTTGAATGAGGCATCTATCCTGAATAAGATATTTCATTGCACAATCCCACTGCATGGGAAAGCAAAGCTTAGTGGTCTTGTCAAGACATGGCTGTGGAAAGCGATTCAGTGCCTACACCCACTAAGGTGTTATCAAGCAATTCACACAGGACTAGAGTTATTAGAGGTGTATAGGAAGTGTAGGGAGACTCCTGAAAATCTTATTTAGTTGGGCATTATACATAGGCATTTCTGATAGCTCCCAGGTAGCTCTCCATATCAGCTATGTGCTTATCAAAAAGTCCCAACTAGCTCCCTTGTATCTCAGTTACCCACTTTCAGACTGGAAAAAAAAGAAAATAAAGCTTTCTCTCCTGCCTCCTTTCACCTAGTTAGTTTTAAGGTCTTCAGAACAAGTTTCTCACATGGTATGGCTGAAATCCTGGCCACTATTGAGGTAGGTAAGAATATTGTTGTAGCTTCATTGAAATAAAAATTTCACTTTTGTTTATACAGCAAGAATCAAGAAGGGTCACTTTAGACCTGCATCAGCTAGGTAGTGTCAGAAAATGAGAATCACATTGCCAGTCTCACATCAATATGGAAATCAGTTCTGTCACCAGTCAGACAGAAGCATGAATAAACAAGTTATTTCCCATTGCTGACTCAGATAACTCCACAAGCCCACATGTTACCTTACACATTTACGTTAACAAAAGACATATTTTTGAAGCGCTGTTGTGAAAAAGCTCAGTGCTTTTAAAAAATTAAAAATTGATGTGTTCCAATATATTGCAAAATTCCTAGATATTCTCTAAAGACACACTACGACTAGCCAGGGCAACATTGTGCAAATAGTTTCTTCCTTACTACACTAACCAAAACAAACTTGACAACATGGCCAAACGAAATCCTTAAAGATGCATGCTTACAGCTATCAGCTTTAGTTACACAGAAGCAAGTCTTTCAAACTCCCTGATCAATGAGCGGTTCTACAGACCTGCCTTAGTCATAAGAAAGTTGGTGACCGTGTCTGGTAGGAACTGTTCAGATGCTCTAGTGGTGAAACTTAGCAGGCTCTTACTGATTCAGAAGGCTAGAAGCAAGGTAAAAGGAGAGACAAGCTGCCCAACAGCATATAAATTAAAGTCTATTTCCATTCATTGTGAGGAGTCCAATTCAGCTGAATATCCATCACCCAAAATATTTACATCTTTGTTAATATACATGTTATCTCATGTGTGGCAGGAAATACAGTTCATCCTCATTTCCTCAGTACTGACCTTGTGTGTCCTCAAAAGTTTAAGGCAAGGAACAGAAATTGAATTTTTTTACACCACTTTTACGTATTCTTGCTATGTGCCCACACCTCAGTCTGTTTCTGCCAGTCTCTTTCCCTTTGACAATATTTGAACTTTACATTCAATTTCAGCCAAATAAGACAAAGGGGTCTCTAAGGAAGCTGGTTGGAAATAGGCAGGCAATGAAAGAAGAGAGACCACATTAGTGCCCCAAAGATGGAGAGGCTAAAGCACGCATTCTGACATTATTAGTCACCTGAGATACCCCCTGAAAGAGAAGCCTGGAGTTTCTCAGCAGTCTGAATATTCCAATTACCAGCAAAGATTAGATTGGAGCTCATACCTATTAGACCCCATAAGGCACAGGCATCCACTGGGAACCCGGTCAACAGTAGTTTCTGGAGGAACTGTTGTTCTCTCTCTCCCACAGGCCTGCTCTCTTCCGTCATTGTCTCACGAATGAGCTTCATTTTTTGAGTGTGTGTGATGAACTGTTGAAAAACTGCTAAAACAGCCTCCCTCAGTATCACCCTGATCCCACTTTGCTTCTGTGGTGAAATGCAGCCTCTTGTACACCAAGTCCTCCTGCACCACAGGTATTACTGCACCTGGCCCCTGCGACCAACTGTGTCTAGTTATCTTTTACTTCATGTAAAGAAGGAAGGCACCAGAGCCCAACAGCAACAAAGGAGCGAGGAATATCTTCTACACGGGCTGAAAAGTGAGTTTTTCCTGTCTTTCATCACTGGGAAAGTATTTCCTGCCTATCTCTTCTGACAGGAGATCTTCGACCCTGCGCATCTGTCTGCCCAACAAAGACCTCCTTAATCTGTAGGGGACTGACTGAGGGTTTACAGCTCACCTGTACAAGCCAGGATGCTCTCAAAAGCAATCTTCAATTAAGCTATGGCTGAGCAGGGAATGTGATACAAAGGTACAATTAACTCACAATGTTTCCTTCACTAAAAAAGGGTATTATTTAAATTGTGAACGGACATAATTACTTGTATTTGCTATACAGAATTATCTGTCTCAATAAAATAATACTTCGTGAACAGAGATATGATATGGAAAAGCATTGCATTTTACAAAACAATCCTTTTTTTGCACATTAATCTGGCAATATTAAAACAATGCAAGGTGGTTTTAATTTAAACAAAATAATCAGGGTTGTTTAATTAAATACGATTTTGTCATATGGAACTTTTTAATATTTAATTCCACCAGCAAAATCTGCTGATGCGCTTGGAAGATCCCACGCTGAAGCAGACGGGAGCAGAACCTGGAGACACATTGCCATCTAGTGGGACCCTCCCCGACACAGCGTCCTGCAGGGACCCCAAGGCTTGCTTTCCTCAGGAACGGCTCCGATCGGAGCTGCTACTGGGATCCGACAGGAAAAAAGTTCTTTAAGATACGTAAAAAAAGAGAGTTAAACGCAGATTGCACAGTCTGATATAATGTTACAGCTAGATCTCTGTTGTGATATCTTAGTTGGGAAGCCTTTCACCCTTAAAGCACTGCTTTAAATCAGCAGTAAAACAAAGAAGCACGCTTGTCTGTTCCATTTTACGAGAAGTACATAACTGCTAACGTGCTCTATTTCACATTTAAGACCACACTCCATAAGGCAGGCGGCTGAACATTTATTGTGCTCAGAGAGAGGTATCCTTTAGGGCAGGTTTGAAGAACGGTGGAACAACAGGGGAAAATCTGAAGCTCTCCTACTTGAGACCTAGCAATTCATAGACACAGACGTTGTTCAATTCCTTCAGCCTGGCGACTTTCCCAAACATGAAATTTCTTTCAAAAATTGAGATGTTTAGCTCCAAGCTCAGATGAGTCACAGAGATATTTGTGGAGTGATTAATGAATACCAAAAAAAGCAAGCCGCACAGAGATGAGTCATATCACCATAACACCAAAGAAATAAAAGATACAGCCTTTCTGGTTCTTATACCTTTTGTGGCTTTTTGTTTGCTTGGTCTCTGTTTATTCTCATCATTCAGAGTAATTTCCAGCTATTGCACTTCAATTTTAGTTTCTCTAATAATTTTTTTCTACAGAGCTGACTCACAGATGAAGGAAGTATTTGTCATCATAATATGGTATTAAACAACCTCCAAACTGCAATCTCTGAATCTTTTTTCTCCTGAGTCAACTAGTTTTATCCTTAAAGCCTTTTCACTATGAAGTAAAAAAGTCCAGTCCCCTCTCTAGCACTATGACTCCTTACATTTATCAAGTGGGACAGCTCATAAGCTACAGCTGTGCCAAAAACAGCAACAGTCTTCTGCATTTTTTTTGACAAAGCAAAGGCTATCCTCACACAGGTTTCACAACACTTCACTTAAATCAACACTTTGCTGAAGAGCTGATGAAAGGTGAACCTCAGCAAGAGTGAAGATGATGGGCAGTCACTGCGTGGTCAGGATGACTGATGTGAGAGGAAGGATGAAAATTATCACCACATGGAAATAAGGCAAACGGGTTCTAGGCAGATAGCATAGTCATCTGACTGGGCAAGCAAATGTGGCTGCAGTATGGGGAGAAAGGAGCAAAGACAAACCCATTGCAACGCAAAAGATGGCTTCAAGGTCACTCAGTGACACCTTCGAGGTTAGGTAAAGACACCCACTTTTAATCAGTGCAACACAGAACGTATACACTGCTCAGCCTGGAGTGCAAAACAGATTAGTTGGTGGTTGTGGTCTTTTTGTAGATGACTAATGAAAAGGATAAAAGCAGTCATTCTTTGCTGCAAGGCAATGTAGTCAGAGGCATCAGGAAGGGAGATCGCAGCTGTGCACAGCAGTATGCTGGTAAAAACTACGTGAGTATCACTGTTCAGTTATCAGATGCCGGACCACAGATCTGGGCTGACATGAAGTTGTACTTCAGCAAAGGCTGTGAAAAAGAGCTTGCGGGTTACGTTCAGTACCACAAACAGTCAATAAGTGCTGACTGGGTGTTTATTCAGTGGCTTTCATGTAAGAAGAACCAGAACCACAAACAGAAACGCAGGAGTGCATGCTAGTAGCAACATGTACTTGTGGAAAACACATTAAGTGTATCCAAATTTCATCAAACTCCTGGCCTAGACTACACACACTGATTGCAATTTTGTACAGACCACTTACATCTTGCATCATATACTTTTACCGATTTAAAGTTTTCCATTCAATTTTTTACTACTGTGTTTTTTCCTTAACTTTTGCCCCAAGGAGGGAGTCATACAGATTTCTTTTCTTATATACCTTCATTAAGATTATCATTGCTACCAACCAGGATGGGGCAAAAGAAGTTAGGAAAGAATGCTCAGAATTCAGATCCCAGGTTCAATTCACAGCTAGGAAAAAAAAACCAAACCTACATTATGAACTGAGCAAATTTGTTACCTGCATCATTGAAAGAATAAATATACTGTCATGTCATGTCAGTGATTTAGAATGAAGTGTTACAAATGTCAGTTTTTATAAACTGCAGTGGCAGAGGTTAGAAAAATACCTTAAATTATTTTTCCAGGCACTGTATAAAGGTGATTCAATATATTCCCGTAATTCCAAAAGTTGTACCTAAAAATAATACATCTTTGCCATATTCACAAAACACCCCTCATAGCCATCATACATTGTACTTATGCAGTGAACTAGTTATCAATAACAGTCAGCATAAAAGTTTTCTCCATATTTACAGTCAGTTTGGAAAGGTTCTGTTTCTAAATACCAAGGACAATGAAGTAAAGAATCTTAGCTCATACATACTTTATTAGAATCATCTCATATCAGTGCTGTGTAACATAAACTAAGCAAATGCGAAAAGAGCAACCATAACCACATAACTCAGGATAAATAAAAAACAAAATCAATTTATCAGACTACCTGACATACACCTGTATATAGTGGTGTGTTCTGCCATGTGAGAACTCAGCTTGGTTCTAGTACTCAGCAAGGAAGTACAGCAGGATGTACGCACCAAGAGATGATCTTGCAGTCTCTAAGATGAAGTACTTCAAGTATGTTGATAAACTACCATGCAAAACTTTTACCTAGAAACCCAAGATTGCAGCCAAGAAAATCCGAGAGCATCTAACGCTTTGACCCTGGGGACAAGAGAAGCTCTTGGGGAAGCAGGTGCATGTAGAAGAATATGGAAGACTAGGGACCTGGAGGCTCTGCTAAAAGATTTTTTCTGAAATCAGACAAAGGTGATATTCTTTTTTTTTTTTTTCTTCCTAAGAAGAGTCTCAGTGCAATGTGTTTCTTTAAAATCAGCAAATTGAATTGAGACTGTTGTATAGATACCCCTATAGTCCTGTAGTATCATTAAGCACAGGCCATCCGCCGATCACAGCAACCAGAAATAAACAGTGGGCCTGATCTGCCTTCCACTACAGCGGTGTAAATAGGGTATTCTGTTTTTAAAAGAATGGAATTTATCCAGATTTTTAACCGTGCAGTTGAAGGCAGATTTGGCCTAGCTTGTTCAGTGCCCACCAGGGCCCACAATACACATGCAACGATGCACAAATGTGCAGTGAAGTTTGAAAAACATGTTCTGTCTTTTTTCAAAGTGCATACAATGAATATTAAACAACCCCCTGAAGTTCACGTTGCCACTCGCCTAGAATCAGCACTGCAATCCCTATTATAGACTGCACTATGTAGAATACTGATGACTATTTAAATTCAGAGTGGATGTGTGAAGAGCCAGGGCAGTGACAGGGGTACGGCATATAATAGCTGCAAGATTTTTCTGTAGCTTTACATACGCTTTTTCTTTCTTCTTTACTTCAAGAAGACATTTTTTTCCAAATTGGACTATTTTCGATAGCCTTGGAGGACAGAAAATGAGATTTCCACATCCAAATGGTTAAGATACCCACAGGCCAATTTTGATTTAGGAAAAAGGAAAAGCTGCCAAGTACCAGAATATCATGTCAAAGGCTGGGGTGATCAATTGAATCATAAAGGAAATGGATAGGAAGCTTCATTGAAAGTGCGGTATATGGAAATTCCCTGAAAGCTGCAATACTTTATAACCTTATACTGGCGTTCTAAATATATTTGCATTAGATTTCAAAGAATTACAGCACTAAAGTATTAGGAAGCATTAGCTAGGAGATAGAAAGCAGGTGATGTGACAGCCAATTATTTGCATAACTAGAAAAACTGTATACACAACAACATGCAATCCTCATTAGCATATCTCACTTTTTGCTTCCATTTTCTGAAAAATACCACAGCTAATGCATCAGTCAGTGGTAGAGTCAGGTGGATTCATGTCTTTCTGAATTGTTTTTCTGACAGGGTTGCTTGTGACTTGAAAGAACCAGCATTTGGATAGAATTCATCTTAGGCTACAGTAAACTACAGTACAAAACTTTAAACTACAGCAAGGGAACTCACACAAAACCTGAATTGAACTGTGGCTTCGCTGACAAAAACACTGGCACAAAAACATGAGCACCTGAGCTACAATTAACAAGTAGACAACAACTGAGAATCCAGACAAACCTACTTAGTTTCAGAGTAAGTTCTGCTCTGCCTGAAGGAGAAGCCAAGACCTCTAAGAACTCTAATACTTTCAAAGATGAACTCCAGCTGTTAAACTTCAGGACAATCTTGGATTTTAGATATTCTAAAACACCTTGACACCATGGTATTAGATATGCCTCTATGTTTTAATTTGAGATACATGAAATATAGCACACTATACTTCTTCTGAAGTTCTTGGCTAGAAATGTGTATGCTACTCCACATTTCTATATTACTTTCTCCACTTGGCTGATCAGACCTGTTCCATGTTTTCTTCGGCACTCGTCCATGCTCAAAGCAGCACAGTGGCGGGGAAACTGGCTGCAACATGAACTCTGATTTTCCTAGGACAGGGATAGCAAAACTGTCATTGCTATGGCTTTGCAAAATGTTCGTAAGGTGGGAAGGTGGGAGGGATGGAAACAGACTGTTCAGTACGCTGCTGAATGCTTGCACAAAGGTTAGAAACGATATAAGACAGAAAAAAAACCAAACTCATTTAAATCCTTAAAAGGAACATCAGCTTGTAACCTAGCTGTCCTTGATGTTCTTTGCTCAGTTTATAGCACCCTTTTTCCCAATTAAAACAGTGGGGAGTTTTGATAATTTTTGAGTAGATGCATAACTTACTTCTTTACTGCCCTCTATGAATCATTTTAGGGCCAGGGTTCTTCTTTTAAAGATTCTTTCTTTCAAGCTGCAATTCTGGGGACAAATTCTGACCACAGAAAATATCCCAGGAAAGGCTTGTGTTTCTTGCACACAACTCCCGCCAAACACATTCCCGCAGGATCCAGTTTTATCAGCATTTTAGCAAACAAAATCTGCAGCTAAAAAGCAAGTTAAAGATGGAGGGGGGCGGGGAGAGAATTAAACATGAAAACCTAAAGACTGGAAAAGAGGAAAGAAAATTAAGAATAAAGCAACAGAAGTGCCAGCCTTTTGCTGAAGCCTTTTGCTGAAGCCACATCTTAAAACTGAGCCTAGACAATGTTAGCCACCGTCAGCCTGACTGGCATCACAGGATCTGAGCAATGCTGGGCTGTGCTTTCGTGACACCAAGTGGTTAATCTGTGTGGTGCATTCTGCTGATCTTTGCCGATCTCTCCAACACGCTCCTCCGCATTCAAAAGGCTGTTAAAAGGAAGCTGTACTCAAAGGTGATTATAAAGGCAATCCTCCTCAGCCCACCCTTGGTGGGGTTACAGGTCCTAAGATGGTCTTTCACAAGAATGCCACATAACGTCAACTAAACTTTTTTTTTAATTTCACCCCAGCCTCTTACATTTCAAATGGATTTTCGTTTATTCATATTTGAAACTGTTCAATTCAGAAGTCAAATTAAGAGTTTTAAAAGACCCCATCTAAGACAAAGCACACCCACATTCTGTGGAGGCTACTAAACACCTACACAACATCTTTTAAAAAAGCAACTCACAAACAATAACGGAGCCCCAACTGGAGTTAAAACTAAGCCTGACATGGAACAGACGCGTCCCCCTCCCCTACTGCTGTTACAGAAGCAAGTCAGAAAACAAAACATACCAGCCAAGGAGCACAGAAAAACAAATGCACCAGCACAATTGTCCTTTAGTTCAGACCAATTGTTTCTCAAAGTTAATGATTATTGGGACTCAGATGTCTTCAGAATCTCTCAGCAGTAAAAAATCTGCTCCTATTGACTGTGATCAGTGTTCAGGGAAAAAAAAAAATCCCATTTTCCTTTTAAATTTCTATGTCTAATTAACAATTAAAATGAGTACAACTATGTTTATCTCTGCTTCCTGTAAGCAGTCATCACTGCAATTCCTACACATTTTCAAGTCTTAAGGACATTCAACAAATGCTTCACAGTGAACCCTGCTCTCTGTGTGTCCCTGGTGGACGTTTAAGCCAAGTATGTCCAGATTCTCATTTGCTTGCTGATTTCTTTCATTTCTGACCTTTCTATTACTATAATTCTGTCTGCAGTAACACAGAAAAGATTTTCCTAGCAGGTAAGCAGTACAAATTGCAGTTTAAATCCACTTTTATTTCATCCATTAGCTCCCTCCACAGGCAGGTGACCTCCTCCAAGAACCTTCCCCATCTGTCCAGAGCTCTCTAACTACATGGCTCCTGAGAGCATAGCTTTTGCAACAAGCTGCAAATGAAGAAAAATAGATTAAGGGCTCTTGAATGGATACTAGAAGTCAAACAAGGGACCGTGAAGGATGCTGGGAACTAGAGCAACCTGCTGGTAGTGTATTTTTTTACACAAAGAAAATGAACGGCAGCATTTACACCGGGTAAAGCTGGTGCCTACCACAAGCTTCAGGTATAAATCATTACCGCAGTCTTTGCTGAGGTGATGATCACAGGGATGGATTGTTGGCAGCAGTTTCTTGTGATAAAGAATAACAACTTTTGTCTAGCAAGCTAGACATGAAAGAAAGCATTCTCCTCAGTCTTCATACTAATTCAGAGCTTTACAGGAATCATCCTTGGTAACTGAAGGCAGATACCTTCAAAGACAGTCAGTGTTGTGACAGATCATTAACACATTTAATTTCTGAATAGCCCCACTTTCAATTCTATTTGCTTTGATTTTTGTTCCTCTGTTTTCAACTGTTACATCCAGTGCGCACTCTGACATCCTTGAGGAGGAGCCATTTTCAAAAGAGACTTTGCTACTAACAAACAAGAAGTGTAACTGATTTCTATTTCAGCTGTAAGTATTTCACAGATATCAAGTAACAACACATAACCACAGGATAAACGAACCCAAAAGCAGCAAAACAGAGTTTGTTGTTTAGGTAGACCCTGAACTGCATTGCAACGTTTTGGGAGCCCACTCAGTAAGATTTTGTCCTGCAGGGGAACAGCACGCTATGCCGAGAGACTGCACCCAGCTGCTCTTGGGCACAAACGTCAGGTTTTCTGTAGACAGGGGCTGCAAGGGTGCCCTGCAGGGAGGAATCCGTTACCCATCCTGTGCAGTCATGGCTGCTTCCAGCTAGCTCTGAAGCCAGTGTGCACCCCATATCACACCCCAAAACTTCAACCAACCTCACGGTGCCTCTGTTCAGACCTGTTCAAGAAAGAGCGGCCACTGCTGGGAGCGGAGAAACAGAGGAGGCACATGGACAGGGACATCACTGAGGGCACAGATGGAGATGAGCTCTTCAGAGGTGCTCCATGAAAGAGGTGGTACACCTCTGAGGGGACTGCAGCCCACAGTGGTGACACCTTGAAAGAACTGTGGCCCTGAAGTGACACACAGTAGGGTAGGGATACCCCTGAGGGGCTACAGCCCATGGATGATTGCCACCAGGACATGGACATTCCCAAAGGGACTGTGACTCACGGAGAATACATGCCAGGGCAGGAACTCCCCCAAAGAGACTGTGACCCATGCATAAATGGCACTGGAGCAGAGGAAAAGAAGTAAGAAGAAAAGATTGGCAGAAGGAAAACATGTGTGTAACCACAACCTGAGTTTTCAAAATCGTGGCTGTTTCGCTTGTGACACCACATCAGCTGGTCCCCCACGGAATCCCACCAGCTCAGGATGCTCTTACAAGGTTCAGGGAAGGAAGAGACTCATGTAGCCTGCAACGGAGACATACTCGTGTGAGCGGTGCACAAGAGGTCGATCCCCCACGAGCTCTTCCTGCACACCCAGAGATAATGAATTTGTCTCAGTCCTGGCATTAGAGTTTCACAAATTCTTGTTTCCTCTAAGTGGTGCTGTATATGCTAATCCTCTGAAAGACTACCAAATCTGACAGACTGTTAAGTGTAAGTTATGTAAAATGCATGCTGCATGGTTTCTTCTTTTTCAGGTAACAACTGCCAAATAACACCTGTTTCTAGGTAGATAGCAGGCACTAACACTAGTGACTCCATAGGCAGTATCCTCACCCCTGAGGTGGGGCAATAATACGCTGGCGCACGTTGTCAGGCTGAATTGTTGGAAGCACTATCTTTAAGACCCAGTATCAAACCTACATCTGAAGTATTTACAGTCCTCAGATCTCCCCTGAAATGTGAACAACGCAATCCCTGGAGTTCTGACTAAATCACATTTTCGGAATTGCATTCTGTCAACCTTAATTTCCACTGCATTTTTGTTTAGAAACTGTACACTCCTTTGACCCTTGCCTTAAGCTGCTGTGCAGTGTTTATGGTTTTAGAAGCCCACATGTCGATAAGTGCTCGGAGAGGAAAACACAAGGTCACGCCACAGTTTCAATGGGAAATGTGCTTTTATTTCACTCAGACTTGAGAAGAGTGGTACAGCCACATTCCCCCCTTCAAGTATAGGCCATGTGCTGTTGATTTGCAGGGCAACAGGCCAAATATTGCAGCATTTCCAGGAAGCACTAGAAAGAAGTGGCCAGTAGTGCCTTCAGTATTGCCAGCTTCAAATAAAGGTAGCTCTTGACCCAGAATCTTTTCAAGGGTGTCACATTTTGGCATCTTTCTAAGCTGTATTTGAATTTCTAGTTACTTCAGTACTATTTCCAAGCATCTGTTTGTTACAGAAGCAGAACTATTTCACTTTTTATTGAAAGCTTCTGATTTCACCTTTACACTTGTCATTCAAATAGTCAGGAGAAGTGGTAACAGAGACTTCTGCACTCATGAAATACTACTTTCCCAGTCCCTCCATCTTTTACAAGCCTTTCAGTGCAAGTTCTAGTATATCCTGCAACAATGTAGGACCAAGTTTTGTGGCACACTATGCTCAGAAATAAACCACTGTCTAAATCCCACGCAAGCCTCGACAACGTGCAGAAGGAGATGATACACCCAGGAAAATGGAATTTTTACACCCACAAGAGACAGGTTCTCCCCTTTCTGTAGGAAAATTCTTTCTAGGACTCTAACTCTTTAGCACTTGAGGATGGTATGACCTCTTTATTTTGGATTGTAATACTTAAATTTGTGTGGGAAACTGCAGACAGACAGTATGACCCTCTTTGTGCAAAGAGTTGTTCATCCATTATTTGGCAGAGCAAGCCAGCTGTTGACTCCCTGTTCTTCATGCTTTTTTTCTGGAACTGGAATCCGGTAAATAACTTCCTCAAGAAGACTACCATCAATTTTATTCAAATGAAGCAGCCCTCTTCGTTCAATTTCAAATTAAATAAAAGCTCTCTTACCTAAGCGACATCAGAGTCAACAACAGAGACGTCACAAATTTTTATCACCTGAAATTCCCATAGAAAGCTAAAATAGTACCACATTAAAAAAAATCTCACAGTTTGTCCACAATATGAGGTATAAATATTCTGAACAACTTCATGTTTTTACATGTCTTTTCCTGCAGAATTATCCCTTCTTCTGATTTAGTCTCATTAAGTGAAAGTTATTTCAGATAAACAGAGTTCAAATAAGTACATCCACAAGTGGAGTTACTCAGCAATAGCTACAGAAATTAAACTTATATTTACTTTAATCAGTGTTAACTTTCAAGTGTGAACAAGTGCCTTATTACATTGTTGGAAAAAGCAGCTGAATTACAATGACCTAGTTAGAATACAGCTGCACAGATACACACGGAAAAATAATTAAAAGCATGATTTTTAAAAGTACCTTATTAAAGGTTTTATTCAAAAGTCACTGCCATAAGGACACAGCGGCACAGGCCACAAAAGCAGCATTCCAAAGCAGCTACACACATACCCCGCCCATGCGAAAAATGTATTATGGACAAAAAGAATAATGACACATGCATCTCCCAAATGGACTATACTTTCTGAAGAAGGCATTTTAAGAGCAGAATAAATATGCCCACAGACTAAGCTGATCAAAAGCCGTTTTATACATTTGTTTAAATAAATTAATAAACACACACATGCATAATGCCTGTTTAGACTCATCTGCCTTAGCTAGCAGCTGCCTACTAACCAGTAGGAGGGAAATAGGATGGGATTCACAACAATCACCCAAACAATTCTGATTAATTTTTTTTCTGTCTTATGGTCTTTCCATTTAAGAGAAGCAACAGTGGTTATAACCACTCAGAAAAGTGACACACAAACAAGATTAGCAAGAAGTGATTCCTGCTGGGGTGGCAATTACAGACACTGTGCTGATCCCACTTGGACGGACAGCCAGATTTATTGACTCTTCTGATATTTTCTAACAACAGCTATTGCTTCTTTAAAGAATTTCCCTTTGTAGAATTCATATTAGCAGCAGCATAGAAACAAATACATTTTACAGATTGGCTTTTATGATACCTAGCTAAATTATCTGTATAATCAAACCTATATTGAAGTCACTGGTGTTCTATGTCAGGACCTCAGAAACCACGGCAGGGGCACAGCTTGAATGTTACAGTGCTGAATGAGAATTGGAAGTTGGAAAGAACCTCACCTACAGCACGCTGCACAGGACCTCATCCAGGAGGGTTTTGAATAGCTCCAGAGAAGGAGAATCCACAACCTCCCTGGGCAACCTGTTCCAGGGCTCCATCACCCTCACAGTGAAGAAGT
>Ga0181612_103756_pt1 | contig 15703 bp, 9 predicted proteins | sample HoacroProtozoa21_FD_119630 | JGI IMG/M metagenome (GOLD analysis project Ga0181612, IMG submission 119630) | Hoatzin crop microbial communities from Cojedes, Venezuel. Combined Assembly of Gp0051906, Gp0051904, Gp0051908
AACTCCCTTTCAAGACATTTCTACATCTATTTTGTACAAAGGAAAGTCACTCAGTCTGATATTTGCAGTGATCACATCAAACATCAACACATTTTAATGTAATAATTCTCCCCAAAAATTATAGACTGCCCTCACGTCACTATCTGTGTATTACTAAACTGGCAAGCATTGAATGATTTTTGGCTCATCCTTGCACCACTGTAAATGTTTTCTCTAGTTAAATTAGCAGTTACCAGTGTTAGAGCAGAGAAGTTAGCACATTACAAGGGTGTTTGTATTAACTTCCATTCTTCACATTGCTAAAACCCTTAGTTAATAGTTGAAAGCTCAGAGAGCGCTCCCATTCCTTCTTATGCACCTACCATTTTGTCTCCTCTCTGATGCGTCTTTCCATACAGAACTGTATGGTAGCTGTGTTTCTAAAATACTAAAAAAGGCGTGTTCTCAAACTGGTATTTTAGTTGTTCCCTAGTTTATTGAAGGTATTTCTACCATTGGTATCTTTTGAGTGATAGGTGCTACCTTTTGTTTGAAAATCTCCAAACACTTTGCAAAAGTGACTAATTCTTTCTTTGGCCTGTTTTGCAAACTAAAACTGTTGGTTTTCAACCCTTCCTTCTAAGTGGCAAACATTCTCCCATCCTGAGAAAACTGCTTTTCTCTGCTTTGATGGTAGGCAGCAGTATTGAGAAGTAAGAGTGTTATTGCTCCATTATCAGATTTATTATTAGAGAAAAATTTTCATGCAATAAACAGGTATTAAAATTTGCTCCATGGCAGGCTGCACTGAGACATTCCATTTGTGTATTCTTTTTGCAGACTGGGACCTGGGCAGTTAATTTAGGGCTAAATATGAAAAGTCTTCCCAATCTTAGAGGGTTTTTTTCTTTCTAGACCCTGTAAAACAGGGACAGCAGACCCCCCTGACTCGGAGCTGTCAAAGAACTGTTTTGTCTTCTGTCCTGTGATTTGAAAAGAAGTTTGTGCTAGAAATTGAAAGTTTTTCTGCTGATGTGTGAAACACAAGAACAGGTTGTTGACCCCCATTTTCATTTTAGAATATTGTTTTCTTCTGCCCCTCCTTCTCTCATTGTAGTATTGAAACCAGGTTACAGTTCTGTAAAGCAGCTTTAGTTTTAACAGGTGGGAGTTGCAATATGTTTAATACTCTGCTTGATCTTTGTTTATTCAAATGTAGTTAATTACTTTATCGAGTAAGAAAACCCAGGATCACAGGGGCGGCTTGCCGTACTGCGGAGTGTCTTGTGCAGTGTTAGCAGCTTTGAAGGCTTTAGCAGTGTAGTTGTGTCTTGGGTTTGAATTCTCAACTGCTGGGTTGCTGGCTTCAGCTTCCTGGAGAAAGGGTTAGTGAATTCTTTCTTTAAAATGCCATTAGATGTATCGGAAGGTGAGTAATTTGCATGTGAACTTTTGATATCTCAAGTGTCTGACTTCTGGGAGAGGAACATGCACCAAAGTGCTGCATATATTTTGAATATGTTTTCCTCTGTGTGTATTGAGATGGGTGTTGGGGAAGCATGAGACTTTAGAATTTTTCTGAGGCATCTGTGAAAAACAATAGGGTAAATAACAGATTTTCTATCACAGTCTGCATATTGCATTGATCTAAATTCAGATTTAAAGCAAGTTTCTCTATGGATGAGGTGTGTTGGGGAAGGATTGTTACGTTATTAGTAAATAATAATGATGAGGACTGAAAAGCCAGAACTGGATATATAACTGGATTTATAATTGGAAGTGGGAAAGTTGATATGGTTTAATCATTTAACTGAGAAAATACTATTTCTAGAAACCTCGAAGATGTGGTATTTATTCAGTGACACCTAGCATCTGCTTTAATCCGCACCTAAAAGTACAGTTGCATGAATTTAATAAAAACATTTTCTGGCTTAATTTTCTGTAAGAAAAGCAAACATTTGCAGATGTAGTAATTTCATAAACACAAAGCTGGCAGTGTGTTTGATTGGTAAGGTAGCTAATGTGTAGAGCAGAGAAAATTTGATAGAGTTTATATGTTCACAAGAAATTTGACTTAGATGCTGTATTTTTAAATGTTGGTTTTACTGTGCCTTTGTAGTTTAGAAAAGAGAAAGCCCGTTTTCCAGTTTATTCCCTGTTTGACCAGAATGAATGAGATGCCAGGTATCTCCAGAGAATTGTTACCCAAAACACTTACTGAAATGGTTTTATGAAGTACCCTGTGCAGCTGAGCAGAGAGTGTGTTAGCACAGCAGCTCTGCAGGCGGGCTGGGCGCTGCCAAGGCTGTAGTGCAGCTGGGGGATTTTTTTTCTCTCCTGGATTGAAAGGCAGGGCTTGTTAAAACTCTGGTGTTTTGTTTTAGCACTTTTCTAAAAGACCGTTGAGTTCACCAGTGCCTATGAAAGACTAGTTCCATAGACACATGCTAAAAGTAGCCGCAGAGCAGCCCACCTCAATGCTCTGCTCAGTGTCAGTCCAAGCAGTAGTAGGTGCTGGCTCGGTGGCAGAGGCAGGACTGCGTTTATTTAGAGGAGCAGGCAAGAAGTCTGTGTCCCGTGGGTGTCCTGGTCTCTGCGCAGAACAGAGCGTAACACACTGGCAGTTTTTCTTACAGTAGAAGTGCGTGTGCTATCCCATGTAGTGTATGTGCCTTCTCGTAAAGGTGCTGCCACGAGTTTGTAACGCTGGTTTTGCTCACTGGTGCTAAAACTTGTAGTATAACTGCTTGGGGCCTAGACAGGTAAGGTGAGATGATGTGCCAGCTTTGACAGCAAATAGTATTGGCTTGTACAAAAGCAAATTATTGGTATTGCTACGTCAGTGTCAGCAGTGTAAAATCCACAAGTACTGAGAATGGAGGAGATGATGTTGTTTTTTTTTTTAAAAAAAAAAAGAACGCTAGAAATACATAGCAATAGTAATACTCTGCCTGTAAATGAAACATTGTGATGATCACAAAACCCAAAATCATTTAACATAGCAAGTTCATGTCATAGAAATGCAGACTTTTGGGAAACCTGTATTGCTGTAAATGATTTATTGGGCTTTTTTGTACAGATGGTCTGTAAAGCAGTCCTCTCCAGTAGCAGGTTAAAGAGCAGTTTTCCTCTGAGAAAGTCTCCTTTGTGAGGATTAAGCTTTCCTTTTTAATGATTGCTCTGTGAGATTAATTTTTCTTGACCTGCAGGCACGCTTAACTTTCAAACAGAGCCAAGTACAAGGCAGTAGAACAGCAGAAGGGGACACTGAACAGAAACGTTAGTAGGCTTTGTAATTTATTACAGAATTTCGGGCGAATCTCGACTTGAGCAGCCAGTTATCTCAGAAAATGTTTTGTCTGTCCCTGTTTGAAGTGAAGTCCCGGTTCTCAGTTTCTGACAGTAGCCCTGTTATCTTTCCTCTGTTCACAAACAGAACTGTGAAACGAGCAAGTTAAAATGAAAAATGAACTCTGAAGATGGTAAATATTTTTTCTATTCTTTCTTTTAAAAAATCTAGTAGGGTATTTCTGGAGCTTGTTTTCTTTTGTCCTTGAACTCTGGAGGTTCAGTGGAGACTATTTGACATCTCACCTTGAGGTTTATTACAGTTCAGCAGAGTCCTAGTTACATTGTTTTAGCAAATGTTTTCCAGACTGTGGGTTGCCTGTTCCGTTAGTGGCTGTAAGGACTGTGGAATATTTAGCAGGCGTGGCACGGCAATTAACCAGTGCATATGATGAGGTGTTCATAGCACTTCTGCAGAACGGCGCTGTCAGTTCATAAGCGTGCTTGATGGCTTCCTGATGACTACATGGCGTGGAGGAGTCCTGCGTGCTTTTGTCAGATCAGCTGCAAGTTTTGAGCAGAGACCTTGAAATATGTGAACAATGTGTCAGTGATAAATATTAACCACAGTTCTCAATAGAGGAAGTAGGTTATGTTTAATGGTGTGTGCTGGGTCCAAAATGATTAATTTCAGGTCCAGGCTGCAGAGGTCACCTGGGTTCTAGTTGCTGATTCAGCTGGTTTGTACATGACTCTTTCTGGCTCAGGACAAGTGTTTCATCTGTGGAAATCCTAGCTTGCTTGGAAGGGGGAAGCAAAAGCTTTCCCTTTGTCTGTCTCCCCCCCCGCCCATCTCCACCCTGTATCCATACACTTCGTGGGGAAATTTATCTCCTTGCGACTGTTAATTCTCTCTGCATCTTTGAAGTAAAGCCTTCACTCCCCAGCTGAGTCCATGGCTAGCTGAACTTCTTAAGACTTCTGGAGCAGTACCCGTTAAAGGTAATTTACACATTAAAGATGACTTATTAAACATGCCCATAGTAAACTGAAATGAACTATGCTATTGTATCTCAACTTCAGGTGCACTTCAGTTACAGCTGCTGTCCAAACCTTCTGAAGCATCCAAAAATGTTTTCCGCTATGCTTTGATATATTGGTTGGTTTTGGCAAAGGTATTTAATAAGGCAGCTGGTTGTGAAGACTGTGTGTTCTCGCATGCAGATTTTGAAGTGTGCTCAAGGATTCTTCGCAGTTAAAGTACATTTAATGACAGTAGGGTTTTTTCTCCTTTTTTCTTTTTTTTTTCCTTTGTACAACCAAAGGGATTAGTTTATCAATTACCCTTTTAAAAAACAGATGTTAGTCTAATCTGTTTCTGTAAAGTTCAATGTCGGTGTTCCAGACAGGGAGGAAACACCACAGTTTCCCCTATCCTGATAAAGTTTTGTCAGAGTTTTGCACACAGTGTCAGCAATACTGAATTACTACAAATATTTCAACATGAGGAGAAGCTGTGTCCTGTTCACCTGATGAATCCTGTTAGTTCATCACTAAAAACTTGGTTTTCTCTGGTTGCAGACTTTAGAGAGGCTTTTGTCCCTAAATCTGCTCAATCACAGTTTATCTCATGCTATAAAGCAACACACCTTTCTCTGCTCTGTTGCTGTGATTAAATCACCCTTATGAAGACATCCTTTTCTTGCAGCGAACCGTATGAAGCATTATTGACCCTCAGCAACGTTGTTGTTTTCCTTGCACACACATTTCAGCGTGTGGTGTCCCTGAAGTGTTGGAGGAACAGTGGGTGAGGTCTGTGTATTTGCCCAGCAGGATTAATCAAAGAGATAGTACTATTTGCAGACTTCGAAGTGCAGCAGCTGATGGGAGTTTTGGCTGGGTGAACTCAGCAGCCTGTTTGAGTAGCAGAAATGAATCCCGTTCCTGGAGGGGAAGAGGTAGCTCAGTGGCGTACGTAGTGCCAGGCTGTCATAGTGCATGCTGTGAGCTCTTTTCGGGGGAAGGCAGGATGGGTTTTTCTCTGAACCAGATGGCCAGTTTCTCAGAAAAGTGCATTAATACCTAGTGGCAAAACCCCGGGGACCTTTTTTGATCTTTCTTTTCACTAATATGCTTAATCTTTCCTTGATCTCTGAGCTGACCTTGCCCTTTCTTTTTGAAGACAGTACATGCTGCTGCAGTCTGGCTGCTGTTGGCTGTGACTGACCAATTAGTTCAGGACTCTCAAAATGGCATCAAGTGATAGATTGGACTCCAGGTTCAGCAGTCGGTTGGAATAGCAGTGGTGCCAGCCAGCTCATAAAATGACAAAAACCAAGCACAGCTAGCAACAAGAAAAACAGAGCTCCTGGGTAACTTTGTAGTAAGCTCAGGCATTGCGGTTAGCGTGACTTGGCAAGGGAAGCAAGTCTGTTTCTATTGGTATGAAAAGCAAAGCTCCCACTGATATTGATAAGGGGCAGCAGTGCAACGGAGCAGATAAAAACTGATAGTATTGACAATGGGAAAAGGGCTTTTCTGGCTTTTTCCTTACTCCGTTGTGGAAACTGCCATCCTGCAAACAGCAATCTCCTGTTACCCTAAACTCTGCAGCACTTTCGACCTGTGAACCATGTCCACATTTCTTCCAGACTGGGACCCACAAGGTGCTGGCCAGAGCTGATGCAGTTAGCAGTTGATCAGCTCCTTGATGCTTTTATCTTTTCCTGCTGGATGGGATTGTCCCTCAACAGCTCCTCTCTATTGACAGGAAATGTGTCCTAGGGTTAAAATTACCAGTTACCCAGTCTCTCTTGATACACCTTCATGAGGTTACCTCTGTTACAAACTCCTATTATTTTCAGAATGGAAGACTATATAGTCTGAGTTGTGGCTGGAAGACTGAGACACAAAATACTCATTTGTGTAAGAGAAAGTTGGAAGCTTCCTTGGAAATGGGTGGAAATAACTATAACCTGTAATGAAGGACCTGTATGAGCCAGTTGGACTCAGAGCCTGAGAATTTTTTTGTTGTTTTATTTCTTGGCTAATATGTCATTTCTGTGTAATGTAGTATTAGATGCTGCAGTATATACTATAATATGTGCTGTTACTACTATAGTATTATGTAGTACTATATACTGTAACCCCATGGGGGCTCGGAGGGGAGAGGAACAAGACTGAGACGTGTTGACAGACACAGCAATGACGTTATGAGATAGCATGATGGAGATGTCTAATTGAAAATCTCATTTGTCCTCACTACTTAATGATCCTGGAGGCTGGAAAAAACCTATCTTACAGTAGTATGGTCCGGTGGTGACTCGGGAGGTCCTGCAGCACTTCACCTCTATTTCTGCTGTAGTCCTGGTTCAGGAAGGCACGTGGAGCAGCAGCATGAGAAGACTTCTGCTGAAGGAGAAGATCCGCCTGCTTCCAATAAAACATTTATTTCTCTTGCACATAAATCACATAATGTATAGGAGCTTATTTTTTCAAGAAATGACTGTAGTTGTCATTTCTTCACCCAGACTGTACTCCATTCCTGCTTCTTCCTCTCAGCTCATTTGCTGAAGGCTGCTTCTGGATGAGCAGGAGAGGGAAGTGCTTGCGTTCCAGGACATGGAGGCACCTTGGGAAGCAGTGCATGCGTTCTGTTCCACCTTTGTTGGACTGAAAGTCTGCAGAATGCAGGTGTAAAATAAGTAGAAACACAAGTCTGAAACAGAAGAACAAACTGAACTTTTTGGAGAAGCAAATGCTAATATTTGTAATACCTTAAAGTATTGAAAGTGTGTCTTCTTGTCTCCCCCTTAGACTGCAAACAGTCAATGAGGGAAGAGGAGGGGACAGTAACTATAAACAGGAGAGGAGCTATCAAGCAAGCCAAAATCCAGTACATCAAAAATCATGAATTTATTGCTACCTTCTTTGGACAACCTACGTTCTGCTCTGTCTGCAAAGACTTTGTATGGTAAGAAGGAAATACTAAGCTTCCCCCACCCACAAGGGTCAAATAACTACAAAATTTTCTTCAAGTATATTGAGACAAAACATGACATGTAAATTCATATGTATTGGCAAACTGAAATTACGTATTTATTAAGAGCATTGTTGTACCTAAGAACTGTAGTTGTCTCTTTCGCATTGAAAGATAGAACTTGAGTATTTTTGCCACTGAAATAATTGGCAAAAATTCCATCAGCATCAAGTGAGATCTGGCCCATAACCAAGAGCAGCTCTGTCACGAGAGAATGAGATGGGTGGATCAGAGAAAATAATGCTGAAAGTTTGAGCTGTGAAGTGGCTGATAGCAGAATGAAGACTCATAGCCAGCCCGTTTTCATAGTAAGTCAGATCCAGTAGGATTTCCCATGTGATTGAAACCTTGTCTTTTCTGGGTTTCCCTCCTAATTTGCTGGTCTGTCAAAACACGCTCACTTATCTTCTAAGCCTTGCTTTCCTAAGACAGAGGATTCTGAATAGCAGAATTTAGACCAGTTTATTAAGTGGAACAAATATTCCTATACACAAAGGATTAATTGGTTTGGTTGACATGGTAAAAATAAAAAAACCCTCACCTTTTATTTCAGCAAGCGTATGTTTTTGATTTCCTTCTTTATCATTTGTTTTTCAGGGGACTCAACAAGCAGGGATACAAATGTAGGCGTAAGTTGATTTTTTTTTTTTTTTTAACCCTTTTCTTGCACTACTTTCCACATAAATCTGTAGATCTACTAGTTACGCATAGCACAGTGCATCAGCTCTGTAGCTAGTAGTACATATTAAACATTTTTGCACAATGACCTAAGGCTGTCTAATTATGATTCCTACCTGAGTTTTTAGTATCAAGATTTAGACTTAACTGTTCTTCTCATAAGTGTGTAATGCTGTTGAAAAGTTGCACGAAGTATTCTAAAATAAATTACAGCTATTGAGGAGTGTTACAGCTGAAATGAAAAGCACTTTTGACTTAGCATACATCTCGGTGCATTACTCCAAACAGCAGGGGAGATCTCAAAGGGTAAAACCCAAAAGCATAGTATTGTCTTTCTGTTATCAAATGCTGGTGGCATTGCCTAATGGAGGCAAATTTAGTTTAAAAATAGAGTTTATGATTACACAAAATGGGGGAATCAGCTCAAAAAAGATCATCATCATAATAGAGTAGAAAGGGTGTGGTGTATATAGTATGATGGAAAGGAGTGTGCTTTTTCACATTACGCTATGAAATGCGAACACCTCATCCCAAGTATTTGTTATCTGAAGCAATCCTTTTTTTTCTTGTGCATGTCTTGAAGAATGCAACGCTGCTATTCATAAGAAATGTATTGATAAAATCATTGGGAGGTGTACTGGTACCGCAGCCAACAGCAGGGACACAATGGTAAGAGCTGGAACGGTATATTTAGAGTGTAATTATGTAATTAAACACTCCTGAACTAATAAAACCTTGCCTAGAAACAACTAAGTCAGTCTGGGAGGTGCTTGGCTGTACAACCCGAGTTACTGTCTTCTCTTGAAGATTTTATGTAATGTGTAATGGATAAAACTTTCAAGCAAGAAAAGTAGTTAAAAGCCCTGCAAGGGCATGGGTCATATTTGATGGGCAGATTCGTTCCGTGTTAGATGAGGGGTGTGAAGACTGGGGTATTCAAGATAAAATTGTTGTAGATTTGTAATATCTAAGCTGTTTTCTGCAAGAAGTAGGTCCTATTTTGGGTAAAGTGCTTCACTCCTCTCCCGGTCCTCAGTTTCAGAAGGAACGTTTCAACATTGACATGCCTCATCGCTTCAAAGTTTACAACTACATGAGCCCTACCTTCTGTGACCACTGCGGCAGCCTGCTCTGGGGGCTGGTCAAACAAGGACTCAAATGTGAAGGTACAGAGGAGGAGGCGGGGGGGGCAGCTGGGACCTCTCCGTGCGTTTCCAGTGTTCCACCACCCACTAGAGATTAGCTCTTGCTCCACATGGTGCATTTCTGTATGTGTTCTGTAGAACGGGATTCATCTCCTCCACGCGTGGTTGGAAAAGGTTTTGTACTAGAGAGAGGCAAACAGGCACTTGGCTCGCGTGACAGCTCAGCCAAGGTGAGCTTCTAAAGCAGGCAGAAATGCTGCCGAGGTGTAATCTTGAGTATAATCAAAACCACTACTTTGGGAGTAGCTGAAGTTTGATCAGTCTGACTCAGGGTAGCGCCTAAAAGCATATTGAAAGTGTTTACTGTAAATACCGTTTTTATACTTCTCCCACAAAAAGCCAAGATGATCTTTAATGTAGCAGATTTTTGAAAATAAAGTAATGATGACTGGAGTTTTTTCCCTTTTGAACAATTTCGTAGCCTTCAGTGAGATAGAGGTGAAGACTGCAGTTGTTTTAACAAAGATAGATCCATGTCCAATCTGGTCTTATAACAAGGTTTCTGCACTGCACAGAGAAACAGCCCTGCTACTTGTAACGTCGGACAGAATTTTCCTGATCCTTGTGTAACCATCCTTGCGTTTCTTTTAGAGTGTCGGATGAATGTGCATCATAAATGCCAGAATAAGGTGGCCAACTTATGTGGAATAAACCAGAAGTTGCTAGCTGAGGCTTTAAATCAAGTCAGCCAGGTATGCTTTATTGCCATTTCTCTGGTAATTGGTGATTTTCAGAGCATTTGGGGGTTTTTAGTTCATCTTTGCTGTATCACTTTTATGGGGAACTGGGTTTGTAACGGAGGAAATGGAAACCATTTTCTCTCTTTAATTTGACCCATAAAGAGACCAACAAAGATGTCAATAGCCTAAAGTTGAAACTGGGGGGCAAAAAAACCCCACCTAACAAAGGATTTTCAAAAAGGTGTGCAGTTTCCACATCCAGCTTTGTTTTTCTATGGTGCCAAGGTTACTCTCTCCCTTTCTGTTTAAACAGTGGTATCATAACGTTGAACTCTGTTTTTCCATGCTTTGACTTTAGAATTCCACTTGAACGTTAAAATTAAATAAATAAGGAGAAATAGACCAGATATTTTCTATTTTTATTAATGTGATATATACACACAGAAAACTCCTCAGGGATTAACACTGGCCCCATAGTTTACTTTGTTCATCTCCTGCTGCAGCGTGGCTGTCTCTTGTGGTCAACTTGTGATTTGCAAATAAGGATTAAGACACAAGCTCTAAAATAAAACAGGAAAATATATCACAAAAGCCAACAGTGTTTCCTTTGAGCTGAGTGTTCCTCAGCTTTCACAGGGTATTTGCTCTGAAAAAGTGAGAGCTGTTGTGCCAGCTCTTTCACAACACCGAAAAGCTTGACCTTTTCATTACTAAAATTTGATCTTGGGGATCTTCCATACATAAAATTTGTTTCCCTGTGCTAGAGATGGATGTCACACCCAGACAGGACTTCACCATGGCCAGTATGGCAGCGATTCCCATCTCCTCCTTCGAATGAACCTATGTCCAAGTGGACATTTTCCCACCGTTTAAATTCTTCCCACTGCGGATTCTAACCATTATACCTTTAATAATTTTGCAATGAACAACACCACATAGACTGTTCAGGAGTTTCAGTGACTTCTTTTCTTGCACTGAAGGAAGTCAAGCAATTGGCTGATCTCAAGCTGTAAAGAATGTCGCTAAACAGTCTACGAACCAGACTTCTTGAGAAAAGATGCGTACTAGCAATTAGTAATAAAAAAGTTTATATTGCCATCATGCTACATTTAACAGCTGTTCTTATAAGTATTTCTAAAGTAATGGTGCAAATATAATTTCAATTTCCTCCTCAGAAATCTACACGAAGGTCTGATTCTGGATCTGTAGAAAGTGTTGGTATTTATCAAGATTTTGATAAGAAACCTAGAGCTCCAGGAGGAGATATGACAGGTGGGGAAAAACTACAATATTTTAATTTAGCCGTTTACCTACTAGGCTACAGAAACTAACAATTTAAGTAGTTATTCATTCTTGCCTTATGTTAGACAATTTTTTTTTTTTTTAATAAGCACTGTTAAAAAACAAAACCTGTGCATATATTTCTTTTTACCTTCTCCTGGCCACAAAAAATGCTGACATAACTTTTGACAAATAGATGTAGTTTTCAGCCCGTGAGCATAGCCACCTTTCTGCAAACCTTTCTGCTTTACTCACTGCAGCGCAGCTCCCCAGGGTGGAACTGGAGCATGCCTTGCTAACCAGACAGGGCGTACAACAGCTCCCCTCCCTCCGGTGACTGAAATGTCATGTCGATTCTTAATTACCTTGATTTGTTCCCAAGCCATTAGATACCAGTGACAACTGCAATCTATTTTAGGATGTAAGCAGCCAAAATACTACTTGAGATGAAATGGCTAAAATAGTTTGATAGTACCTGGAATCGTATCTCTACAGGTTCAGAGTAAAGTTTTGCTTTTTTTTTTTTTTCACTATTGCTACGGAGTTCTAGCATTCTATAAGCCTTGTTTTTGTAACTGTTAACCTATGATAATTTATGCAAAAATAAATGCAAAAGTAGAAGTAACTTTTTACCAGGTGGAAATCACCAGGCTCAGTAAGAGATAACGCGTGGTTTTGGAGTGGTACAGGATTTTATATATTCATCCATACATTGAACTAATTCTGCTGAAATGCCCAGTAAGAGAATTATTTTTATATTACTTACCATACTTGTTCTGGTTTGCCAGAACAGATTAAAAACCCAACTCTTGCAAAGGTGGTTTGGTTTAATGCTAAGTCAGGGTGCAGCCACTGAGCCTCCTCCCTGGGTCATCACAGGTGCTGGGCAGCTTGTGGGGCACACACGGTATCACCTCGTGGTTGCCATCAGCGTCTTGTTAGTGGCCCATCAGATCTATGCAGCGGAGGTTAAGAGGAAAAAAAGGACAGTTATCAGTTTTAGGATATAATCAGGATTAATTTGTATGATCATGCTTCTTAGCCAGCACCAGGCATAAATCAGATCTTTTTATGGCCTCTCTGCTTAGGCTGAGGGACTAGTCTGTTAACAGAAGAAAAATCATTTGTTTACTGGCAGTCCTTGTAAAGTATCTTTTTCTCCAAATTATGCTTTATATCTTAGCCACAGGGGAAAGTTCGGGCCTTTGATTTTTATAATGCCTAAGCAGAGCTTAAACCCAGCATCAGAAACAGTCACAGGTTCAATTCAAATCCAACACTATCAAGTATGCTTGCATAATTTAAGCTTTGTTGTAAACTACAGGAGTTGAGCCTTGTGTTTCGATTCACCAGTATTCCAGCAGCAGATGCACTGGAATAGCATGTCAGTGCTTAATTCTTAGCAAGGGATCTGAGTCAGGCAGTATTTCTGCATATCTTGAACTTTAAACTCCCTGTTTCAATTAGCAGATAACAGCGAGTACGATAAGCTCTGGGAGGGAAACACAGCCAAGACAGCTTCACGAATTGCAAGCCGGAGAAGATTCAACATAGACAGCTTTGTCTTCCATAAAGTACTAGGGAAAGGAAGTTTTGGAAAGGTATGTAACACACTTCTGGAGCTTGACTGCCTGGCTTGCGCTCTGCAATGTGACGGGCTATTTCCATTAACCAGAAAGGTCTTACTGTTACAGCCACTTGGGCAGACAGTCTCCTAACAGAACTGAATATAGCCATCTTTGTCAAAGACAAAGAAATTCATCGCCTGAATCTTGTCTAAACTCAGAAGTGGTGCACAATGCACGATGGTTTTTCAGTTATTTAGTATCGAGGCAGAGGAATTGCCCTTTATGCACCACAGTGCAGAAGGGTGTCTTACGTTGGCACGCTGTGGGCAGAAACAGCCTCGTAAAGCTCCAGCGCAAAGGCAGGAGGAGATGTGGGAGAGCAGCACGACCTCCACAGATTCTGTCTGCTGTTGCCTGTGAAACTGCAGCTATAATGAAGATGCAGGCTTTACGTGTCTCCTGTGTGTACGCTCAGAAGACATTGACAGAAAAACTGCCCTGGAAGCTGCTGTGCCTGGATTACGTGGTCCTTGAGGCCCCATCTCCTCATCTCTGTGCCCAGCAACTTCACCTTCCCAAATGTCACTCATCTTGCCCATTTAAATGCTTTTTAATTGTCATTGCACCTGCTATAAACACTTTAACTTTCCCTTAGTGATACCACCAGCAACAGTCTTTTCTGTGTGTGCTGTAATCTCATCTTTTCTTTTTCTGTAGGTTCTGCTTGCTGAGCTGAAAGGGAAGAATGAATTCTTCGCCATCAAAGCTCTGAAAAAAGATGTGGTGCTAATTGATGATGATGTGGAATGTACCATGGTGGAAAAGCGGGTCCTTGCGCTTGCATGGGAAAATCCATTTCTCACCCATCTTTACTGCACGTTTCAGACAAAGGTAAGAAAAAGCCCAATGGCAACAGCAGCACAGCAGGTGTAGCCTATTCATGGGTGCTGCTACCAGCAGTCAAGTGAAAGTAGCTTCATGATGCAAGAATTAAATTTCCTTTTCTCGTGCTCTGTGCGGTAGTTCACAGGCCTTGTAGGAATGAAGTATGAGTGTGACCCCCACGTATGTTGATGAGAACAGAAGGAGATCAGAAAAACTTCTGTGCAATCTGGAGTAAGAGGGAGTTTAATTGAAAGCCTTGATCTTAGCTTTACCCTCGGTGAGGGGGGGAAAAGATGACTATCACAGGTAGAAGTCAGTAAATCTGTTTAAATGTGTATTTTTATTAAGTCTAGAAACCCACAGAATACAAGATCGGCTTTTTAGCTTTGCAGTACAAGACCAGGCTCCTCAAATCTGTAGGAGCCTCGTACATGCCTAGGGGTGTATGAAATAGAGAAATACTCAGGAGGGGAAGAAAGCGGCTGCTTGGCCCCCGGTAGGCTACTTCACACGTGGTTACGACAGCAGCAGTATTTTTTCCATTCTCTGGTTATTTGCAAACAGGATCATCTGTTCTTTGTTATGGAGTTCCTGAACGGGGGAGACCTGATGTTCCACATACAAGACAAGGGGCGTTTCGATCTCTACAGAGCAACGTAAGTGCACAACCCTTCAGTCCCTGTCTCCGTGCACGATTTCTGTCTGCGGTTTTCCTGCTTCTCGTTCTGCACCATTTATCTGCAGCCCTTCACTCACGTTTCAGGGGCTGATGACTGAAAAAGTGTTTCTAGGCACTGGCTTAATACAGTGAAGCGGCTCATTTAATGATGTGTGTGAAGCTGGGTTTTCTTATTTATGTAGCAGCGCGATGTTTTACTTTATGGGATGCTTGTACCTAGAGACAGCAAGCAAACTGCAACAATTCAGTGTCCCTTCGGGCAGTATTTTGATGGAAAATTGGAAAATAGCATGGGGGGGAAAAAAACCCCAACACTTACTATTCACTAGTATTGCTAAGTTGAGATGAGAGTAGGATGTTCCACAACATACTAATAAAGGGGTGAGCACTTGGTTTAGCAAGCACAGTTGTGTCAGGTACCTGGGGCTCACAGATCACTGGAGCTGCAGACTTAAAAGATGCAAAACTATTGTGTTATTGTTACTTCACCTATGATGATTTTTTTAGTTTTGGGTCAGTTTCTACCTCTCTCGCCCAAGAGCAGGAGGGTTTGAGTTGGGTCATTGAATGGGTGCACACCTTGGGAGTAACAGTGCGGGGCAGCGGCGCTGCCTGTCCGCACCAGTGCTGTCGTGTAACCGGACTGGAACTGGCATTCCTGCGCGCTGTTGAAGGAGCTCTGGCTGGACAGGATCAGATCCAGGGGTCTGGCGTGAAGAGCGGCTGGTAGCAGCCAGCTTCATAGGCCAGGGCAAGCTCTGTTCCCACTCTGCCCAGCAAACACCTGGACAAAGCCCCTCCAGCTTACGTGCATTTCAGCAACATCTGTGCCTGCGGCAGCCTCTCCTGGTGCCCGCTGTACCTATCGCTGAAGTTTTGGGTCAGCATTCATTCTGCTGTACAGAAGTGGAAATAGTTTTGTATTTGTTCAATTAGGGGGAAAATGCTTTTAATACATTTAATACATTTTTCCATTTAAAGCATTCTTTTAGCATTTTCCTTCATATCCTCTGGATTATCACCTCTTCCTTTATGGAGAATGCCCCTGAAGCGATGCTACTTTTCCGTCTGTCCGCTGCCACTGGGCAGGGGCAGAGGCAGAGAGGTGAGGTCCGTTTCTAACTTAGCCGTTAGTGCCCAGTCCCTCCTAAAGCAATCCTGTGAGCGCGGAGCTCCCAGTAACCGCCTTTTAAAAGGCACCTGCAAATCACTAAAAACACACAAAAGCTATTAAAGGGTAGAAAAGGGATGGTGTTCCCTAATGGAAGTGCAGCGAAGCACTAAGGCAAGCTGGCTGTGTGTCCCCTCTGCTGTTGGGCGTTCGACACTGCAGACGCGTGGCGAAGGGATCAGCCTGCAGCTGACAGCCTCCCGCTCTCTCCTTTCCGGTGTGGTTGGATTTGATGAGGTGGACGGGCGGG
>Ga0181612_136726_pt1 | contig 15703 bp, 5 predicted proteins | sample HoacroProtozoa21_FD_119630 | JGI IMG/M metagenome (GOLD analysis project Ga0181612, IMG submission 119630) | Hoatzin crop microbial communities from Cojedes, Venezuel. Combined Assembly of Gp0051906, Gp0051904, Gp0051908
CCCGCCCCGCCGCGGCCGGCGCGCCGGCGTCGCGGCGGGAGGCAGCCCGGCGTGAGGCGCGGGGGCCGGAGTGCTCCGGAGGGCCCGCTCGGGGCTGCTGCCCGCTTGCTTACGGCCTTCGCTTCGGGAAATCTGCGGGGTGCGGGCCTAGCGCAGCCCTGCGTCCGCCTGGCCCTGGTGCCGAGGGGCGTAGGGGCTGCTTTGGCAGCCGTGCTGGCCTGCGAGAGGGGTGCTGGCACGGGCCCTGGGCCCGGGGGACGGGGCGGAATAGCCCGGGGACGGGAGTGCGAGCAGCTCCCCGCAGCGCGGCACCGGCTTCCCGGCCTGTGGGCCTGGGGCACGGCGGGTTTGTGCCGGCGCTGTGCTGCTTGGGGCTGGGGGCCTGTCTGTCTGTCCTGTACCCAAGTTTCGGAAGAAAGCAGAGTACAAATACAACCGCGCAGGTGTATGCAGTTGTACTGATGTGAGCGTGCTGTGCTCGTGTGGGACAGACTCAGCATCATCCGAGGAATTCTGTACAGCTGTGGCTCCTGAGTCTGTGCTGCTTATTTCATAGAAATATTGTTAAAAAGGTGCAAATGTTTATGTCAAAGTTTATAGCTTTTATGTTTTGGGTTTTTTTTTCTGTTTTGGACACTCCTGATGTGGTGTAATTTCTCAAGACAGTTACTTAAGCAATCCTGTCCTGGGTCTTGTGTACTTAACAACTAAAAATGTCCTTTCAGAGGAAAAAAAAAAAGTTCTCGGAACTCGTTAGAATTTAGGATTTCCGTTTGAACTCTTCAAGCTTTTACTTTAGTAATGTACATCAACAGTATGTATGAATATTTAAAGTAGGGTGGGAATAAATGTAAACTGCTGATGCTTTCCATTTCAGGATGGCTACTATCTGATCCACTTCTTAACTGCAAGGAGGAAAAGCCGTCTGGAGAAAGGGGAGAGAGTCCATTCTTTATGCAGTGTTGTGACTTAGTTTCTGATTTATCTGATTGTAGGTGAACGAATTAAAAAGCCAGTTCCTCTTCAAGAACAGACTGTTAAAGATGCAAAGGGACGGTATCAGCGTTTCCATGGAGCGTTTACTGGTGGTTTCTCTGCTGGTTACTTCAACACTGTTGGCACAAAGGAAGGTTAGATATTTTTGTGTCTTCTGGGAAGGATTACTTGATTACCGTAATTTAATATTAGTGAAAATAAATTAACTGTCATTAAACCCTTTTTTTTTTTCTGCTATTTGTTATACTGTAAATAGTTGAAACAGTATTGAAGATATTTCCCCTTAAGTTTTTGGACTGCAGTTTTGTAGATGTTCCCTTGATGTGTCTTTAAAGTGTAAGGTTGAAATGTTTGAATTGTGTTCAAATAATGTGTTGCAGTTTACAATGTCTTACTGAGATACTCTCTTTAAAGGATGGACTCCGTCAGCTTTTGTATCATCACGGCAGAAGAGAGCAGACAGAACCGTTCTTGGACCAGAAGACTTCATGGATGAAGAGGTAAATTTAGAAAGGAATACAAATCTTTTGGAAGTAAGTACTATGACAGCAGGTTTTTCAGGCAGTGAAATCTTCTAAAGAACTTAAATAGCGAAAATGGTAGAAACTTTAAAATTAGTTCCTGGATACAGTGTTATACTATTAGGTCCTATGGGATGTTTCAGAGATTCACTTAGGAAGCTCCTGTAACGTCAATATTAAAATAAACCCCACAACTCAACCCTTGCACTCCATCAGAAAGTACAAATGCTTTTGAAGCTGTTTAAAATACGAACATTCAAGTTATTGAAAAAGCAACTGTGTAAATGGCTTGAAAAGTTTAGCCAATTTGAGGGTTGTATCCTGTTTTCTTTCCTTTACAGTAAGCAAGCATTTGAGGGAAACATATTTTTTTAACCTATTTTTTTCCATTTTGTCGACGTTTTCCAGGATCTTAGTGAATTTGGGATAGCACCAAAAGATATTACAACCACTGATGATTTTGCGTCCAAAGCTAAAGACAGAATAAAAGAGAAAGCTAGACAGATTGCAGGAGCAGTTGCTGCCATTCCAGGAACCACCGCATTTGATGATTTAATTGGACCATCAAAGTAAGTAAGCTTAAATAAATGTTAACCAAACAATTCCTTTCGCTTAGAAATGTTGTATTGGTTAGAAAAGTAATGTTTGACCACAGTAATCCATGAAAGAGACTGGAAGATCTGCAGTGTTACACTTCTAAAGTGGCCTCCACTGGATTTTTGTTTCGTATGTGCACACTTGTACCAGGTAAACATTTACAAACTGGGATGTAATGTATATGCAAATGTCAATACATTCAGATTTTAAAATGGGATATAAAAACAGAGTTTTGAATAGTATATTAATTCTTAAGAAATATTAAAAATGTGGTTTGAGTTGATTTTTTTTTTCCTTCTGTTTTCTTCTTAGAATAACAGTTGGGGTTGAATTGTTACGAAAAATGGGCTGGAAAGAAGGACAAGGAATTGGGCCACGAGTCAAAAGAAAGCCACGCAGGCAGAAACCTGGTAAGTTCAGTGAAGTTCCTGAAGTCATTGATAGAAAGTTCATTCATAGACTGATTAGAAAGTTCATTTAAAACCCTCTTTTTTATTTGATCAGTTTCTTTAATCTTAGAGAAATTTAATAAAGAACTGTAATTTAATATGATGCTGTTATGTCTCTTACAGACCCTGCAGTGAAAGTATATGGTTGTGCCTTACCACCTGGACTGTCTGAGGGTTCTGAGGTATTGAACAGGCAAAAGTTGTTTGTTGACTTATGCAAGAATGTCTGCTAGCACGCTTCTGAAAAAACTTATTTGATGTCTTTGAACAGTGTATTAACATGCAATTCCAAGTTTTGTTAAAAATATTCATAATATTTATTATGCTTTTTGTGAAGAAAGGTTTTAATGTAACTAAATATATTCTTTTGCTACCTAAGCAGGTGTAGTTCATACACATTTTCACATGTAAATTAGGAAATGCAAACTTGCCCAGTCTCATGTTAACTAGATGTTGTACACTTCTAGTCATATTTGCTGTTATATACCTTTATTTTATACAAGGATGAAGAGGATGAATACCAGCCAGAGAATGTGACATTTGCGCCAAAAGATGTAATGCCCGTAGATTTGACTCCAAAAGAGAATGTTCATGGACTTGGCTATAAGGGCTTGGACCCTTCACAAGCTTTGTTTGGTGTATCTGGAAGAGAACACCTGAATCTTTTCACAGGTGGTTCTGAAGACACAAGTGATTTACTTGGTGATCTGAGACACAGTAAAGGAAGAAAACTAGGTATTACAGGTCAGGTAAGGACATTTTTTAATGCATTTTATTAATAATGCAGTAAAATCTGAATAAATTTTTATTTTTCTGTTGTGGAAGGCACCTAGTCTTTGTAGGCTTATTGCAAGAAATCTCAAGTGTGATTTGAGAGGAGGATTTTTTTGTTTTTTCTTTACTTAATATGAAGATGTGGGCAAATCCTTAGAACTTTTAAATGCCTTCACTTATTGACATTGTTAGAGAATTATAAAATACCTCACTCTGAATAGCTGGATAGAGAAAATTCTTGTATGACTTTGATTAGAGAAAGCTGATTTCAATATGGTTTTAATTCACCTTTTTTTGTCAATTTTACTGAATCCTTTCAGTAATGTGCAATCTGTCAGCTAGAGAGGTTTTGCTTCCCTCCTTGGTATTTGTAGTTCTTATGTAGAAGCACTGTCAATTTAAAATTCAGCGAGTTATACTTGTTAATTTTCATGCCAACTTACATTTTTTCCTTATGAGAACTTAACCTGCTCTTAGTCAGACTGCAAATGCTACCTCGTGGAATTAGCTGCTGTCCTCAGCCTGTACAGACCAAACTCACTGTTCTGTGAATATGTTTGTTTTTGTGTTCAGTGTTTTTTTGTTTTGTTTTTTTTTTTTAATTAGTTGATAGCACTTTTTTTGTGAAGCTGTACATTTTCCCAGTACATATATATGTTTACTGGGCATCATATAATATAGATTAATAGATACATATGTAGGTGTGTTCTGACATGTGACTTAAAAGTATTCTTTTTACACTTTCGAATTCTCATTATTTTTATTTAAAATATATATTAGGCTTTTGGTGTAGGAGCTCTAGAGGAGGAAGATGATGATATTTATGCGACTGAAACACTGTCAAAATATGACACGGTTCTAAAAGATGAGGAACCTGGAGATGGCTTGTATGGCTGGACAGCGCCTAAGCAGTATAAATCCAAAAAAAGTAAGAACTGTAATTCTACCTAAAGACCTAGTGTAATTTGTATGTGGGGAAAAAAAATGACATAAGTGTCGTGTCTGTTTTCAAAATATTTTAATTTTCAATGGACTGGTATCTTCTGGCCCTAATACCTGAAACTTCATCTAGTCTTCTTTCTATATTGAAGTGTCCAAATCTGGAAATAATTTCCAAAGTCCTCTACTAATCCCAATGTAGATTAAACCCCCAAATTATATTTTTAAAAGGACAGTATGTGCTGCTTTGAGATACAGCATTCAGTTCCAGTGAAGGAAGCAAATGATTGGGAATCATGGCTACAAAATATGATCTGATACTTGCAAAGAGCATTTTTTTTTTTTTAGATATAATTCTGTATTTTCAAGTAACATTTGTAAGTTTTATCTTGATACCACTTTATTTTTAGTGCAACTTTTAAGTGCGTGAAATACTGTAGTGATTTCTAGAGAACCTGTTGATGTTAGTTGTACACAGTTAATGGCACTCATGATGTTATCTATGCACAGTAGTGGCACTGTTGGCTCACCATTAGCCACATTTATCTTACAGCAATCTCTCTGGTAGTAGTTTTTTAGCTGTATATTACTAAACCAGATTCAGAACCCATAAATTTAAATGAAAGGCATTGAAGACAAAGAACTACAATTACGCACCATAAAATATATTGGGAAGTTGAAAATATTAAGAAAAAATGCTTTTTGCCAAATACATGTATTTTAAATATTGACCAACTCTGTGGTCATTTTGTAGGCTCTGAAAGAGAAGTTAAATATATAGGCAAAATTTTGGATGGTTTTTCCTTGGCATCAAAATCATCAACTCCAAGCAAGGTAAGCAGATATTTATATTTTTGTATTAAGAATGGCATCAGCAAATTGACATGTGAGCTGTATGGACTTTACTGCTGCTCAATGGTTTTTATGTTCTGAAAAGTTCTGGTCAGAAGTAAAGATTGCTGAATGAGCGAAATTGCAGTGTTGGAGGCTATTCAGTACAAACCTAAAAGCTGTCAGACTGCTGATGAATTTAAACTTTGCCTATGTACTGGCTTTGAGCAAATGCCTTCCACGCTGTCCACTGTTACTTGGCAGAAAGTTGGACCACTGGTTTGATTTAACTCTGAAATAAAAAAAACCCCATACATCTTTTGCTTCTAGATCTTTCAGACATAATCATCAGTTTTGTGTAAAAATCAGGCCGCATGTTTCGTCCACTTCACTATTTTGGTGACAAGTTAATTTGTTAGCCCTGTTCTCAGGTTTGCATCATTTATGCCATACATGTTTCCATAAATTAGAAAGACAAACAGAATAGTGTGACATGGTCCTTTTTCTAATGAAAAAAAAGGAAGAACATTTCATTGTATATAAAATTACATTGTATAGGAGGCACAGGGATAACCTTTGAAGTAACAGCTTGAATGAAGAACATGAGGGAAAAGGACTTTGAAAGACATTAAAATACAGTAAACACTGACATACTTATTAGTCCAATTAATTGATTAAACCATATGACTTCTTTTTTTAAAAAAATTGTTAAGCAAAGCGCAGTACCAAGAGCATTTTCTCAAATAAAAGCAATGCATATTAAGACTCTTGTTAATTATGCTGTGGCTTGATGTGCATGTTTTCCTATTCTTGATAATTGTTGCATGTTAACAATACAACAATTTGTTCCAAAGGTTTGATTACAATGCTACTTGCTGACTGGGTCTAAAAGAATCAGTAGCTTGTGATATCTTTTTCTACTGCTAAGATGTAAACTGAGGAATTTTTATGTTGAGGTGATTTTTTCTGAAACATATCTATAATTGTTAAATACAAAGTTGTATTTCTTGTATTGGATTGGTTTTATTGTCCCCTCACCAAGATTTATCCACCACCTGACCTGCCACGAAATTACAGACCAGTGCATTACTTTCGACCTGTGATAGCAGCTGGGAATGAAAACTGCCATTTACGGAAGGCATTAGAGGAATCGACTGGAAAAATTGAGAGTGATATGACACGACAAAGCAGGCACGCTTTGGATGCGTCTCAGAGGAGGGAACGACTAGGAGAGACTAGTCTAAAAGGTATTGATATATGTGACTGCACCTTTGCTTGTGTTTTAGGTTCCCTGTTTGTTTATATAACAGTAAGAATTTGGCCTAGCCTTGAACATTATTTTCTAATGTAAAAACATTAAATCTAGTTGGATTAGCTAGAATATCTTGTCATTGTTCAGTTTCATCTCAACAGATGAATTGTTGACGTATCTGCCTGTATTTTCATTTGCTAATTTATTTTAAAGAAGAAAAGTTTGTGTGGGATTGTGTTTTGTTGTGGGTTTTTTTTTAAATTTTTTTTTTGGTGGCCTTATGAACTTGGAATATAGTTGGCTGTGAGGACTTTTTTTTCCCTGTGAAAATGAGGTTTCACTGAAAAACATGCAAATTCACTAAAAAGGTAATTTGTAAATGTGATTCGCATTTGTATCTACAATAGTAAAGTTTACAAAGTAATATATAAATATGTGGTAAATTACATAAAAGATGCAATAGTGTCCAATTTTTTATCTGCCATCTCTGCCATTATTGATGCTTAAGAGCATTTTCTCTGAATGTATATGCATAGTGGTAGGCTTTTTTCCTCCACTAAAGTGGAAGAAATAGTTGTGTAATTTTTCATTTCTGTATATGTCTTACTGCTTTTTTTGGTTTTAGGTCCAGCTCCTTCTGTTTTGGAATATCTGTCTGAGAAAGATAGAGAAAGACTCAAAGAAGTGAAACAAGCATCTGAACAACAAATGAAAGCAAAAATGTTGCCTCAGCAGTCACGAAAGAGCAGATTCCAGCCAGTCTCCCCAGATGATGCTTCTCACAAATGGCAAATGTTGTTGGGGGGACAGTTAGCAGATGCTGGTTCTAGTGACTTCAAACCATTTGCAAGAAATCCAGAAAAACAAAAAAGATATGAAAGTTTTGTGAAAAGTCTTAAACAAGGAGAAAAAGGTAGCTGAAGAGACTAATCATGACATTTTAATTTTTCTCTGAAAAAATATTACTTCTTAATATTAATTTTTTAATATTAATTTTTTGGTGGGGGTTTTGTTTTGTTTTTTTTCTTTTTTTCTCCCTTTTTCGTCCTGTTGCATTTCATGTTCCTATGAGTTCTCTTCCTGAATTCCACAGCATTTCTTCCTCCACTTCTTTTAAGGGCTAATATCCAGAGAAATTTTTAATTATATTTGATTGTGTTGACTTCATGAAAACTGCTCAGTGATTTTAAGTGTCAGCAAGATGTGATTTTAGGCATTACATTTCATACCTTTTTGCTGTATCAGAAGTGAACTTCTCCAGGATGTTCTACTTAATTGCCTGTATTTCTGGGTTTTCTGTCTTTCATTTGGCAAAGTAGGCTTAAGCTTTGGCCAATACCATGAACTGTGCATGGAACAAGCATTTTCATTTAGTTTTTTTCTGTTTGAGGAATAAAACTGACAGGTCTGATAAAGGCAGAAAGATTATGGGGTCACAGCAGTTTTTTGCCTTTTCTCACACAAGACAGGAAGAACCAAAAGAAAACCCATACCCTGCATTTGCAGAGGAGATAAGGACCATAAAGTGAATGAGGTAGTTCACACTTATCAAAGCTTATATTACATGTCCTTTGGATTTTCAAACTGCCACTGTCAGTTATATTCTTCACAGAAAAATTTGTGGCTGTAAAATCATAGCATACTTGTGGAGCTCTTACTCAAAACCAAAGAAACCCAACCCCTTTCATCTGCTCTTTCCATGCTGTGTCAGGTAGAAAACCTGGTTTTGTTATTTTAGGATTTTTTTAAATAATACTTTTCACTATGTGAAAAAAATATGTTCTGGTGAGTAGCCTCTTCTGGTTACTGCATTAGGACAGACTACTTGAGCTTTGAACCCATAGTTACTCAGGACTGGGGTTTTCCCTGTGTAAAATTGAGCATCCTCTTATGACTGTGAAGTGCCTCCTTAGCCATAATGATGAAAATGCAGAAATATTTCAATACCTTGAATGATTAAGATTTTGTTTGTAAGAGTGTCTTTGCTTGGCTGGTGTTATTTCCTGTTCCTTCTGGGAGCAAATGTGCTGTGACCTTGGGTCACAGGGTCTCTATTATTTACAAAAACCTGTGTCCAAATTCTGTATTTATCAGTGGGCACTTTGTGTACCAGAAACCCCCCCAGAGTTACCAAAGACTGGCCAGGCTTACTCACTGGATAACTAAAACACAGAAAAAAATCTGTTATTTGATAAAGCTTTGGATTATACTATTTGTTTTAAACACCTGTTAAATACCTTAAGGACATTTTTGAACATTCCTTAGCGGGCAATCAGTAAGGAGTCAGCATTACCAGTAATACAACCTGTGTTGTATTTGGCAAATGCTATAATTCTTGCTATCTTGAAAAATTACCTCTGCTTACGAAGGAATAGCATAGTTGAGTTTAATACTACCCTTAAACCAAACACTCATTAAATATTTGCAAGTATGATTGCTTATTATCTTATTTTTTGCTTGAAAAGTGTCAGACCTAAATAAGATGTAATTTCAGCTACGCATTTCTCTCTTATCTTGTAGTAGAAGCTTTGGAGCACTATTTAGACCCGAATATGACAGAATGGGAGCAAGGAAGAGAACAAGAGGAGTTCTTCCGTGCAGCCATGTTCTACAGATCCTCAAACTCAACACTGTCATCCAGGTTTACCCGGGCCAAATACGAAGATGATGTTGACAAAGTCGAAGTGCCTCGGGACCAAGAGGTATATGCTGTTTACAGTTTTTAGTGCATTGGAGCTGCAGTTGCTGCCTTAAGCCTGACTGTCAAAATTCTTTTTCTTTAAAACTCTTTCATGGATGTCAGTGTTTTGTTGCCCTTCTGTTTAGCAAACTTTTGAAAACACTCACTGCATATAAAGCAGTGATTTGTTAAACTGCACTTAAATATTTATGTTTCTGTCATGTTCCTAGTCTTACAACAATAATAGTCAATTTAATAAGCTGTTACTTATTTAGCAGCTATAAATGTTTGACTTTTTCAGAATGATATTGATGATAAGGAAAGTGCTGTGAAGATGAAGATGTTTGGCAAACTCACAAGAGACAAGTTTGAATGGCATCCTGAAAAGCTGTTGTGTAAAAGATTTAATGTTCCTGATCCGTATCCTGAGTAAGATGATTGATACTGATATTTCTGACACTTTTTAAAAATTCCGAGTTTTTCATATGCTTGTGGAAAATCTGGCTTGACATTTTCTTTCCGTGTCATAATAGATGTAATATAGAACTGCCTAGTGTTTTTACTTGCCTCATTAAACATGGTGACCTCTGACAAAATAGTATGCATTTTAAGGACTACTGTAGGCATTTTGACTTGTTGTAGATAACTTGAGCCCTTTTCTGTGTTGAAAACAATAACCAGCAAACATTTTTATTGCCCTCTAGGTCTTCCATTGTTGGGTTACCGAAAGTGAAACGAGACAAGTATTCTGTGTTTAATTTCTTAACTCTACCTGAGCCCACCACATCTGGAACTCAAGCAACAAATGAAAAAATCCAACAGAATAACAGTCTCAACAGTAAGTTTATTAATTTATTCATTTAGCTATAAATGAGATAATAGTGTAGAAAAAGTGTATCTGTCTTGGAGAATGTACTCACCCGTGGTGGTTTTTTTAATTAAAAAAACCCAAAGAAATTGAAAACAAATTCAGTGACTTAAAAACTGAAGTCAGTGCTATTATGCTGATTTCTTCCACCTGGAAGACCTTTATAGGTCAGACATTCATTAGAAGGATTTAAAAAATGCCAAACTTTACTGATGAAGCAGAGTACTTGTAAGTAGGCCATGAAATGCAGGATAATTTGGCATGCAAGTGATTGGAATGTTTGGGACTTTTTTAGAACCAAAGAAACCTTCAAGATGGGATGTGTCAGACGAAAAGAAGGAGAAGAAAGATTCTATCAGTGAATTCATTAGTCTTGCTAGATCAAAAGTTGATGTTCAGCAGCAACCACCAGTGCCAGCAACAGAAGCATGTGGAACTGTGCCAAGTGAAACTCTTACCACTGAGGTAAGTTTACAACGTTGTTTGAACTTAAAGGAGAATAGCTGTAAACCTTCACAACCCTGAAATAACATTGGGTAATGTATGAATTGGTTTAATACAGATTAGTCTGCAAAAGAGCCAACTCAGGAAAAGCAAAGACTCAAGAGATTGTACTTTGAAGAATTTTGAGGTTATAACTCTGAGATGTAAAACATTTACAGCATGTATGACTATACTTGAAGTAGCAGCCTAAGAGAGGATAAAATGTAGCTCAGCAGTCTGGGAGTTAAATTCAGTCCCTTACACTTGTTACACCCTTTGCTCACAGGCACGGAATATGGGGTTTTTTCTGCTTTGAATGGAGGAGGGTTCATACTGTGGGGAGAAAGCTGATGTCTTCCTTTTGCTTAAATTTAGTAGTGTATGACTGAAGTTTGCATTAACGAATTAGAATTTACAGTATCTTGGGATCTGTTTTTAACTGTCTGTGCAGCACAAATGGCACTACCCTTTACAGGACATTGACTTAGTTTAGCAGCATTTCAGAGTTTCACTGTTTTGGACTAGCAGTTCCTAAGACTGTATTTCAGAGGTATTGTGATACTTTGAGTGTTTTGTAAATACATGTCATCGGCATGTTTGAAGTCATTACTTACCAAAGAGAGATAGTTTATTTTGTTTTTAAATATGGTTTGTTATGATGCTGTTTTGCAGGTACCTAATGAAGATGAGGATCCGGAAGAAGAAAGCAGACCATCTATGGACTTATTTAAGGCCATCTTTGTGAGTTCCTCGGAAGAAAAATCGTCTTCGTCTGAAGAAGAGAGTGATGAAGAACAGCAGCCAACTACTTCAGTAATAGATGCAGAGACCACCAAGCAAGTTGATCTACCAGACAGTTCTTCATCTAATGTTCAAGGCAGTACTTAATGGATATTCATTTTTATAAATATCTCGTTAAAGCTTAATTTATGGATCAAATACTCCAGGACTGCTAGGACAGTGCTATTCTCTTGTGCAGATCGTCTAACATTGGTGGAGCTGGGCATGTAGAAAATGTGAATAATACAGCACTGAAGGCCTTGCATGTTACAGTGTTGTTTACGTTGCCATGTGTCTTGCGTAGATTTCATAAGCAAACTGCCCTATGGAATATGCTTGTTAAACAGTGAGAGGGAACAAAACATCTAATGTTAGGGCATACTTCACAGAGAAATATAGGGAAACTTTTATACCTATGATAAATTGTAAGATTGATAAATTACGACTCTCTCATGGTGCATATTTGAGAAATTCAGAAATAAATAGCTTGCATTTCTTTGATAATTAAATTCACTCTCTAAATACTGACACGTTGAAATCATTTTATGAAGACATCAAAAAGTTACATTTTATTTGTATTCTAGTTATAAAAGTTGCCAGAATACTTCCACAAGAGAGGGAGAAGACCAATCTTTTACTCTTCTTCTTAGTAAAATTTAGTAAGTGAGCTGTTCAAAGTTCACATATTTTCAGGTTGTCAAATTAACAAAATGTACAATGTACTCAGCTTGCAATGGAAATACTTTGTCCACTTACTTTCACAGCTGGTTCTGTTAACATCTAACTTTTAGTGTTTATTAACTTTATAAATCTTGTGGAATCTTGTATTCATTCTAATGGAAAAGCAGTGTTGTGTTACTAAATGAAAGCAAACACATGCACTGATACTAATTTAATTGGTAATTGTATGGTGTAAAATGTCAATTTTGATATAAATTAAAAAAAAAAAAGCCCAACCAAACAACAGTATGTTGATGTGTTTCAGAATGTCAGTGATCCAGCTGGCCAGAACAGTCCACAGGATGCTGATCAGTTTGCTTTCTTAGAGGTTTTTAGAAAGCCTCCTTTAACTTTCTTCAGCGCTTCTTGGAAGAAGTATTACCTTATTTTCCTTTCAAATAAAGAAGTTTTTGCTTTTTTTTGTAGATAGTGTGGCTGCTACAACTCATCCTGGTGTTTCTTTGTTGCCTGCTTCAAAGCAGGAACTGGATGCAACAGAGGAATTCGGACCAAAGCTGCCTCCAGCTTTTTCTTCTGGTAGGTTCTGTAGACTTCTATTGTGTAAATTCTGCACATTGAAGTTGTATTTAAGATAACAATATTTCTCTTTAAAAAACATTAGTGAGTAGGTACTTTACCTCTTAAATGCTTGTTTTATGTCAAACTGACATCAACAAATGCTTTGTTACCATGCTGTGATCCACTAGCACAAACCTATTTGTCTGTGTACGAATTTTGTTGCAGCTTTATAGAGGCAATGATAAAAAATTGTTATAAAAATACTGAACCAGCCTTGCAGTTTCTTTTAATAACAGATTGCAAAGGCACTTAATTACAGTAGGAAGGTGGCAGTTATGTTTTAGACATTTCCATTTGAAAGCTTAATTTTTTTTTTAAACTATCCTAATAGATTAATATAGAATTTAATACGAAATTTTTTTTTTCTTTTTTTTCCCTGCTTCTGCATTTGCTTTGAGCTTTAGGTCCTACTTGGAAACAAGAACGAGAGGTGTCAGCAAGTTTTCCTGAGCCTAGCAGAAAAGAAAACCATAGAAAGAACAGAGAGAAACACAAGACTAAGAGAGAACACAAACACAAAAAGGAAAAGGTATTGAATTTAAATAAACAGATTGTTGATTCTTTGATCTGCCAGTCCAAACTTTTTATTATTTATGCTAGGTTGTAGAAAATAGATATACTGGTACTAGAACTTAAGCAGATAAGTTTCTTTGGTGTCTTGAAACCTGAACTTTGGAACAGAAAGTTATCGAGCTAGGGTGCTGCTTTTTCCATATTTAGACTGTGACTACAGATACAGTATTGTGGGTGGTTTAATGTTGTATGCTGAAGACGTCAGGTATATTCTAAGAATAGCATACAATTCATGGCTTGTATAGAAATAATAATAACGAAATTTCTATTTGGGGGAGGAGGTGAGCTCTAGGGATGAAATGGGTGATTTTAGTATATATTTTTTTAGCTTGGTCTGAGCTGTGGAAAGGAGTCATTGTTAAGTGTTTTGTTTCAATTAAGCTTGGAGTCTGCACTGAAATCAACTTTTTGCTGCTGTTGCCTTTCAGAAAAACTCCAGTTTTTCACAATGAAATATTTATCTTCTTTTTACAGAAAAAGAAACATAAGAAACAGAAAAACAAAGGAAAACACAAGAATAAAAAATCAGAAAAAGACAGCAGCTCAGACACTGCAGATAGCAGTGACAGCCTTAGTGATATAGATACCACAGGCTTGTCACCCAAAGAACTTCTAAGAAGGTAAACAGAAAGCTTACCTAACACTTGCAAATGTTGCAGTGGATAACCATAAACCTCAATATATGAGTTGTCATTCTGGTGAACCTATTTGCAGCAAATACGGATCAGCTGGTCTCTTTATGAATATACAATACTGCTCAGTTTTTTAAATAAAGAGAGGAAGGACTGCAAATATTAGGGATCATAAGCTAGAGGGTCATTGATTTTACGGTAGAAGCCTCTTAAGGTAAAGGGCACTAAATACAAAGCTTTGCTAGTTAATGGAGGTTGCAGTTTTAGTTAATGGAAGTTGCAGTTAAAGATTACTTATTTTTCCGAAGGTATTTTGAATGGAAATTAAAAGTTGAAGAAGTGCAGGTGGTGATTCATATTTCCGTTACCTTGTCTATTTCTGTTTACTTGGAGACACTGGAAGTCACACTGATTTAGAATGTTTGGAGTCTGCTTCTGTTTGTTGATAATTAGTGAAAGATCCAATTCAAATAGCTCCATTGTGTGGCATTGATGCTTAAGATAATTCTGTGCTTGAGCAAGGAGCAGTGAAGCAAGCAGAACAATGCTTGAGTCACATATGTGTCTGCTAAATTTAGACTGTACTGTTACAGTTTTATAAACTAGAGAGTTGAACATAGTGCGAACAGACAAGTGAAAATCGAAAAAGAACCATTTGCAATTTCATTTCGCTCACACACTTAAAGTACAAGCAAAAGTAACTGTCTCTACAGATCATAGTCAACTTTAAGTGCATCCCATGTGGAACAGTTACTGCGTTGGTTTCTGTTTAGTGTCTCTTATTAGCTGGAGGAGTGGTCTCAACATATGTTTTGAAATACCACATCCAGCTGGCCTAATGCCAGAATAGTTGGGGTCTGCATTGTTGGTGGAATGGACATGTACCAGTGGAGAGGCTGGCGTTCCAAAGGACTCTGCCTTCTATTCCTCTGGAATTGAGCCTCAGTTATGTATTGGTGTTTTCTTATTAAAAAACCAAACTACTTTTTATTTCTAAATAGCTAAAATATGTATTTATGCATTTTGCACAAAATATTTAGACTTCTTTGTACGAGTTATTTTGGAAGCCTTTGCATTTGCATGTCTTTCTTTACATCACTGAGAAAATGTTTTTGACTCACATAACTCCTCTTTCAAACTAAGAAACTGCTCAAGTACTTAAATGTTTTTAATGTTGCATGTTATTCTTCAGCCTGACTGACCTCCTTCTTTTTCTTTCCCCCTTTTAGATTAAAACAACTTCAGTATTGAAGAGGTAGCTTGCTTTCTTCAGTGCTGTGTGACTTTCGATCTCAAATGTTTGATCTCCTCCGTGATGGTAGATCAATCATCTATACTTCAAAGCGCTGTAGATAACTGTATTCATATTAAATCTGTTTGACAGTAAATGTGCATATGTTTATTTCGTGATTCTTCGTATGTTCAACATGTATGGATTATGTAACGTGGAAAAGACTCCTTTCTGGGCAGCATAATCTGAAATACTGCAGGCTCTGTTTTAATTAACATGAAATGAGGTATTTTAATAAACTGAAGTATTAAAAATCATTTTTGTATGGTCAGTCATCTCCTAGGACCTCTGAAATGTTGGAGAGTAAATTTCAGTCTGAATTAAGTTAGGAAGTTAAAAAACTAAAGCAATGAAAAAATTATACTGAGTGGAAGTACTTTTAATGAGTCCGATGCAGAATTCCACCTCGCAGTTCTGCGGCTCCTGGCTGTGCTGGGAGCTGGTTTTACATCTCCAGACTGGACACCGTAGCAGACCGTAGCAGATCTAAACCAGTAAAAGGTCTCTTTGGCAAAAATTACTAAGGCTAATGTACTAAGGGATGAGGCCTGTAATTATAACCTGCCTTATTTTATGTCATGAAAACACAGCTTGGCGACAGCTCGTGTTGCGGGCCAGCGGGCTGACAGACGCTGCAGCTCTCGGCGCCAGCGGCGGACGGGAGCGCGAGCCGCGCCTCGAGCCGGACCCCGCCACGTGCCTCGCGCGGTGGCTGCTGGGAGCTCGTCCCCTGCGGCG
>Ga0181612_157564_pt1 | contig 15702 bp, 5 predicted proteins | sample HoacroProtozoa21_FD_119630 | JGI IMG/M metagenome (GOLD analysis project Ga0181612, IMG submission 119630) | Hoatzin crop microbial communities from Cojedes, Venezuel. Combined Assembly of Gp0051906, Gp0051904, Gp0051908
GCCCTGACTTCCAGAAACTTGGATATCCTCAGCAACTGAGCTGCCATATCTTTCCAGAATAAATTCTGTCACCCTTACTTATATTAAGCTGTACCATACTCAAATCTTTTTTGTCCGAGACAGTGCGTAGAATGGCATAGCATCCAGCATGAGTAACAGCAGACAGAATGTGACATATGGATTCATTACAGAAGCTTCATCGTTTGCAAAGGGAAAGGACTAAAAAGTTCTATCAGTTCCTCTGCAATCCATAAAATAAACACAGAATTTTAGTTTTTCTGGGAATTATGAAGAGTGGGCACCTAAGACAGCATACTGAGAACCTAAAGGTTTCCTTCAGTGGTAACTAAACTGTCTCTGTACTTGATTATCCCTTGATTTCCAGCTGGGAACTTCTAGAATCTTGGCTTTGGCCTCTTAACTGCCTGTGACTCCCACAAAACACACCACTCTCAAAGAACACTATTCCACCAGTGGTATCCTGCTAGCACTGGAACCAGTGGGAGTTTTGCTGTCCATGTCAGCATGGGCAACATTTAATATTTCACTAATGGATTATGTGAAGAATAAAAACTGCCAGGTTCAGCTCACACTTTTATACTCCAAAGCTACATGTTAAATAGTCTATTTACCATTTATTTGTTCTTTGATTAAAACTTCAGAAAGTGATATTTTTTCTGCTCCTAAAAAGAGAGTAACATCTCAGGAAATATTTTAATAATAAGGTGAGTTTTTTAAAAAATATTGACCAACTTTTTTCCCCTTCATCTGCTGAGCAGCAAGCTGTATGCTCCTTTCCAGCTTCTCTTCACCTCAAAATTAGCCAAATAACAGCAACAATGAGTTGCTGATCAGAGCATGATAACTCAGTGCATTCCTTCAGAATGAAAAGTAGAATAAAAAGCAGCAAAACAAACACCTTATGTTACTACCACAGTCTCATCATCATTTTTTGCATAATCGACCTCTGGGATTAATAAAGTACACTTTGAGGTGTTCTTCAGGGTCATGAAAGGGAAGATTACTTCATATTATAATACGGAAACATTTGCGTCTTTTCATACTAAAATTCCACAAAATTCTCTCCATTCTGATTGTAATTTTTAGATCAATTCAATAAGAAAATATTTTTCTAATATCAATAACATTAATAAACTCCTATGCATGACAAGGATCCCTCCTACTGCAACTCTCCTGCTTTCACTTACAAATAACAGAATCTGAATCACGCCATTCTTTCCTTGTTCTTGTTGTTGAATAATGTAGGTCTTCCACTTTAAAATGCTCATGCTTGAACTCACTGCTTTATTCATGAGGTTCAGCACAATGACCTTAACTAAGTTTTTTTTAAAAAATTATAAAAATAATAGAATCATAGAATGGTTTGGGTTGGAAAGGACCCTATAGATCATCCAGTTCGAACCCCCCTGCCATGGGCAGGGACACCTTCCACTAGACGAGGTTGCTCAGAGCTCCATCCAGCCTGGCCTTGAACATTGCCAGGGAGGGGCATCCACAACTTCTCTGGGCAACCTCTTCCAGTGTTTCACCACCCACATCGTAAAAAATTTCTTCTATATATCTAGTTCCTTGGGTCTCTTTCAAATCCAGTTGAGGAAGAGGCTGTTCCAATAAGGTGGGGGTTAACCTGAACTCACAAAAGTTGAGCTCCCAAAGGCTGGAACCTCTCTCTGATTCATTCTGTTGGACACAACGCATTACTCATTACAAAGACAGTGCAGCCTCCTCAGGATCATCAGCTCAGAGTGAAACCCCAGGAGGATGGATATGTTAAAGTGAAAAATTACTTTGTCCTTACAAAGAGAACTTTATCATAAAATGGAGTGTTTAAAGTACAGCAAAAATAAAAAGCATAGAAAGGTTCAGCTGTGACCAGCCAGTCAGTGGGAATATTTATACTGGAACAAGTGCATTTAGTTTAATGGACTACAGCTACTACCACCCTCACATGTATTATCTGCAGTTCATCACACTAAATTCATTTACAAACCTAATGGGCAGCACCATTGCCATGGACACACATGACTGAGTGAAAGGAATACGGATCTGAGAGGGTCCAGTGAGTGTTTCAAGCAGATACTGTTCTTAAATGCATTAAACAGGGCACAGCAAGAGTCAAAGTAATCTTTGATTTGTCACTTCTTCAACTGATTTCCTTTTGCTGGTCCACTCTTGAATATGTATGAGAGGATGAAGGAAAGTGAAGGAAAAGGGGTTAGTTTATAAAGGCCATGTGTTAGTAATTATTTTCCAGGCTCCTTAATATAATGAGGTGCCAATGATCAGGGTTTCATTTCACCTTATCTTGTTACCCCCTAGTCTTAAACCCCTGAATCATTAAGTAGCCTGCTTGTATCATTCACATCAAAACAACGCAATATTTCTCAATTCCTCTTAGTACGTGTGCTTTAGAGAATGCTAGGATTAACTTCATTGTCAGTGTTCAGAAGTCAAATGCTTTTCCAAAATCATACAAATCACCTTTATTGAAATGGGGTTTACATGCATCCCATAGCTCTACCAGATTGAGCAAAAGATATTAGATACACTGACTTGATAGTATCCAGCCAGCCAATATAATAATGCCATTTATCATGCTGTAATACAAAGTTCCTGAATTACTTCAGAATACGCAGTCACAATTCACAAGGAAGAAATGCATAAAAGTATTTTACCTGTAGCTTTTGCAATCTGGTTTCCATTTGTTTTACACAAAGGTTTATACCCTCTTTTACAGAGAAATATAAACTTACCTGTGTAATAAATAGTCTAATCCAACACACGGCATCAACATACAACACCATCATAATGTGGAGAATCAAAAATTTCTCAAGTTTATCACAATAAAATTCAGGTTGCTATGCTGTCATAATGGTGAAATTATTTCATAAACTAATATGTGTCTCCCAAATATTCATGAAGCTATTCTTCCTTAGTATCAAACATAACTGAGAGATTGAGCTGGGAGCATTCCTTGAATAAGATTTCTTGCATTCATCTTACAGGGGTATTTCTCACGTTTAGTGATTTACCTCATTTCCTACTAGCAATTTTTCTCTCATGTAAGCTTATCTGAAGGTCATACATTAAAAATAAAACTAATCCTTCATCCTGATAACATTCAAATATTGTAGACAATTATTATATTTCCCCAGGTCCCAGCATTATTTTCCAAGATCCCAATATTTAACTCCCTAGCTTTCCCTCAAATTCAGTACTTCTTACCCCCAACTAGAAACTTTTTGTCTTTTAAAATATTGCTCTCTGCATTTTGATCCAAAATGGCACTGCTGACCTTAATATTATCAAGTTACAGAAATAAGGAATTTCTTCATATTCTATTCATAAACAAAACACAATTTTATATTATATCATATTCTTGCTTGTCATAAAATGGTGGGGCTTCATTAATTCATACTCAGCAAGGACTGCTATAGTTGTCATATTTTCTTTGCTAAAAGAAATGTGGCATCTATTGCATATTCTAGATTGGAAAAGTACAATTCAGTTCTGTTTTCTGTGTCTGGTACCATTAACATGAGTGAATCTGATCAGATGCAGAAATAAATTATTAAACTTTGGTTCTTACTAGTAAAAAAAAAAAACAGTTATGGGGTTTCATATATATTTATGTATATATTCACACACATATATGTATGCACACACATATATACACTTTGGATCCTAGTCCTGCAATTTTCTTCTGAGTAATTCACTCAACACTGATCAGCAGGATTTTGTGCTCCAGTAACAACAGCTCCTGTCATCAAGATTAAGGGTGCATGGGGTACTTGTAATGGAATTATAAAATCTGTTTCTAAAAGAATGATTGATTCAATTCATTACCAGCTTTCAGTATAAAATACAAACTTTCCGAACCCTAGGAAAAAAAGTCATGAGGCAAATCCAAGTGATAATAAGTCTCCTGTATAAATGTTAACAAAATGGACTCAAGATGCAAAATTCACTCGGCATTGCCACATTGAATACTCTATAAATAAAACATTTTCTTTTTTGCTAAGTAACAATTCAATGAGTTAAAATAATTCAATGTAGCTGAAAATGCTTAAAAGCTGGCTGTAGCAGAGTGCACAGTAAAGGTCCTTATTGACTGATTAGCAATTTGTTTCTACAAACACTGCACAGCAGTTGCCCTACTTTGCAGCAGGCTATTAGAGCCTAATGAAAAATGTGAATTTTCATTAGAGTTAATGGTCTTGAACAGAAGCCCTATGCTTCGATGAGGCCTTATTCCGTACTTAAATTCCGGATTCGTGTCTGAGATTACAGCTGTTGTCCCTTGCTTGTCTAATACATGGACATTGAAGAATTTCATACTAGGGTGTGACTCCAGTGAACAAAGGACAAGTTCTATCACTTTCCGATGGTGAAGGCACTGTCCTGTGAAATGAGACAGCAAGTCTTCTCAGCAGATGTGCTGAGGCCTAAATGGCAAGAAGCAGAAGTATTTTTTCCTTTACCTGTGTGTTTTCTGCTTTTGTCATTGCGGGCTCTCACTGGACTTTAAAAACTTCAGCACATGGAGCGGACTGCAGCACGACTGTTGAAGAATGACACAATAAGGAATCACAGGGTAGATTAAGTTCAGGATTAATTAAAGATCACCGTGTGGGCTGGGGATTCAGCTGCCTGGGACAGCACAGAGCTATGCAAGGTGCAGCACCAAGGAGGGGATCCATCTTAATACTGTTCTCATTTCTGTAATACTAGGGAGCATGTTTTGCGCGCTACGTCCATTTAAAGCTTGCAAATCAGTTGACCATTTTCACAATATATTCACATTTGCAGTAGCAGTAAGATGTTTCTCACAGTCTTTGGTCTCTACATTTTTTGGATCAGTCATTGCCTCTTTCCAGGTATACCTTAGTAAGCATACATTGGGCTGATTTTCAAGTGGAGCTGCGTGGTTTCCCTCATACATTATTTCATACCTAATTTGGGGTTACATGGGTACAGGCTAGGCATGTAAATCTTTGAGTTTACATGGGTATGTGAACACATGCACGTGTGTAAGTACACATACAATACGTGGCTTGTGTGTATGATCAGTTGTTTATGTGATTCAACTTCATGTGCGTTGGAGACAGTTTTCACAGGCATCTACATACACATAAAATATAGGACACATATATATGCTTAACTTTGAGACTTGCTTTAATTTTCTTCTGCTTTTCTTACATCCCTGCAAACTGCAATGCCTAGTCGTTATCCACTTCTGGTTCATAGTTCAAGTGGAATTTCCCAGAACTTAGTATCTTAAATAATAACAGAAATGTCCATTTTCCTTCATTGCTCCTTTCTCATTCCTTAGGAATGGTTTCTGGAGTGTTATTTGTTTTCCTGTCTTCTGTTTATTTTTCATTTTGCTTTCCACTTCTTCAGCTGAAACAGGGCTTGTGATGATAATGACGATAACAACAGCAGAATTGAATGTGGTGATTTTTTTGCGCTCTTAAGATTTTGCTTCCTGTAAAAAATTGCTATTGATTGTTCATCAAGGTATCTGCAGAAACTCATTATTTATATCCACTCCAGTTCAGAATTTTGGGAAGGAATTTCCTGGCTGATGATGTGACCAAGTATTCTGTATCTGGAATGTTATTTTTTGATTGCTAAGCTTCCTGTAAGAAAATCTCTTATGAAGTCCTTAATTCTTGTGCTTTTTGCTAACAATCAAAAACTTCTGAAGTTAATCTCAATGAAATAAATATTTGCTTTCTTAAAATAAGAAACGTATAAAAGGAAGGGCATGTTCCCACCCTGTCTGAATGCACTGAGCACCTCAGTAACTCGACCAGTTTCATGACTACTATCAAGTAGTTACAAGTCCATGAACACAGTCCATATACTCTAAGTTTGCAAATTACAGAGCAAATGTCTACACTTGATGATATCACATCTCCTTTAGCCCTTGGGTGTGTGGAAACATCCAAAACATCCATTTAACCTAAAATTTTCTCCAGCCTGCAACTGAAAGTGATGAGTAGTGGTGGCTAAACTGTGGTCAGAGGACAACTAGTAGTCCAAGGACTTATACTGAGGTATACTGAGCAGTGTAATGTGGCAACATGTCAGTTCTGCATCAGTGAGACACAAGTCTTTTGGAGGGTTTATAATGACCTGTTGGCCTGGGAGCTGATGCTTCAGGGCAAGCTCACTCATACTGAACAAAACAAATACCTGGACCAAACCACCGCACACTGAAAACACAAGCTCCTAGATCTCTCCATAGGCACTGTTCACTTGCAGTGGAGGAGGCTATTGCTTTATTTCCCATTTTAATAAACTTTGTATAATAATCAAAACACAGAAAATCTTCATCTGTAGCTAGATTCCCCAAATGTCTCAAAGCTTCAGATTTCTCATCCTGCCACACGGCATGTTCCCACTGCTCCATCTCCTACTCATGGCTTTAATTGCAGGGCATTCTTTTCAGATCAGGAGCCTGTGCAAACAACATGTCTTAAAACCACACTATAGGCAGTACACAGACAATCACAATAACTGAGAGTATAAACTACATCGAGAGAACTGATTCACTCTTTCTGATTGCCAAAGTATCACCTAGCACAGTGCTTCTTAATCTCTATTAATTAGAAGGGCAACTGATCTTTATAAAAAATGCATAGGCCAGTTTATGCTGTGCTGTCTCTGTAGTTTTTATTTACAACCAAAGGGAAATTAGATTTAATTTTTAAATTTCATACGTTGCCTACATTTTCTAGCTTACTAGCATGTAAGTTCCCATTTATGGAAACATGTAGGGCTTTTTACTATTATTGCTTCAGTCATGTTGCACACTGCCTGACAACGTCTCACACAGTATAAGAAACAATAATCTATGGCCTTCAAAGGTATGAATACAGAATTAGTCACTGATTCAGATTATTTCTGATATAAGCGCAGGCACAGAGGTCTGACACATACCAACAGGACCACAGGAAAGAAGGAAGACGTGGTTGCAAGGCGAGGGGTGTTTATAGGCAGAAGCATGAGTCAACATCTGAATTTGGGGTAGGCAGGAATTAGGAGGTGCCTAAGTCATGTCAGTTTTGCCCACTTTTTATCATGAGCTGGGCAGGTTCCTCATCAAATGCACAGGGTCTTTTCTTGCCCACTCCCACCTCATCATGTTGAATCTAGTCCCACCCCTGCAAAAATGGATCCTTTGGGTTGGTTTGGGAAGTGTTTTGGTTTTACTCTGAAAAGAATATGAAAATTCTGATTTTTTACGTACTCCTTTTTGGACTAAAGGGAGTACATATCTTCCACTTCCAGCTAATGCTATTCAGTGTTAAAAATGAATCTAAAGCCTTGAAAGGAAATTAGGGGTAGTCATTTTTGCTAGCTCTCTCTTTAATATCTTTCAAAGCCAGTTCTAAAGCTGAGTTTGCCCAAGCCACTGCGCTTAACCTTCTGTGCCTAAGGAATTCTGTATTTCAACAGATTTTGTAACATAAAAAATAACACTAAAGACATTTTTCCTTTTCTGCCTAATAATTCCCTCAAGAGAACTTGTACATTTGAAAACACAGCTTTACATTATCTTGCACTCAGCTTGGTTTTTATGCTTCTTGGAGGAGAAGCTCTTCAGCTCTGCAATACCTGTTCTTTCAGGGACATGTTATCCTCCACACTGACGGCACATGAAATTTATTGGAAGCAGCACATCTCAGAGAAAACTGACGTGATAAATATGATTGTGCTGCTGCCCTCTCTGAGAATGTAGATGTTTTCTTTGTCTCTTATTTTATAAAAAAAGTGAGAGGAAGAAAAGGGTGTTACTAAATATTTAACTCATTACATTTCCAGCAACTGACATCTGTTTTCATCCTTTCCTGAAAGAATGGGAGTCACAGAATAATCTTCTCAATAGCTAATAGCCGGGCTGGCTTTCTGCAATGAACTCGACTGACCTTAGGAGAAAAAGAAAATTGCATTATGCCAGACAGAGTCCAGATGCCCTGCCTTTTTCCACAACAACTCCTGCTTCTGTAGAAGCTTGAGGATATAAGGCTGTTAAAGGAAATCCTAGTGAGATTACAGGACATAGGATCCTACATAAAAACTTAAAATATAGAGGAAGAATGAACCCATTGCAATTCTTTTTTGCAGACATACCTGCTGCTTGGTTGATGCTGCTATAATCCCTCTTAAATTACTACCGTTAATTTAGCACATAAGTCATCAATTATTTACAGCTAGACACAGAAGCATTCGTCATAAACATTAGAAGAAGAAAAATGTCTCCTACTAATACTATTGTGTGTTTAATTTTGCCATATAATGTGACCTAAGCTATTAGCCACTGATGTATTTCTCTCTGGAAAGGGCAAAAGATCAGTTATACAGTTGCCATCAAAATTATAAAATATACTTATTTTCTGCTGCATAACACAAGCTGACAGTCACAACAGGAGAGGCTTTCTCATACCCTGAATCTGTAACTTTTATCAGAAGACCAGAAAAGCCTGCCTTCTCTCATGTCGTCCTTTCCCCTCTCTTCTGGCCCACAAAAAGCACTTAACAATTATCTGCAAGCAGATACATGTTAGAGGGATTGTCATGCTGGCCAGGAGGAGCCAGCTGCTGCATTTTGTGAAGCTCAGGATCACAGAGTTTCTGAGGCTGGAAAGCACCTCTGGAGAGTGCCTAGTCCAAGCCCCAGCTCAAGCATCTCTCAGTTCCAGATCTCTCACCCTCTCCTCATAGATATGGTGCTCCAGTCCCTTAATCATCTTTGTGACTATTTGCTGGACTCAGTCCAATATGTTCATGTCTCTTTCGTATGGACTCATCACTCCAGGTGTGGCCTAACCAGTGCTGAGTAGAGGGGAAGGATCACCTCCCTCAACCTGCTGGCCATGGTCTTTCTAAAACAGCCCAGGATGCCATCAGCTTTCTTTGCACAAGGTCTCACATTATTGGCTCATGGTCAACTTAATTCTCTCTAGGACTCATATATCCTTTTCTGCAAAGCTGCTTTCATACTATTTTAGCTAAATGTACAAGATTGCCTACTGCACACCTTTTTCCTGTATACATCCTTGGAAAGCAACACAGAAGCAAGAGAAAAGTTGCCATGGGAAGCATAGGATTCTTACAATATTCACAAACCTAGCAGATTCTTTATGTCACATACAGTTTTTATTCCCTTCACAGTGAAAAAAAAATCAAATAAATGGTCTCTCATGAGCACATTTTGTTAGGACCCAAGGTCAGTGCCCACACTCCCCCACTCTGCCTGTGGGTAGAGCCAGATAGGGCTCTTTCATCTTTCGGTAAGTAAGTTATGATAAGGCATGAGTGGTAATTTTCTGTCTTAAATAAACAAATAGGTGAGTGGCAACTGTGGAAACAGGGTATGCAAGTTACAGTTTGCCTGGAGGGATTTAATTTCTCAACTGAACATTCTCTTTCAGCATCTGAGCTTTGTAGTATAGTGATTAATCTTCCTGAACACCAGGCTGCTTGTAACAGGTTCTGGAGGTCCCTATCCAGAGCATGCAGCACTTCTAATTAGCAAATTCACAGAACGTCTGACATGCATGGTTCCTAAATGAACCTGATTTATTAAGTGTATTTATTAATGCCTTTTGCAGTCTAATATGCAGAAATATTATGCATAAAGCCATTGGCTGCACCTAGGATGAATAATTAATCTTGTAAATAAGCCAACAGAGAGTAAGATATAAATCAAGGCAGCTGCTACATGTCACCTGAAGTCTAAAGTAATTTTTTGTTGTCTTTGTTGAATGCTGCGTGGACCTTAGTAAAGTTTAGCATCATGTTTGCAGCAGTGTCCAAATACCGTATGATACAGAAGGAATTAATCAATCCCCTTGTATTTAATGAAGTAAAAGTTTTTTACAGACAGATACCAAGAGAAATAGTGCTTTCTACAATAATATGGTACTAAACTTTTGTTTAAGTGCATGATGGGTGTTCTGTCTGCAGTATCTAGTATCCAGCTATCGATGGATTGGATTTACCCATGATTTTAAGGCAAAGAACTACATAAAGACTCATCTATGCTAAAAGGTATTGGCACAATGCCCGTGACTGCAAAAACCGTAGAAACAAATAAGAGGATGGTTTGATGCCACAGACAATTAAAAACCTGTAAAGAGGGTAGGCAGATAAACAGAACAATAAAAGTGCCCAGAATTTGAAAGACACAACCCGGAGTGCCTTGGTGAATGCAAGTAGACACCAAAGAGGGACTTTGAGATTCTTCCTATACAATTTTCTTCTTACTATAACACAAAAAATAGTTCACTTGTCACACCACCTGACCACTGGTTCTGTAACAGTCCAGAAAGATGAAGAGAGAACTGTACAGGAGAAGTGGTTCTCCCCAGAATACAACACCAATGAACCTTGAATTAGGTGCTGGTCAAGTTCAAAGGCAAGCTCTGGCTCTGATGGAAGACAGGGCCTGTTCATACCTGTCTGGGTTTAATGCACAGGTAATTATATTTTGCTTCATGTCCACTGACTATCATGGATGAAAGAAAGCTAAGCAACATCATTATGAACTGGAGTTATCTAGTGCCCCGAGGGTGGGAATAGGAGAGGTAGAAAGCCTCAAAAGAAGCTCGTGTTTCTTGGTTCCTCTCTCTTAATACAGCTGGTGAATTCTGGGAGGTGAAAAATAGAGAATATACACTGAGACTGTTACTCTCTTTTGTCTTTGAGATGTTTGTGCTGTATGTCTTTAAATTGCACAGCGGCTTGTTAAAGATGTGCTTCTGATGTAGTAGCTCCAGTCCTTTAAAATTGTCTAGCAGTACAAAGCAACTTGCGGAACTATATAAATGTTTTTACAAAGACCTCTTCAGGGGTCTCTTCAGACAGCAAAGCATGGTGGTAGCAGCCTGGCTCTGCCAGCCATCAGATGGATGAGGATAAAAGCTCATACACAACAGGTATAAAAGTAGAAAACCTGGAAGTTACTCTTGAGTATAGCTCAGTGCACAAAAGCCACAGACCTGGGCAGTACAAAGTATTCCAGCTCACAGCTAAAGGTAATACCCCAGGATAAAGACCGGGATAAAGACTCCAGAATCAGCCCAAACAGAGCTACCTCTTGCTTTTCTTTTGTTTTAGTAAGAAAACAGCCATCTTCTGTTGGCTAGTAAAGACCAGAAAGGACTGAGTTTCCCGTCATCAGTGCATGATGACTGCCATTGACAATGAATGACAGCATTCATATTAAAGCTGTATTAAAAAAGTTCAACCACGATGATTTTCAGAAACACTCTAAAGAGCGCCTGAAACCTTGCTGTCTGTTAGTGCAACTGTGAACTTGGCTTTAAACCACAACGAGCATTTGCTGTCTGCTGAAATCCCAGAAGGACACGGCTTTCCAGCATGGAGGCTGCCAGTCCCACTCCCGCCTCTCATAAGGAGATCACACAGCCCCATCCCGTTGATAAAAAGGCAGTTGTTTACCTCGGCTGCTTTAAACCAGTAAGCTTTTCTTGCGCCCCATGGGGGGAGAGAGCCTGAGGAGACTGTGTGCCAGTCTGTGCTTCATCTCACTGCAGCATAACTCATGCTGTAGTCTTAGGCATCTCGTACCATCAACTTACATGCTTTATTTTCAGCACAGAGACAGAAGAATAGGAAAATCTTTAGGACAAAATCAGAAATATTAACTTTGAGATACGCTGAATCCCTGCCACTCTTCTGATAAAAATGGGGAACATAAGCCCTCTCTAGCCCTGGTCAGATCCATTAGGAGCAAATTGCACTAACCTCTAGGCTGGTATTAAATGGGGACGTGAATAATGAGACTAACTAGAATTTCAAGTGTGATTTAGGTATTGCTTTCTGGGAACTTTCTATTCACTCTTACTTATCTGTCAGACCTCACATAGTTTGTAGTTTTCTTTGAATATAGTCAGCTGAAATGGATGTAATGCATTCATATATAATTTTTTTAGAAAATAAGACAGTAAGTTTATTATTACAGTCATGACCTACATTGAAACCATTAAATAGCATCCATGCTGTATTTTTATATTTTTGAAACAATGCTCCACAGAGTAAAAGTATCCTAGGAATTCTTAGAATACACATATATTAAGAATAAATATTCCAAGCGTCACTCTGTGCAGATCACTCTGTGCAGAATGCAATGATTCGTTAATCCAGCTCAGCAAATGATTTCTAGAATTTTACAGAGGCAGGACATATGTTCTTCTTCACAGTCTGGGCTGCATATTCTCAGTGAAATCCAGTGACAATGCCTTTCTAGTCAGTGTTCCCACAGCACATTATGCACACTATCCACTACATCTTCCATTTGCAATTAAAGAGCATCTGCAGTACCTAATGCAAATGCATGGACTGGTAAATACAAACTGTTTAGTCATCTTCAGACAGGCATGATGGCACCAAGCCACCCACCTTCTTTCTATTAATGCACAAGAACTCCTTAGTAAAACACTGCTGAGTGACAGAAATACTGGCCAGGACCATTCCAAACAATTTCCAGTGCACTGCATTTCCTTTCCATTATGCTGGAGCAACACCTTCCACTCAGATACAAAGCCTTTCTCATCCAGGCCCCTGCTAGATCCAGCTGCAGCAAGCCACACTGCCATACCAGCAGCTTTCTGCTCCTAACACCCACTGGAGTCTACCAGGACAGATGACAGGGCTCAGAGAAATTCAATGTGCCAAGCTCATCTCAACAGGGATTGATGTTACAGGAATCTGGGAGGCAGCAAAGATCTTGTCCCAGTAGCACCATGCAATGAGAAGTTTCCAGGAATGCCTCCTCTTCGGGGAGGTGGATTACTGTGTGTCTCCAGGCTTGGCTCCACTCTCTCCAATGTCAGCATTTCATTTCCCCCACTCTTCAGCTACTCTGCATGTGGTAGATGTGATGGTAATCTGAACAAGAATTTCTTGAAGTGAGGACATAGCACACAAGGTTCACCATGGGGCTTTCCTTGAACTCAGCATCACTGATGTTTGCTTTAAAAAGGTAGCTTTCTACTTTTTTTAATGGACCCTGTGTTACAAGTTGGAGGCAAGAATCCACAATACAAGTTTGAGCACTTCTAACTTGTGTGATGCAACTCAGAAGAAAAAGGTCAGACCTCCTGGCGTCCTATGTAATAAATGGATAGAATTAGGCACAGTTCCAAAGGGCAAACCAAAAATAGCCCATACACTCCACAGAAAGCCAAGAAATTACAGCTAATAAAAATTTGCTGGACAGAGTGCTGGGCCATCTTGTCTAGACCGTGCTTTTGCCATGGAAGATTGGACCAGATGACCCTTGAGGTCCCTTCCAACCTGGCATTCTATGACTCTATAAATTTCCATCCCCCTCCCTAGAGTTCAGACATGGTCAATTTGCAATATCAATTGAGGTGCCCTCTCCTAGTAGAAAGTACTTTGAGCCACTTTTGGGAAGAGGTAGCCTTAGGTCCTGTGTCAAAAATACATGTTTCCGAGGAGCAGGTCCTCACCATGTCTATGCAATGCTCAGAGTGAGAGAAACATCCATGAAGCCTCTGCACCTCAGAAGCCAAAAAGGTAAGAGCCTTCAAGGCTGAGAAGAGAAATGTAAATACCTTACTTTGTAACCTACTGTTATGACAGTAACTTGGAGGATGGAAGACCTGGGTTCTGGTTTACAGGGTGAACAAGTCCCAGCAGTCTGGCCAAGTAATCTCAGAGTGTCTGGACTACAGTCATCCTGTAGGGCAGAGCAAATTAAAAAGAAGTGTTCTGTGGATCTTCACAGCACTGGTAGGAAAGTTGTCCGCTGCTCTAAATCACACCTGATGCTCTGAAAATACCTTCAATTTCAATGTTGTCTCACTGTGGAAAAGTAAACTTCATCATTACAGTGTGAATACTATGGTGGGTTGCTAAGGCGGCACAAAAATACTACCTGTACATGTCCTTTCCAAAGCACTGTTGCAATAGTCTTCACAAACTGAAATACTTGTTTGAATTATGACAGAAAAATAAAATATCTGTATTAGTCTCACCCTTATCACATGTAAGGAGAAAGGAGGATATTTGGACAGGATCAGATTATTATATTGCCAGTAAGAAAATCTAAAATTAGAAAGCAATAACTGATTTACACAGCAGCTCCAAAACTCTGAGTTAAATTAGACGGTCCTTGAATATGTCTGTTGCATTCTTTTAGTCAGTAGGATTGTTCTGCTTAAAAAAGAAAATCCTTATTTTATAAACTTTCAGCCACAGAACTTAAAAAAAAAAAGCACAACACTGCTGAAAGAGCTGATGTTATCTTTGTTTGCAAGTGCAGTGAATAACTCGTTCATGGGTAGGCTGCAGAACATATTTCAAATTACTCTACAGAGGCTAGTAAAGCAGCATTTTTCAGAATAAGGAAGTTTATACAAATTCAAAATGACAAAAATACTGGTGCTGGTTACTTTCTCTGCAACCATCATTGATTTTTGATCTGTATATTAGGTGTAAAGCAGTATCATGCAGGAGACTTTTCTGTCTTTTTCTGTCTGGCTTTGCAAAAGCATCTGCACTCCTTAAATCTCTTCATTGCAGCTGCACTCTTCTCTAAGGCAAGAAAATGGCCTATAAAATGTTTTGAAAGTTAATTTTGAACCAGTACCAGAATGGCTCTTAAAAGCAAGCCTGTACTATAAAATCCTGCTTCCAGCTACAATTTGTTGATGTCTAATGGCCATCTGACAATTAGACAGTCTGTACCCACAGATGAAAGAAAGTGGATATACAAAGAACTCTCAATATTTCCATATCCCAGCTAGCAATAGCTCCACTACAAAATGTAGCTCTCCAACATATGTCAAAGAATGGAGAGGATGGGTCAAGGGGGCAGTTGTTTGCGTCACCATAGGTTTCTCTAGACAGAATGCATTAAGAATATTTATGAGTTGAAGGAGCAGAGTCGCCCGTAATGCAATTGCAGCTCATTTAATTGAGAAAAGGGAATGAAAAACGCTTACCTCAACATGTCTGCTTAAGCTGCCTTCTGATTTACTCCATTTGTATCAATACAGGAAGTCAAAGAGGCAAATTGAATTTATGGAGCAGTGGCAGATAAACCAATTTGCTCTGGAGAAACCCATGTAACATAGCTCATACCTAAGCTGCCTCTTCTGTTTTCATATCAGTCACCACACACAGCACTTTACAAAGCAGTAAACCAATTTAAATGATCCATGCATGTCAGCTATTGTGCTGCTCACGCGCCATCCCTGTGGTGCAACTTGGATCTTTGTACGACCACTGCAGCGGCACAACTCACCATCCCAGCCCCCTGCCCAAGGTGAGGGTCCCAGCACAGGCATCCACACTCGCCTCAGGAACTGGTGGCTTCAGTAAGGACCTGACAAGGTGCTGGGCCCTCCTGATCCCCTCTTTTCCCATAAGTCTGCTCACTTGCGAAGTGGTGCCTGGCTATCAGGACTAACAAGTGGTCCCAGCCATCGCCTAGTATCAATTTAATGACAGTCTTGCCCCACCACCACCCCAAGTCTTTCTCTTATGGTTAACATAAACACATGTGCCTTTTTGGGCTGCTTATTCTAAGTGGCTTTTTCAATTATCTCAATTAATTCCAACTGAAAAGCAACAGTGTGTCAAAGAAAAAGCTTTAACATACACAGGCATTTATTCAAA
>Ga0181612_170246_pt1 | contig 15702 bp, 8 predicted proteins | sample HoacroProtozoa21_FD_119630 | JGI IMG/M metagenome (GOLD analysis project Ga0181612, IMG submission 119630) | Hoatzin crop microbial communities from Cojedes, Venezuel. Combined Assembly of Gp0051906, Gp0051904, Gp0051908
CCAGATGAACATGAGGAAGAACTTCTTCACTCTGAGGGTGACGGAGCCCTGGAACAGGCTGCCCAGGGAGGTTGTGGAGTCTCCTTCTCTGGAGATATTCAAGACCTGCCTGGACAAGGTCCTGTGCAGCCTGCTCTAGGTGACCCTGCTTCGGCAGGGGGGGTGGGCTAGATGACCCACAGAGGGCCCCTCCCACCCCTACCCCTCTGTGATTCTGTGATTTGACTCTGGCCTCCCTGCAATACGCAGATCCCTGTTATCAGGAGGCAGGGTTCCAGCCTCTCCTGGGGCTGGATCGGAGATAGACCCTAGGGTCATTAGCTCATTAGCTTTTTGGTGGTTTTGTTTTTTTTTCTGTGGAGGAGAGGCCAGCCTTACCTTTAGTAGCTTCTTGTCCAGTACTGTTTTCAAATTAAAGCTTTAAATTAAAGTGGTTGTGATCACTCTACAGTACATATCTACTGTGCTCTGAGTGGATCAAGTCTAGAGGCTTAAATAGAGGAAAGCCATCCTTGAGGTTTTCAGCCAGGCTTAATCGTAAGACAGATATGGAGCTGTTCAGTCCAAATGGAACCGTGGTTCTGACCACGTGCACAAGCATAACTGCAGGCACCCAGAGAACTTTACCTGCAAAACTTACAGTGTCAGCTAGGGCATGGGGGATTGTAGCCAAAGGCAGAATATAGGTGTCCCAGCCCAAGGTCCAATGCAAGCACTAAGTGTGGATTTTGGCATTAGTCTTGCTCTACCTCAATTCCCAAACTTAACATTTGATTATCATATTTCCTAATCATCCAGAGGTATTACAGAGGTAGCCACCTAATTTATTATTTACCCATGGGTACAAAAATCATTTTGATGAAAAGGATTGTTATTTTTTAAATCAGAGATTATAAGTCAGACTCTCTGTTTAGCTCAGTTAAACAAAAATTAAGCAAACCAGTCTAGATTAAGGATGTACACTAATCTCCCTTCCACACAGTCTACTTATATGTTCACTAATATAAACACATTTGTAACTATCAACTAGCTACTTCAGTGGTTACAGGTCCGCCACATATGTTTTAAGGACAAAGTACTAGAGTGAATATCACTAGTTCCTCGTATTTCTCATAAACATGAAAAATCTAGTGTACTTCACCATGAAAAGATGAGTTGTTAATCCCTGTAAAGGCAGCCTTGAGGCATGGGAAATCCTGTATCTGAACACCAATGTGATGCATCAACAAAAATACACTGAATTCAGCCATTACCTTCTGATAATGGAGAATTGACTGTATAATTTAATTTAGGACAGCCTGCAAACAGAAACTGTAATAGGCTGAAAATGCCTTCATTCTCCCTGCCTTGTAATATGGCTAAGTCTGTGGAGAGTTAGATGGAACAGAGAACAATTTTTCTTCTAAGTTTAGGCATTGCACAGCAAAAGGACAAGAGGCAACAACCACAAGCTGCTGTAATGGACATTCTGGTTAGCCAGAAGAAAAGAAATCCACCTCCATGAGTGTGATCAAACACTGCACCATGTTGCCCAGGGAGGTGTCTCCATCCTTGGAGATACTCAGAACTTGACTGCACAGAGCCTCAGTAACTTTGATGTTTGCCCTGCTTTGAGGAAGGTGTTCCACCAAATCACCTTCAAAGGTCCATTTAGCCTCAATTATTCTATGATTTTATGATAGGTACCAAAGTCCTTTTGATGAATTAATTGACAAGAGGATTTTTTTTATATGTTACCAAGAGGGGGCAACGTTTTAATTCACACACACATCTACACACATACACTGGAAGTAGGGTGAGTTCTATAGGCAGGGCAAAAAACACCATATAGGCTTTAAACATCTATATGTAATTTCATGACTTCAGAGAGCAGCCTCCTGCTCTGCATCTCAGTGATGAATTTTGAGGTCTGCAAGTCTGGCTGTTCCTTGGAGGTTGGACCAGATCTTTGTAAATTGACTCACAGACTGAGTTGCATAGGTACAAGTGAAATTGGAAGTAATTTGTCCTGAGTGCCATTTTCAGGCTTTCTGGAGCTTTTTTTTTCCTGGAAAGAATATGCTACCTCTGAATGGACTAGGTAGTATTGTGTTCCTCTAAGAGGTCACTAAAATCAGGCCAGTTCTTAACAAGTTATTAACAGCAGGTCACATTTTCAAGTTATTTCTTTCATGATATTTTCCACAAACTCACTTTGAGATCTTTTTCTTACCCTTTACAAAATTACCCATTTTGATACCAAAACTATTTAAAAATTGTATATATTCAAAGTTATGTGAAAATATTACTGTAAATATACCAGTGCCTGTCTGTTCCTCCTTAGCGTGCGTAGTCATGCCAGCCTCTTTGCTGTAAACAGTAACAGCATGTTGTACCTTCACACTGGGAAGTGGAAAAAAGCATTTTCAACAGCAGCCTGAGTAGGATCGTAAACAACATAACAAGCTGCAGAAAGACTACAGTGACGCTCTTTTGCGGAACAAAGACCTCTAAAGGCAGATAAGCAAGTTAATGTACCTGGGTACCAATATGGCTAGTGCAGATAGGGGCTGAATCTGAATTCCTCTGCTGTGGAACTATGCATCCCCTGCAAGATGCAAAGAATGCCTTTCACAGACTGAAAGCCATTCTGATTCCAACTAAACATTGTAACTTACTCTCGTTACATAGGTGAATTAGATTTCCAAATCCAAGATTCAAGCAACAAAGGAAAAATCTTCTTTCTTTTCATCACCTTCCTTTCATATTGCCTCTAAACGATTTGAAAGTGTGAACCGGTGGAAACAGTGTACAGAGGCAAAGACACGAAAAACACCTCAGTGAGCAGATGACAAGGCAGCAGATAAATTCCAGATATTTGGATTGCCGACGGTGTTGATAGCAAAAGTGATTTCTCTTTATTGTGATCACTTTTTATATCATTGAAACTTTGATTACTATTTTTCTTACTTCTGTACTAGCCTAAAATTTGGTATTTTTTCAACATGTGGTGATTCGCACATTTTCAGAATGGAATTATGGGAAGTCTTCCCTCTCATAGTTCAACTTTACACGTTGTTTAGGGCCATAGCTAAGCAGAAGTGCAGTTTGTTAGTTTTTGTGGGGAATGATGGTAGCCCTTCTGGTGGTAACATTGAACGGTCAGCTAGGTTTTCCTGAAAGCACACTTCGGTAAGCCTGTATGCCAACAGAGCTCTGGGAGCAATCAAACCTTCACATGCTCTCCAAATAAACTGTATCTGCAGACCTTTCAGCTTTATGCAGTGACAGGCACAATCCAAAAGAAAAACCATGCTCCCGACACTTCAGATGCTTTGCGAGGTAAGTCCAAAATTCTCACCCTAATATGGGGTCACCTTTAACAACTTCATTTACGGAAGCAAAATTCTCTCTGGTCGAGAGCATGGTCCTGAAATCTATAATGGGATCTGATTTGTGTGGTTTGATTTCATCTGGGGTTTTACGACTGTTGGTTCTTATTTCTTCATGTGCTATTAATTTGTGTTCCCTGACAGAATAAGCACAAGATTCATTTACATGAATAACCCTTGAGGGTTGAAATGTCCCAATACTGTAACAGAATACCTCATTTCTATTTATTTTATGTGGCAGTGGTTTTTTCCCCACTGGTTACTAACTGCTTTCGTCCTAACATTATGCCAGCGTAAAACTTGGGAGCTGATTTAAATCCTTCCCTTAACAAAAAAGAAAAGTGGTAGCTGTAGTGGCAGGCGTGAACCCAACAGGCACTGGAAGAGGAGGGTTCAGTCCCACATTGCCTCTTTCTGGCATGGTACACACAGTCCAGGTCGCACCAGCACGGACACAGCCCTGCTGCCAACGAGGTGGCTGCGGGGGAACATCTCGGGAGCAGCCTGCATGGGACAGCTCTCTGCCTCTTATGTAGATGGGCCGTAGTGTAAACTCTATCCTGTGGACTGCTCAAATCCACGAAGTTCCTCCTTCCTTTTACCATAAATCCCTTTTTCCAGCATCATTTGCCAACATGCTTAGTTATTGGAAAGTTCAGTAGAAGCATGGTGTATGAGGAATGGAACCTTGAGCGGAGAATGTTTTACAGAACTGCCTATACTACTCCTGCTCACCTGAAGCCCAAAAATCATGAGCCAGACCTCCGACAAGTCACAAAATCCTGCTACTTTTTACTTGCACATAGGATGACATAACACCGCTGGTTTTCTGTGTGGTTTGCACAGTGTGCAGCTCGCTCTTCCATGCCAGGACCTTTCTGCTTGGGCTGGCAGCTAAGCAGCTTGGTCTCCATCGCTGTCCTGAGAATCTGCCTCTCCTCAGCTTTCCTGCACAGCTTTCTCCTCTTGCCTGGGGAGGTGTTTAGTGCCTTCACCCAGACTTGCTTGCTGGCACGTAATGGCCTAGTGCTTTGACTCTGCTGTGGGAACACACTTTCAGCCCAGCTCGGTGCTGTCCAAGATGCTCCTGCGCCCTCTGTAAGTTGTTCAGGTGCCAGTTCTTCTACCTGTCAGCCTTCGCTTGGCTGCCTTTTAGTCTTTGAAAGGACTACAGTGACAACCCACCACCACTAGCCCTCTTCCTCCATCCTGTGCCCGTCCTTCATCCCTTGTGCTGCTTGGCGAGGAGGCGTTCCCCACCGAGCCCTTCTGCATTCTGCAGCTGCACACCATCACTGCGAACTGACCTGCTCCGTGCGCTTGGACGTGCCGTGCTTTGCCTCACGTGCCTGGACAGAGCTCTTGCAGTCATGAGCAGAGGGTAGCCCAGCTCCCAGAACCGGAATGTACCACACCACCAGCATGTACATCCTGTTTTATGAAGGCAAGAGCCATCCTCTGGCTTTTTCCCAATTAATAGCCTCCTCTTTTCTTCCTTTTTCTTTTTTGGCTGTTGAGATCGAAACAGTACTGTCTTCATATATTAAACTGTTCCCATTATACTCTCAGCTGGATATTCAATGCACTTGACTTAGCTCAAGCCTATACCTTTTACATCCCTAGCTTTATATGGTAGGTGTTCATCTTGTTTGCTCAACTCTTGTGCTTTCCATCATCAGCAGGAACTTTTCAAAGTCCTGCCTCACACACCCAGCCCACCCTTGCAGGGGTGGAGTGAACTCTCTGTGAGAGCGTGGACTGCTCTGCTGGACCCAGCTCTTGTGTATCGCCCAAGGGAAAGGTGGTCCAACAGCACACCGAGAGATCCAAGTCTGTCACACGTGGTCCCTCCTTACATGCCAGCCCGAGTGTGCTGCTCCGTCTGGGGCTGGTAGTTACTCTCATAGACCGATTTATCCTTGCTTCACGTTACTGGAGGCTTGCGTAGGATATGCTGTAGTGCCTCACAAGTGATTTCTTCATGATGCTTTGCAACGGCTTCTGATTGAACTGCAAATGCACCTCGTGCCCAAAGGTAACTGCCAGCGTCACAGCAAAGGCAGCAGTCCTCACTTTGGCCTCGTTTGAGAACGAGATGGGAGCCATGGATGGGTCAGTGACAGGTCTGGGGATTCAGGAGAGGAAACCCCCTCTGATCTGGACTTTTGTAATTGTGAACTAGTCCTTCAGTCAGGCCGTGTGGTGGGGAGCACAGAAAGCTGCTCAAAGACAGACACACAAAGTCAGAGAGAAAAAGGGCACATCTAGAACCAAAGGGGAGAAAGAGATCAAAACTTAAACATGAAGAGGAGGAAAAAGAGCCAATGCAACAAAAATAGGGAAATTTAGAGTAGATTTATTGTAAAGAGTGGGGAAAAGGGAAAGGGAACCTGAAAGCTAGAAAATTACCCAGTAGGCTAATAAAGGGCAGGTAGATGCACATTTCCAGGCTCTAATTGTGCCTTCAGTTAAACTTTTATGCTTTTATTTAGAGTTAAGACAAGGAAGATGGACTTGTTGGCACATAACAAGCTACTATTTTAGGTCACAGTGATTATCTTAGACCTTGCAGCCCTAGGGATACTATTTTCTTTATTATTTGTAGGCTATCTCTACCGCACTCAATTCTGATGTAACCATGCCACAGCATGCAAAAACTTTTATAACGCCTTTCTCAAAAGGAAGGAGTGAAACCTTGGCCTTTCTAACACCAATGAAAAAACTCTGTTTCACTTCAGTGTGAATTCACGATTTCATCTCAAACATGGAGTGTGTTCAATACTGAGAGCTCTGCGAACTTAAGGTCATCACCAGAGCAAAAACTTGGGAGTTCAGGTGTTTTTTCCCAGAAACTAATGTAAGTTGGTAGGAGTTTCTCCCATTCCACACAAGTGGAGAAGCTGTCCAGGGTTAGTATAAAATAAGCTGCAATTCTTCTTACTTTGAAGAGGAATTGCCCTTTATGGGATAGCACGGGCAGGTTTCACAGAGGTGATTAGAAGACAAGCATTTGCACACAGGACTTTCAATGAGGACGTTATCTCCTCTAATCCGAGAATTCTCTTTTTCTCCTGGCTTTGGGTGCGCAGTGCTTTACAGGCAAACACAAAGACAAAATAGCCATGTGCTCTGAATAACTTAAATTCAAATTAGATTGACAACATAATGAAAGCTGAATAATGTTACATTTGGAAGTCGTTGATAGAAATCATCCGCAGCTCACATCTTGAGAGGATAGTAGGATGAGTGGTTATCTATGCCTCTCCTGCTTCTTTCACAGTCATTCTGTTTTCTCATCTTGCCTGGCACTCTTCAAAAATAGCCTGTTTAAGATAGGAAATTTATCTTTATTCTTCTGAAAAAAAATCCTCCTAACTTTCTGGATGGACTCTTATAACGCTCCGATTATGTTTTAGAGTTGGTGTACTCAAATCCTCACTGATTTCCAGGATGGGTCTTAAATCACACATTATATACCCTTATCCCCCAGTACTCTGCTTTGGATTTACAGTTCCAGTTAAAGTTACATCTGTGAAGGAAGATGACATCTTGCTGCTCCCTATCCTTTTAAAATACCAAATCGATTTAAGGGCTTAACTTATTGTTATAGTTTATCCTGAACCTTCTGAATCAGTTCATTGAATTTTAGCTGTAGCTATATAAAATTCTATACAGTGAAATTATTTGGCCATCTTGAGAATGGCTATGCCATGATCCATCAATGCCACTAACTGCCAGCAATAAAGAAATCGTCCTTTATTCTCCATTCATTTCAGTGAATTTCTAAAACTGCTGTTGAACACCAGGAGTATATTTTACTAGGTTTTAATTTTTTTAAGGAGTGTATCAATGATATTTACCTGAAATGCACTTCACCGTTGAGTGGCTTCAGTAACTGTCAAAAAGAGACACCGGGAAGACCCAACAAAATACAGACTTGTAAGACTGACTGTAATAGTGAGCAAGATAATCGAAACATTTATAAGGAAGAAGATTACAATTCAGTTAGAGATGTGATTTAGTAAAGGGAAAGCTGCATGGTTCCGTTAAAAGAAGATCATGTATGACAAATGTATTAGGGTCATTTCAATGCATTACTGAATTGATAAAGATGAAATCGTTGACATAATTCATCCAGATTTCAGGAAAGTATTTGTTACAGACTGCACAGGAGATCGATTTACAAGGTCAGAAAGCAGAGCATAGGGGACAACTCTTGAAATGGAATACAAATTGGTTTAGGCACAAGAAACAGATGGTGTCAGTAAAATGAAACAATTCAGGGTGTGATGAGGTAGGGATATGCCTGAATGCGAACACTGAATACCGCATGATTCAGGTCCCAAATCATTTGTTGCGCTACGAATGCGGGCATGGGCAGGTCTTCACCGCTTTGGAATGAAAAGATCTGCAAACCTCTCTGGGGTGACTGATTGAAAACAACCATGAAAATGCAAATCATTGTGGAGAAACCCACACAGTAAGTGCACTTCTAAAGTCCTATATGGACAGCAGAAAAATGCCTAAAATTCACAGGTGATTAACCACTTCTACCTGCTTTTTAACACCATCTGTGCACCTTGTTAAATACCAAATTGAAACAGATACATTTTCCTGGTGTGTCAGAATCTGCCCAGCCACTAAAGCTGAGAAAAATGACATTGTGCTGTTAGTGAAACCCATGAACAGTGCAGAACTGGAGGGCTGGAGAGCGCAGAGTGCACTCTCCACCAGCAAAATGTCCAAGGAAGTGCCTTAACCAGGCTTTGACTTGTTTGTTCTTACTGTGTGGATTTTTTTCTCTTTATTTTACGAATAGACTGATAAACAGTCTAGAACTGAGAACAACTATGACCGAGCACAGCAAACTCATAGGAGGGTCCTAAAGACTAGCAATGTTCCACCAAAGTCTCATTCTTTGCGTACACAAATTGGCTGCCATCCTACTCAAACACAGAAACACCAAGCTGCCACGTTACTCAGTGCACCCTGTTAGATGATGGTGTTATCGCCTCTTTTAAAGCAGAAAGGCCAGACGTCCTACAGTTTGGATGGGAATTAGGCTCCTCGTAGCATTTAAAGTTCCACTATGGGACTCTCCACATTTTCTAGCCCTAAAATTGCTTAAAAAGTGTGATTGTCTTGGACCCCACCTCCAGTGGTAAAACCACCAGTTAATTTTATTTATTTCAGCCTCTAAATGTAAGTATTTCTGTAAAGCAAAGATGCATCTACTTAACAAAAATCTTGATATAAAGCTTTTAAGTCCATAATGGAGAAAACCCTTCTCGGAGGAAGTATTTCTGGCAAAACCATGCAAAGTCTGACCTGTTCAGCTGAGGTCTGAGTGTCGTTGGCTCCTTATCTCTGGATGCAGCTAACCACACCAAATTGCTAGTACACACCCTCAGCACTACCCCTTGTGCTCTGCTGGCAGGTTTCAGGGATCTCACTTGCAGAAGGCAGCAGATGTAAAACAGATGGCTAAAGAAAGTACATAGGTACACATGGCATATACAAATTAATCAAAATCTATTTTCCTTCATTTCAGTATGCTCGGCTTAAAATCGTGATTCAGAAGCTGTTACATAATTTTTATTTGTCCCTTAAAGCTACCTCTGGAGGAGAAGACAAGGGCCAGGGTGAGTACTCACTTCAGCCTGTGATTTCTGCCCACTGCTGAACACAAGTCAGAGCCCTCAGCCCTTATCTTATCTAGTTTTATGGGATTCTGCTTGCTGGTGATTGTTTGGTGCCTCCACCATTTGTCAGAGTGAATAAATAAACATATCATCCACATGTGACCTCACACTAGGACCAGTAGATTATATTTTAAATTGATGCAGTGACCAACAAGCATGAAGAAAAATACCTTTTCTTGGTGAAGGAGTTTATTTTGAAAATAAACAGTTAGGATCCAAGAATAAAAAGAAAAAGTTATGAAATTCAAAGGTAAAACAAGCAGTAATAAATAAATTAAAGGTATAGATCTACTTTAACTGGAATAATAATTTAATAGAATCTTAATCTCATCAGTTAAATATATAAGCCAAGTGAAATTCTGGAATAACCTTACAACTTTTACATAATACCTACATCTTTTCCAGAGTGGTTTAAGGGGAGATGCATACTTGAAAAGAGCTCCTAAGCACCCTGGTAGTACTAGGTATAAGATCAATTATATACATTAAGCAATTAGAAGTCACACAGAAAACGATGCAGGCATTGTCACCAATACAAGAAAGCGGCAGGGGCAAAGAAAAGAGATGGTGACTCTAGAACAGCATCTACTCCAATGCTTCTGTGATAATGACAGGGTTCAGTTTCTCTCCACCTGATTCAAACCTGGAGCACAGAAACAGATCTCTTAATTTCTTCTGCTAAACGTGTTGCCTTTGTACAACTAAGTACTTACGTGAGGAGAGGGAGGTTACATCTTTCCAGTTATGATCTTACCTGGGATGTAGAAACCCAAGCTTCAGTTCCTTGATCCAACTGCTTTTACTAACTAGAGGGGCTTCTAGGGAGATAAAAAAATGCTCACCAAACTTAACTTACAAAAGACTGAGGCTGAAGCCCCAAAAGTCTGCATAATTTGAATATAAAGCAGGTAAACTTCAGCTCAGTGTCTCTGCATGGTGCCATTGCCCACTCTAAGGCATGCAGTTGGGTTTTGATGACAGATTTCCTCGTGAACCCAGAAATATTGCACACCAAAGCTGACGTATTTTGTTTTCTCCAGACAGACTTTTTCAAATGGAAAATTATTTTGCTGTGATACTCTCAACAAGTTCTGTTTCAATTTATTTTTTGTGCTCTTTGTCAGTGGGCTTTCCTTCTTTATTTCCTTCCTCTAAATTGACTAGAAAGCACAGGATCAGGCTGGCTGTCACTTATGTTCCCCAGCTCGTTCTTTGATTGCAGTCTGCCGAGTATTGACCACATATATAAAGTGACGGTCTTCGTGCCGAAGAGTCTGGTGTGGTCACAGCAATCCACATCTCCTCAATGGTCAGACAGCTTTCAGGGATTTGACATACCCCACCAGTTGAAAAATGAACTTACAAGTCTGAAAAGCCACTCATATGTCAGATCTGATGACAGTACTGGGTCACTCTTCAATTTCATAGTAGCAGGAAGTAGTCTGAATTCCCCACCTGGATTTCTTAGTAAAATGCACCGTTTCTTGTATTTTTCTGGCGCAGAGGAACATAAAATGCAGCACACGTTTCCTTAGTACCTATCATTTGTGCCTGTCTGAGTCACTTGACAAATATTTTCTCTGATCTTATATTGCATTTTTAGTTACATCAATAGAAAGAAATTTTAAGGGAAACAATAACAATGCAGAAGGAGGGCAGTGAGAGACTTTCCAGTCTCTCTTGAGAGACTGTCTTGACAGGAGGAGTTGATGCCTCTGGGAAAACAGAATTAATTTCCACTAACTCTGTATTCAATTGTAATGACAAGGCCTTAAAACAAGCTCTGAGATTTCGTATTTTTTTTCTTTACTGCTATCTTCTAGTTCTTACTGAGTTGTCCTTATCCTTAGGGTGAGGGGAAGAAGACCCATGAATCCTGCTGGTGAACACAAATGAACTTCTTCATAATCCCTACACAGTTATCTACTATCACGAGCAGAGACAACATTGCCAAACTTTTCCACTACAGCCTAGATCAAACCAATTAATTTTACAGATGCTTTTAAAGAACTTAGAGCCTTCTTGTCCGAGTTGGATTTGAACTGCCCCCAGCATCTTCCAGAGCTTCGTCCACAGCCTGGTGCTCCTGGGGGAATTCACTGAAGTCCACACTTAGTGTCAGACTAAGCATGTCCACAAAAGAGAGAGTTTGAACTGAACAGTTCTGTATAGTGGGTGTTTACTAGCGATGTCTAAGGGCTGGTGACCTGCTCAAACACCTGTGCCCACCACCCTACCCATTTTTTTTGAGCATTTCAGCCGTGGCAAGCTAGGAAGCACCTAACCAGCTGTTTTCCAGTGACACCTTCTGTATTGCCTGAGGCTGAAGATTTCTCGAGGCAGAAGTGTGCCTAAGAGTTAGATGCTGCAACATCACAGGGCCTTGGAGAAAGCAGCCTTTAAAACAAAATTGTTCAAAGCACTTGCATATGAAGCCATACACAATACATTACTCCTAGAAAATCTGTACAACAGAATACTCAACTTTGGATTTTCAGTCACTCGGAAAACCTCAGAGTTATCATAGTTCTCTTGCTTATATGTGTTTGTTCGCTTTCAAAATCAGTTTGTTTTCAAGCTTGCAGTCTCTCTTCTACCCCACCACCTAGAGCTTTCCCCTCAATTCTCTCCATAAGCATCCCACCCATTACCTGCACTCCTCCCTCTCGGCTGCTGCTTTGCATCATTTTTCCCTTCCCTCTTTGGCCAGACCTCATCACCTAGCTCCTTCCCAGAGCTGGTTTGTGCCTATCACAGTCTGTTCCCGTCTCTTCCCCCAAATTCTCTTTTGTCCGCTCTCTCTCTAGAGGAGAGAGCTGCTCTCCTCTGAACCCCAGCACCCAGTCACACCAGCTAACAGTCATACAATAGCTTAAAAAAAAAAAAAGAAGCAGCAAGACTGTCTCAAATTTTAATGTTACATGCAGCATCTAATACACAAAAGAATGCAATACATTGAAGGTCCAAAACTGCCGAAGAGGAAAAAAGAAACACCATCACTTTAAAGATCTTTGCTGTTTGCCTAAGAAGTGTCCTTCAAGGACTTGACTGGGCACAAAAGGATTCAACATAAATGAGTAACTGCTAAACTGCTTCTGATCTGCAGATCATACTGTCCTGCTGACAGATCATGCATGTGAAGTAGAAGAGCTGATACACGATAGTGAAACCAGAAATGAACCTGAGAAAACTGAGAAGGCGCAGCTGGAATATGAATGCACAAAGAGCAGCCTCTAAAAAGGAAAAAGCAAAGGAAAGAAAACAAACAGGGGAGCCGATAAATGCTGCAATTCATAGTACCTCCCCCAAACACAGGATGCTCCCTCCAAAATGTTTGCGTGAGGGTTTGAGCGTGTATTTATCTATCATCAGATGAGCAAGAACATGAACTAGAATAATGCTGATATAAATTACCAAAAGCACTAAACCGGATGTTTTATGTATGATAGGTGATATCCTCATTCAGAGGTATTTAAACCCTGGTTAAATGGAACCCTGAAACATCTGTGGAGAGTCAGACTGAATCATCCTTCAGGGGACAAGCACTGCATGTTTTCATTACATTTCAATTATGTAGCCTGTCCAGATCTTAAGGATTAACACTGTTTTTTTAATCATGTATTTCTTTAGAGCTGGACATGGATGTAACGATGAGGTTAGTGCAGTAGACAAATGTTGACAAAAATAAGCAGCAAAATTTGAAGCGATGCATTCATTGGCCTAGCTATGGATTAAAAAATGGCTTGTTTTCTTTCTTAATGTCTGATAAAGACACTGATTTCTGAAAACTGTGTTTTAAAACTGTTGATTAAATCTCCTGCAAGTGAAAACTCTTGGTTAAATCTCCTACATATGTTTACCTGAGTAGCTGCATCAAAGAGCTACAGTAGCTTGGATCGGATTCTGAATGTGTAATTTGTCCAGGCAAAAACCGGGTTTTTTAGAAAGTCTGGAGCCTTCTTAATGAACTGTAGGAAACGCTTAGAGAAGTGGAGGGTAATCTGGTGAAAAGGCAGATGAACTCAAGATACCAAGGGAAAGATTGATCACAAAGCAGAACTGCAGAGAAGGGAGATGAAACACTAGAAGCAGATAAGTTTATCTAGCGAATGTATAGAGGAAGAAGCAAAGAAGATAACGGATCTATAGACAAAGACAATGGGATGGTAGCTGAAGAGGAAGGTTGAGAGATGATTTTTTATTTCTCAGACGCTCAATAACAATACTGTATTCTTCTGATGTTGGCAAGGTGATGGTGAAAAAATAGTTACTGCAGCAGCTAGGAGAAGAATCAAGATGCCTCGTTACTTTCGCAATTTAAACAGCAGACTGCTACTCCTGAAACCTGCAATTTCGCTTCCTCGTGCTGTTTGAAACTGCAGTTTCTTGGGCAAGGCAATTACTTCTCTCTTCAGTTTCCTATTCATAAACTAGGGGTGACAGTACTTCTTTTATATCATCATCTTCTCGACTTGTTTGTCTGAGTTAAGGCAGGAGCCATAGCTCAATACACGCCTGCCCAGAGGGGAGCAGAGTAACCCGGTCCCATCCGCGCCCGTTACATAGGAGTGTTGCCGTAACCCCTGGTAAGTAAGGCAGAGAGGATCAGGAAAGCTGATGAAGCTGCCAAAATATTGATATCAGGTACTAAAAGTGATTACTTAAAAATACATATTTGGGTTCTTCTATTTCCTTTCTGATCCTATCAAGTGTGCTCAAGGCACATTTCAGCTTATTTTTCATTTATTCTCTTGAATCTTTCTTCTACTTCAAAAGAAAGTGGTTATGCTCATCCAAGAGCTGGGGCTTTCTGAATAATACCAGCTCTCATCAGACTTTTGATAAAATCGTAAGAGCTGGAAACATTGAGTTCCTTTTGTTTTAATAACCTCTCTTTCATGAATATTTACTTCTCATTTGAATAATTATCACCAACAAAAATTAAAACCTTATGTTTGTTGGGAGTGCAAGCAGCTTTGGGATTAAAATGAATGACATCCCTCAAAAATGAGGGCTATTAGAGGGTTATCATTCTTACAAGCGGAGCTCTTCTGCAAGAGCATTCTGAGTCTAGAGCAATACAAGACCAAGAAAACGGAGGAGAGAAATTCTGCAGATGAGAAGCAGAACTGGGAAAAGGATTCTGTCTGGTTCATCTACACTAGCAGCTGGATAGCTTTAACTATTAACAATACGATGAAAATGATGGAGTTTCTGATATCATTAATGATTGTTTTAATCAGTGGGTTTAAATTATAATTCTCGTTCATTTAGTTTTCATTATTTGCCATTGCCTGTGCAAACAGGATGCTGTTTTTGCAAAGATTGGCTGAGAAGCCTGCGAGGACACGCAGGATTGTGATACATCACACACATGACAACATAAACCACAGAAAAAATATGAACAAAGAGGAAAGACAAATGTACCCTTTAGCGCAGTAAAGTTACAGAGTGCCTAGAGATGAGGAACAGCTAATTTAGGAGAAAATGGGCTATAATTTTGAGAAAATGTCTAAGTTTGATTTATAGCTTGCAGGTAAAAATGTATGAACTCTGTATTTATCAAACTAAAGTTCCATACTAACGCTTGCTGCTCTGCTGGACTTTTTTTTATATGGAGATAACTAGAGGCATTTATTAAACTCGATAATCTTACATTCAAATAGAGCTCCTGCTGGGTTTAGATGTGGCCTATGTTTCTTTCTGTATGAGCTGTTAATTAAGGACCTGGAACAGAAATGTTTTCAGCAGCAAGGCCAAGGCATCACCTTCTTGAAGGGATGTGAACTTGTCAAAGGAGGGTCTCAGCCATTTCAGAGAACAGAAGGACACTGTGCCTAGGTGCCAAACCACAAACAAATCTGGATAAACGTGGAAGCTGTGGTAAGGAATGAGGCAAGCGTATTTTATTGTGTTGTCTTGCATTGTTCGTTGTGTTATTTAAAACAAGAGTAGCTGCGGGTCAAGCTGCTCGAATGCTCCATGCAACTACACTTGGGACTCTGCCTGGGAAACCCAAGTCCTGGGAGCACTGGCTGCGTTAGGAGCGTAACGAAGATCACAGGCGACGTGCCCCAAGACAGGGAGCTGGGTGGCTGCGGAGCCTATGGCTGGAGCAGAGGGATCCGGACGGCGTGGAGCGCTGTGGGCGAAGTGTGCTCGCGTTTTGGCACTGACGGGGAGAAGAAGCCGCCAGACCAAGTCCTAGGTCATGACGTTCTTTACGCCTCCGTGAACTGAGCGACAACAGATCTGCGCCCAAAGCGGGCAGTGTTCCGGTACCATGTCTTGAGAAAATGGTTTTCTGCCTTTGTCCTCCTGCCAGGTCTCACTTTGTGCATACAATGCGTGAGTTTATGTAATCCACAAGAGGTTTGTTGCACATATATATATATTATTAAAGCCTGTACTGCGGTACAGGCCCCCGATGCCCGTCCCCTCCTCGACTGCTCCACGGGTGCGGGCTGGCAGCCGGGCCCTGCTGCAGTTAGGGCACCGGGTGTGAGGAGAGGAGAGCCCTGCTCCAGGCAACGCTCCTCAGGCGCTTCTGCACAGCCCCAGCGGGTGTCTGCGGCGCGACCCGCGCTCTGCCCGGGCACCGCGGCCCTGCCCGCCTCCGCCGGGGCACC
>Ga0181612_110472_pt1 | contig 15700 bp, 10 predicted proteins | sample HoacroProtozoa21_FD_119630 | JGI IMG/M metagenome (GOLD analysis project Ga0181612, IMG submission 119630) | Hoatzin crop microbial communities from Cojedes, Venezuel. Combined Assembly of Gp0051906, Gp0051904, Gp0051908
CCCTTGATTTTGTATCCCATTCATTTGATAAGTAATAGAGTGAACCTTGCCAATGAACTCTGTAAGATCACATTCTCTACATTTTCAGTAAAATCTTTTCTTGCAGAACCTTTGAGTAATCTTTTAAGCAACTGAACCGCTCATTTGCGACATCAGGTAAAAAGACTATTTAGCCAAAAAACTTTAAAAATAGGTGGAAATGGCTTTTAGATCCTGGGTTCTTCAGACACAACCCCCTGAGTTGGAACAAACCTGGATGTGAAGGTGTAAGGCACGTGTTTGGGTCTGGTAATAACCAGGAAAGTTGTGCAAGCGTGCAGCTGTGGTGGAGTAGCATGCACTCCAAGAGAATGATTACAGTCCAAATTAAGGCTGTCAGGATAATATCGCTGAAGTCACTCAAATTAGTTTGTATTTACACCAATGTGAGTGAAAGCACAGTTTGCGTTTTAGCATGGAAGAGCAGCCCATAGAAAAAAACAATTAGTATGCTACACTCAAGGATCTCCATTAACTGTAGAGAGGGGGTTTAGCTGCATTACACTGGGTGAAGCTACTACAGGTTTCGATCTTACTTCCCTGAGTAATTACTCAGTATTTATACAGCACTTTATTTCCCTGACTGATAGAAAAGCTTGTTTGCCATAGCAACCCTAGTGGTGACTTTGCTTCTCAGGTACAAAGCACCTGCTAACAGATACACACAGGCACATAACATGAACTTTGGAATTTGTTGGTGTTTTAGAGCAAGAAGGAGCTGCTGTATAAAAAGATGCCAAACAGAAAATACAGTATGCTACAAGCTCATTAAATAAGATTCCTTTATAATCATCTTCAGTAATGCTTTTGTTTCCCCTGTTGATTTTGCTTTCTTTTGTCTATGCATGCACTTTAAAAAAAAAAAAATCTTGAAACAGAAAAAATACAGCTGTAAGTGGGTAGATGTTGAAGGATATTTTTAGGCTAGTGTTTGACAAAGACTTTGTTAGCACTGTCAAAAACAGCCAAAGGTGAGCATGGATCATCTGTGTTTCCCTTAAAGGAAGTTGCTCTGGGGCGGTGGTGATCCAGACTAAAAGGCTGCTGGAGGCTTGCCTGGGCTGTCTGCAGAATTTGTAGTCAGTGACTTAGTTCCCTTCTCAAGCTGAGTGTGCTCAGAGGAAGGCAAGGAATCCCTCATCTTTTGTCTTTCACAGAAATGTTACTGCTGTTGCAGAAGTCACAAAGGTTGCCATTTCCTGATGTGTCAGCGCACAGTGATGGGCTCAGAGCAACCTCTGCTTCATAAGCGGATCCCAAATGCGTTGTCCTGGCTTGGAATTAGCCTAGCTGTTGAAGGATATGTTGGAGTGATTTACTTGCTCTGAGAAAACAGACCTGTCTCTTGCAGGTGTCTGACTTCTCTGGCTGGAGCTGCCACGTAGGCTTCAGCAGTGGGCAGGTCTGCCACTGCTTTGTAGTTTCAGTGAGGCAAGAGGAGAACATGGAATATTTTTTCAGCTTTACAATTTAATAGCCAGCTTGTAAGTGATGGGGGGGAGCAGTTCTAAAAATCAAGAAGACGCAGGAAATCACGTATCACTTCACGCAACTATCCTCAGGTCTGATTATGCTCCCTTTGAAATTAGCTGAGGTTTCCCATTGTTTATGCAGGCACCCCCCAATGTGCTTATTTATTTTCCTGGCAAGCTTTTGAGCTCTTCCTAGGCTGTATGCAGCTGTGTGGATGGATTTGCAACAGTCTTTTGGGGCAAAGCGTGGCGGATCCAAAAGCTCATGAGTTTGGTAACAACTACCATGGTGCTCGGAGCTCTGGACCGAGCCTTAGAAATACTGATAACCAGCTGAAACTGGAAGCAAACCCAGCTCATAAAAATGACTGCTAAAACAGTCTCGATGCATTTTGCTTAAAATTTGACCAATTGTCAATGTTTCGACTGGAGAAAGTTCTTCATAATATTATCAGTCTCATCATTCCTTTGGTGTTAACTAAAGGCAAAAGGACATGATTCCTTTAAATAAAGTTTCAGATGAGAAAATAGGAGACAGGACTGTATGACCTTTTTATAAACAAACAACCAACCAAACCACTCAAAAGAGAAAAGCCTGAGTATCAATGCCTCTTTGGAGGGATTGGCCAGCAAAGCTCCAAAGCAAATCATAATCCAGTAATTGGTGGCTTTCTGCACCACCAGTTCTTTTTCTTGAAGCAGTAAATTCATCTTTGCATCTCTGTTTAGAGAAAACCTCAGGGTCCCGCCTGCCTTTACTAAAGCACGAGTAACAGCAACAGGGGATGGCAGTGCAATGGCATCTCCTTGGGCAGCATGGGCAGTGGACCTTGTGCAAGGTCTTCTGGGATGCTCCACTGAAAAAAGAAAAAAAAAAAAAAAAACAAACAAAAAGAAATCCATTATTTCTGCTTCATTTGTTGTTGGCACATAAAGATAAGTTGGCGTAAGGCAGAGTTCAGAAGGAGTTAGCTTGCCAGTGTGAGCACATTGCAGTTACCCTTGACGTACTGAAGCAAAGGTCAGGGTGAATTTTAAGTGGGGATTGAGAGGAAAGTAGAAGCAGGTAAGCCCTGCTTAGTGGACAGCCTTCTTCCCTCTATGGGTGATTGGCAGTGATCCATTTCATTTTACAGGTATTGGGAGTCATAAGAGTGAAGGCAGGGCTTGGGAGAAGGTATCAGCCTGACCTTAATATCGAATTCATGTGGACCAGTGGTCTGGGTTAGGGCTTACTCTTAGAAGTGTATGTTGGCTTTAGCATGACCTGTGCTGGTAGAGTAGATCTAGACATATTTGATATTACGAGTATTTGAGATTGCAGGGATGAGGTTAAGAATAGTTTCAGAGTTAGTGTTGGGCTGAAGGCTGGATAACACTTCTGCAGCCTTTGTTCTTTTGGTAAAGAGCAAGACAGAGCAGCATGTGAGAGAACTTTAGAAGTATTTTTTAAAATAAGGTATTAGAAAACAAAGAAACAAAATGCAGGCACAGTATTTCTTTTGCACACTGAATGCTCAAAATCAATTTCTGACTGAATTGAACAACTTCATCTTGTAGTTGAAACTATTTTGAAATCTACTCTTTTTCTCTGTGCTACTGCTAGGGACGCAACTGTGTAATGATGGCTGGGTTTTATCTGCATGATTTTGGGAGCCGAAGGGATTGTATTCTTCACAGCTTGTTACTGGCAGGACACCTACAGAAAGTGCTCTTCATTTGTATTCTAAAATTGGCTTCCTCAGCTGCGATATTCTGCTCTGGAGTTGGCACTTGTAAAAGAAAAAGAAATTGAAGCTTTTGATTTATCCATTGATTTAATAATTCTTTGTGTAATGGTGATCCCTGGAAGAGATGCAAAGTGTTTGGTCTTTCCTGCCTGTCCAATAGGTTATATTTTAAAGGGGAAATTGTAAGAAGTGAGAGATGCCCACGCTTCCATGCTCCTGCTGCAAATCTCCAGGAAAACTGAGATGCTGAATAGGTGTTGGCTTGTGCTGGATTTCCCTGCAGCATTTTGTAAAGCCTGCTTTCCTCAAGAGAGAGATCTTTACTGTTTTGCCTACTGAAAACCCTCCCTTTCCTTCTCCCCAACTATGGCAATATCTACTCTGTGGAGGTGGCAGAACCCCGAAACCTTTTCAGATTTTCTGCTTGTCTGTTGCCCGGTATCTTTATCCATGGGGGCAAGCTGGGTTAGTGCTGGGGTTAGGATCAGGTCCCCTGGCTCCACAGGAGTGGCTGCAGGCACCACTTCCCCAGGACAGAGTCGGAGATAGAGCTGGGGTTGGGGTTTGAAGATGCCCTGCACTTGCATATTATGTGCTGTATATCATACCAGACACCCTGGGGCTGTAGATTTTCTTGTCTCCCTGCTTGGGGTTACAAGAAATGCAATGAAGAGATCTGCCTGCTGAGGAGGCTGTAGCTAATATTAGACCTGCCCTGATAAAAACCACGCTTCCCTGCTCCTGCAGCAACTCAGAGGCCATGCTGCAGTCCAGCATCCCCTGATGCTTTCCCCACACAGGCAAAAGTGCACAGCCCCATTGACAGCCAAGCTGGGGCTGCAGCACCCTTTTCTGGTTCTGCGCTGAGCTGGAAGGTGCTGTGCCACTGCTCTGGGCAAAGCGGGGCTGCTGCACCCATCGTTGCCTGCATTTCCACGGTTCCTCCTCACACTGCTGCACCATTTGTTTTCTTGATGGGAAGAGTAGCATTTTGTGACAAAGGTAGAGCTTTGTGACAGCAGCAGTAGAAATTACTGTCCTTTCTGCCTAGTCCTTCAAGGAAAATCTTTCAGATCTGACTCTCTGGGGGCTGAAATCAATGCGGGTGTTAAGCAATGTGGTTTGGCTATTTGGATAAAATAACCTAGTTTTGATTAGGTAGGGAGGCGGAGGATAAAGGGATTTCTTTTTCTCAGAATTGGGCATAGAATAGCAATGTAAAAAGCTGGATCAAATAGCTAAAACCAATATCTTCCCCTTGAGGCTTTCATTCAGTTCCTTTGTAGCGCATCAACTTAAAAGAGACTTAAACTCCAGTTTCTGAAGGTTGCGGAGCGGGAGGGTGAAAAATAAAAGAAAAAGAGACTTCACAGCTGCAGCCTCTTAGAAAATTGTGGTAACAACCTGTCATTGTTGGAGTGGTGGCTGATAATGCTTCTGTGTGTCCTTGTGCCTGTTGGTCTTTATCTAAATTATCTGTTGTCACATCTGATATTTAATGATGCCACATGACTCTTGGTACAATACAGTCTCTTTAGCATGTTCCCCCTCTCTTGATACTCAGGAAGACAGCACAGACAGGAAGGGGAAAAAAAATGCTTTTTTGCTATGTTTTGCTCCTGATGTGTTAATCCTCTCCAGCCCGCTGAGCTGCTCAGTCTGTTGGCTACGTTTGGGCATTGCAGACTGAGAGGCTGATGCATACACTTTCACACGCCTGCAGATATACATGCCTTTATTGTGTAATCTTGTAATTTAAAATGTATTTGGTGTCAAAAGGAGAGAACAGATACAAAAATGCCTTTTTTTTTTTTTAACATATCCCATGTTAAGGAGCCATTCCCACTGAACTGGAGTAGGGATGTGTGCTGCCGTTTCATCCAATAAGGTGATTTTCCCATGAAATACCTGCAGTTTCCTTCCCAGAGCGGGATGCAGCCATTCACAAGAATCACAGACAGGGCAAGATTCCCACAGCCCCTTCCTCTGCACTATTGCACTGCTCACAGTGCCCTTTGCTGCTTTTATTCCTTATTTTTCATTTTAGCAATCAGCTGGACCCAGAGTCTCTGGAGGGATGATGGGATGAGTAGACAGAGCTGCTCATGACACGGGGGGTGACAAACCTGACATCATGCAAGGTAGGGGACTGTCAAAGACCGCACCGTGCACCCAAGAGCTGTTCCCAGGCACCAGCTCGGTGTCCAGCTTCTCTCTTACTTCCCTGATTTGCGGTAACTTTTTTAGCCCTGTATGTCACCTGCTTGGATCTTAATTTGATTTATAGAACACATGCTGCCAGGCTACCTGAAATATATTGAAAGAAACAACACAAATATCCTCACAGATGTGACAACAAAAGAATAGGGAAAAAAAAAAAAAGAATTCCCTGAAAGAGGAGAAAAGAAATAAATAAAGGCAAGGAAAGGAGGAAAATTTCGATATTTTGTCAGGTATATTCGGTGAGGATTTTTTCAAAGATCTCCTTGTTTTAATAATGTTTGGTTAAAAGGAGAAACTGTTTTATTAAGAGTACTTCTTCTACTTCTTTTCTGTAAAATTAATATTTGCCCATGAAAAAACACAGCTTCCACTTTCATGCTAATTTTAACTGCCTATTTAGACACCCTTTGATTTTTTTAATGAAATTATACCTGGGTCCCTGTAATCCCAAGTTCAACATGAAGAAGGAACCTGAATGCTACTGCAAATCTTCTTGCTGATTTCCAGAATATCTTATGCAATATATGACATGGAAAGAAGCCACACTTCCTTCAGTAAAAGAAAGGAAAAAGTAAAAAAGGGCAAGTTTTCTTGCCTTGCTGCTTCTAAAGAAAAGCTGGAACATGCAAAATCTAAAGGTTCCAGTAAGGGAAGATAAATAATAAGCTAATTTTAAAAAGTCTTATTGTATCTAAATAAAATCCTGGACTTTGACATCTTGTTTCATTATGTTTTGGGTTTTGTTATTTTCATTTTTTTTGAACATCAGCAGCTGGTGGCACTGAATTTCATCTATTCTGGAATTGCACTTTGGTGTGGGGAGTATTGCTACAACAGGAGAAGGATTTCAGGGTGATGTGGGCTTGCTCCTTTGGGAATATTTTCCCACAGTAGTTCACAGAAGATGGGGCTTATTGTATGAAAGCTCTTGGCAAGCCCAGGGGACACCCACTCCAATCATGCCACCCGCTGTCCCTGGTGCAGTTTCAGGATATTCCCATTACAGGTTAGGTATAGCTCCACATTTGCCAGGGATATTGTTGGTCTGTTTATCTACTAGCAGGGCACTGTGCAAGAGGCACCGGGCAACCGCTGCCTGCCTCCCAGGGTACAATTGCTCTCCCTCAGGACATAACAGCCCTGGCTGGGAAGAGCAGTCGGATGTACATCGGTTGTGACATTGTGCTTGAATCAAAGCCATAAGTCAAGAAGTATAAAGCAGTCTCTATCACTGCTTTCCCTAGGAGGGAATTTCTCTCATTTAATGGCCCCACACCTTTGCAAGCCTTTTCTGCGTAGGCAGGCTATTGTTAGCATAATACATTTTTAATGAGCTTTTCTACAAAAATCACAAGGTAGCTCTGAAGCTTTAAGCAGAGACCATGAAATTTTTTATTATAGCTGTAATTTTTTTTTTCTTTTACTCTACATAGAGAAATGCACCGCAGCTCTGAGCAATAGTGACAGGATGATCCTGGGTGAATGGAAGATGAATCAATGGGTAAGCAATTTCTTTAAGAGTACAAAAGGTGTTAAATTAGTCAAGTCTTGTGCTGCTTTGAAGCTCACAGGCATGGCATTTTCAGTGGTTTTATTACTTTTTTTTTGTTTGAGCTACTGCTTAGTCAAGTAGATAGTGTCAAATCTTGATAAAGTGAACTCCAAAATCCTTAAGTCAAATGATGATATAAGCACAGGCATAAACTGTAAGCTGGTTTTTTTTTTAAATCTATTCTTGCCTAAATTATTTTTGTGCCACATCACCTTGAAGTACTTAAAAACAGGACAACATGTAAAGCTCATCTTGTAGTGTTTGACTTTTACATTATAGAATTCTGAGCTCTAATCGCTATAGGAGCTGAATATCTTCAAGTGGCACGTTAAAAACCACAACTTACATCTACCTGTTTCGTTTGCCTTCACATCCTCTGGGTGAAATGCATGTGCAGTGGCATGCCCAGTTTTGGTCAGATTTCTCTGTATGCGACTTTAAGAAAGATGCATTCTGCTGAGTTCCAGTGAGAAAAGCCAACATGGAAGAAACACGTGTAGCACATGGAGTGGCATGCAGAACTGTTTGTAGAGGTCCTTATGTGTCTGTGAGGGGTTTTGTTTCATCTTTCTCAGACTAATCTGAAGGAATTGCTGAGCACACCAGGATTTTTCTGTGGGAGAGAAGCAGAGCTGGACTTTCCTGAAAGCCAAGAGCAGGTGTGCTCAGTGCTAGATCGCAGCAAGTGAAGCTGCAGTTTGCTGGAGTCCAGACAGAATCTGGGGACTGCGCCTCAGGACAAAGCAGCATGCCCTTCCTATAGCAGAAGATGAATGGCAGGGTCACTTGTAAAAGCTGCTGTGTGAGAGCTTTGGGCTTGGATTCACTCTCACTTGCACAGATTTGTGCTTGTCCAAAGAGACATTTTTCTAGCTGAGATGTGGCAAACATGACACTGTTTTGGGGCTGCTTGTCCTTCTGCAGGAAGGGGCTGGCTTCAATTTTCAGGAAGCCTGAAACTTCAACTCTGATGTGCAAAGCCCTTCCCCTTCTGCTAGCTCAGATGTCAGTAGTTAGGCTTTATCTGTGTTGCTAACTAATGTGATTGCTCACGGTTAACTCATCAAGGGAGGTGAGAGGATCTTATTACAAGGAGCTGCACTATCTACTACCAATGCTGCTGAGACTCATTTTGCATTGAAATTTAACAGCACCGAACAGACTAGATGGAGGCACAAGTAGTTTAATTGTCCTGAAAGTCAACTCGATTTGCCAGAGGAATGAGGAGCTTTAATAGGGTCAATATTAAACCACTGTGACTATTTGTCTTTGTTCCGCGTGAGAGGTGGCCAGTCCTCCAACCACTGGCAAATGGATGCATGGCTGCTTTCACCTCCAACAGCAACATCATTGCTCTCTTGTACAGAAGTCACGGCTCAGTCCCTCGAAGGTAACAGTCAGACACTGGCATTGCTGTCTTGTAAAAAGCCATAACAAATTAATCTGGGCTCATTCCTAAATCCATTGCTGCCTTACTAAATAAACTGAACACAAATTACAAATGTCTTTTGTCCTTTTTGAAAATCTCTGGCACGGCTGCCGGTACTCACTAGTTCTTGAATAACTAGTTCAGAGCTCAGGTCAGCATTTTCTGATCAGTTCTGCAAAACAGGCAGAGTACAAGGTAAAACAGTTCCCTGGTTCCTAAAACTGGGAGATCCCAGCTTCCTAAGTTCTCTGTGCAATATCCAAAGCAAATATTTTCTCAGGATCACAAGTAAGTTTACTTATTTTATTTCTCAAAAAGCATGTAATGAATGAATAGCTAGAGATGGTGGGACAGAAGACTATATCAGCATAGTTATGAGGAAGAATATGAACGTTTTTGGATAGATAGTGAAAGGAGGAAGAGACTGCCAAGGGCAAGCAATCCTTAAAGACAGAGACAAGAGGAGAGACAGAAGTGAATATAAAGGCTGTGCAGCCAAAGGCAGAATTTGGGGTCAAACTTACCATAGGATTAGCAAGAACAGGTGCATTTACAGTGCATGTAATGCACAGATCAATGCTGACTGTTGGCAGCCTCCTCCATAGGGAGCAAGACATGTGCCCTCTTTGTTTTCTATCTTCCATCTCAGGGGTCAGCTAAATGTTTCCAGGGATGCTTTATGATTTCCAGCTGAAGAGCACATGCTAACCTTTAACTTATTCCCTTGGAGTGACTTCTGCTGCCTCTCCTAAATGCTTTAGTGTCTATTGTGGATCTTCCTAGCCTTCACTATAAACAAAGAATTGTTAAAAGCCAGTGAGGAAGGAAATTGCTGGTTAACTAATCCTAATCAAAATTACCCCTAAAGGGTGTGCAAAATCTGTGCCACCTGTAATGGGCACCAAACTGTCTTTCAAACTTAGCTTTAAACGTTTTTTATGTGCCCTTCTCTTCAGCATTTTCACATGCCTATTATTTCTACTGCTGTTTGCTACTGCAGAGTCTGATTCTTCAGGTCAGGGGATGTTTTGTCACAGACTGCTGCATGGACAGGCACAGGCTTCAAAAAGTGGGGTTTTTTGTTGTTTTGTTGGGGTTTTTTTAAAGAATCCATATTAGCAGAAAAAGAAACTAAATTTGCAAACAGAAAATTGTATGAGGAGAGGCATGTGTATTCTGATCATGATTATGCTATCAGAAGCACTCTGGCATAATGAAGGGATAATTACTAACTATGCTGGGTTCTGTTTTCACACATTTAGGACGATTAGGCGTGGGAGCGGGCAGGTTGTCACTGATTTTAGGCAAAGCACTTTAGCAGGCACAAAGGAGCTTAAAGGTAGATATGAAGCAATTCACCCTTTAGCCCACCTCTGCATTTCCAGCAGGATTAAATTCACTGATCAGCAGCAAATACACAGCATGGAGTTGCACAAGCAATGCTCAGTCATTTTAATTCTTTATGGTAGCAAAAGAGGCAAGGTGATGAGTATAAAAATATTGGGAACCTCAAACACAACAGCTGCAATATCAGAAGGCTGTGTATGAATTTAGCTGCCATCTTGCACATGCACACATAGAATATTAAGTCTTCTGTCCAAATTTAATTTTGCTTTGGTTCCTGTACAATAGTCTCATGTAGATCTGCAGTTCTCCTTCACAAAACCTCCAGTCCATGACCTGTTGGCAAGTAACTTTGAGAGGACAATGCTGGGCAGTGATGCTTCCATGGGATATGAGACTTCCAGCACTTGCTCTGGTTCCAACTATTTAATATGATACCGAAAGGCACATCCTCATGCTGCTACTGAGCAGACTCTAAGGCCAGGGACCTCAAGCCCACACTTCCCTGCACAATTGGAGCCTGATTTTTCAAACCTGTCATTAGCACTGGACAGCCTCTTGACACTCAACTTGAAATGCATCTTTCCCCCTTATGTGGGTTAAAACTGACTATTTTCAGTGATTCAAGCATGTACATCTCACGATCTGTCTTATGGATTTGTTGCAGATTTTGTTGTGCTAGTTACCATTCTAGGTGACTATGAGTTAATTAGTAAGCTATGTGTTTCAGGGTGCACCATAACCATGTATAAATAAATCATTACTGAATAAAGAGTGCACAGATATAACGTATTTGATGTGGCAGAAGTTCTTTGGCTTGCACAGGACAACGGAAATGTATGTATTATTAGTGACCATATGTGGCTCTCTACATTAATTGGCTTTGTCTGGGTTTGGGGTTTGGAGGTCTGGGGATAAGGGGGTTGATCTGAAGACATTGGCTATTATTTATAATGACCTGATTTTCATTTCCATAGTTTCCAGGCCAGCCTGTGCTTCGTGCGATATGATGATCTCCTCTCAGATGCTAAAAAGGAACCTCTTTGGGTTTGGACATCTGGGGAAGACAATACAAAGCCAGCAAGATCTCCCGTTGGTAAGGTGCCACCAATATCTTCTGGTCTTGAGCAGCAGTCCAGGGTCTCAAGTGCTTTATTCCTATTTGTCACCCTTGAAGGTTGCCTTAGCACACAGATGGCCCCTGTTCAATGAAGCATGGAGGAAGGTAGCCAGAATGCGGGTGGAAGCCGTCCTGGCGGTGTGTGACAGAATGAGATTTTTTGTGTCACCACTAAGCAGGAAGCAAAGCATGTGCTCTTTGCTCCCACCACCAAACCTGCAAGTCCCTTCACTCTGGAGTGCCTGTCCCCTCTATGGGCATGTCTGGGCCTGAATCTATTGGCTTTTCCATTCATGTCCTCTGTCCCCATGAGGCCAAGTTGCAGGGCTGCATCCTTCCCTTGCAGAGCAGAGCTGGTGCCAGGGAAGAAAAGCGGGATGAAAAAGGCAGAGAGGATCGGCGGGGTGTGTGCAGTGACTCTTACAGAGGCAACCTGGCATGTCACTACCCGTGCACACCCACTTCAGTGGGTTCAGGAGCTCCCTGTAGATGGGCAGGACCATACCACATCAGTAGCATCCATCTCTTCCTTGCAGCCAGGTCTCTGTGACCACAGTGGTGTGTTTATGAAGAGCTGCAGAGGGCTTTCCGGTGTTAAATTCTGTCTTGCTGATGTATTTATTGAGTCAATGTCCCACTCAGCATCCTAAAACGTAGCCTGGGACTATTAGCACAGTTCATAATTTCAGCAGTGCTTATGAGCCTTCAGATCGAGTCTGTTCTTTCACCAGAGTCACTGTTTACTTCAGCATAGTTTGGTTTTTTTTTAAATTCGTGCCCTCCCCCCACACACATGCACAGACCTCACAGATTTTCATGCATTCAAATCAAAAAGCTGAACAGTTCCCTTTACTTGTTCACATTATGCAGCGTTGCCCTTCTCTGTACTTCATCCTATTTCAGAGCTGTCATGCAAACAAACCCAACTTAAAAAAAAAAAAATCATTAAAGAAGTGTGCATCCTATCAGACTTCTGTCTCAGCTCCTTTTCTCACTGTACGCGCAGGGAGAAGTCCCGTCTCCTGCTTGCCCTCCTCTTTCAGGTGTTTTCACTTCTTTCCTAGCTGTGATACAATACCTCTGTGGGTCCCCAGAGTGCTCTGGTCTGCTCCAGTTGCCCAGTAAACTTCTGCTCCCTTTCTCCCACACAGATGTAGTGTTTACTATTCCAGGGCCATGGAGCTACTGTTTTCTAAAACATTTTTATGTTTTCTTCCTCAATTACTCCAGAAGTAGGAATTTTCTTTTTTTCTGTAAAATCCATCCTGCCAAACACACTATACTGCTAGGACACCCCTTTTCTTTATCCACCTGAGCATATCTGGATGAAGTAGTCATTGCATCTCTTCCATCACTGGAATATCTGATTGCTTTTAATATTATTTCTTAGTCTCCTTTATATCATCTGAGTCACCTTTTGAGGAAGACTTCACCATAGACGTTCAACATGCATAGATTTTTTTTTTTAAATAATAATTATTATTATTCAAGTATGATTGCCAGTCTAGCTTACCTTGGCCTTCATAGTGCCAAAAAGTTATGCTCTGGTAAGCCTCCCCTTTTCATGTCCCAGCCTTTTGATCATCTGGCTATTCTTCTGCAAGGTAAACAACATGGGCTTCTGTAGGTTTGTCATGTTTCCCACAGAAAAGAAGTCCTCTTTAACAGAGACTAAACATGGAGAAAGTGCATCCAGCTCTGGGGTTTACTAGTAGACCGTTGCAGGTTGTTAGGGGGCTGTCAGCAGGAAGCATTGTGTGTTCTTGCTCTCAGCATGAGCTCATGGCACTTCTTATTGGCTCTCCTGGGCAACAACCATAAATCCATATCAAATACACTTAAAAGAACTCCCCAAAAGGGGAAAACCACAGGAAAATTAGCAAAACCTAATGAATATCCCAGGAAATGGAAATATGATGGGGTAGGACTCAAAAGAGCAAAACGCAGATTTTTTTTTGTGGAATGAGTATCTTGTTCTTGCTGCAGCTGAAGCTCTTCATGAGATGTGATGTTGGCATAGCTCTGGCAGGGAGTTTGCACCAATCACAGATGGAGACAGCGAGAGACTCTGGAGCAAGGAAGGGACAATAGATCAAGGCTTTCACCTGTAATACTCTGGTCTCTGATATCCCACAGAGACCCCTGATGGCCAAGGCAGCGCCTTTTCTGAAGAGGAATATGTCCTGGTAGCAATACTTACTTCCAAGGCCCATGGAAAAGCACCTACCTGGACAGCAGGACACCAGCAAATCACAGGTATGAAAGTGGTCTGCCAGCTTCTATGCAGAACATCCATCAGTGAATTTAGGCTGGCCCATCTTCACATTTCCCTGGAAAAACTTCGGATTATCTTGATTTTTATCTACACATGGAAGGTGAAATGGTCTAAATGGTTCGTTGGATGGAGCTGCTTCTCATTTTCAGTAAATACATTAGCCTCTTTGTCAGTGAGAAGTAAGGAGCTGTTTTGAATTCACAGTGTGTTTTTAAAGTTTCTTTCAAAGATTACTTCTTTTCTCTTCCTCTCTTTTCTCATGTACCTCAGAAGAAACTAGCCTGCCAAACTGCTCCGGGAAGCTCTTCTGAGACAGACACATCCATCTCTGTGTACGGTCTGTACTTGTGAAGCAGAGCACAAAGCCCTTTTTCCATTTAATCCATATTAATTATCTCTCTGCAGCTCCTCTGTAGTTTCCACTCAGCCCAGGCACCAAAACATGTGCGACTGCATCTTGAAAAAACTGGAGGCTTTTGCTGCACACCTGGTAAGTCAACACTCCAAAAATAAAAATAAATAAAAACGTTTACTGTTGAAGAATAGAGGCGCTTCATGCTTGAAAACTGAATGCCTTGGGACTGTGGACTAAGGCAGATATTTTTAGTGCCATCAATATCTCCTGGAGTTGGTATCTCTCAAGACAGATGGTTGTTTCCCACAGAACGTTGTCAAATGTTTGCTCAGCCAAGATCAATTTTGTTCCAAGTCCTTTCCCACCTTCTGGTGAAATATATTTCACTTGCCAGACAAAAAATTAAAGAAACAGCATGATACCTTGTCACTCTAAAGTGACATTCCAATAGCTCTCCTCTGTCCTTTACCCCTGTGACTGACATCTCTTTTGGTGCCCATGGAAGAATAAGTGCACTCACAGTGGAAGCACAATGCCAAAAAATGAGTGCTCAGGTCTCACATCAGAGGCTGATTTCCTCCGAGACCTACGAGAAGTCACTTCTCAGTATGTCAAAGGGTCTTGCTGCCACACTTTGGTGTTAGATCTCCTAAACCCAGAGAAATCTTGAGCTCTTATCCAGAGCACCTTGAATCGATCTCTTCAGAAAATGAGGTGCAAGGTGGAAGGAGGAAGTGAAGTGGTCCTGAGGAGGAGGTACTGGGAGGAGGCACAGAGAGGCTGAGTTGTGTCCATTGCTCAGCAACAACGGCAGCGTTTGTTTTAATTACAAGCCCGCATAAGTCTGGAGACACGGAGCCCATTTGTGCTGTCTGGCAACAGGCTAGTCTGAGTGGATTTTTAGCTGAAATTGGAGGTGGGGTGGAGAGGGCAAAGGACATTTTGAAGAGTGGCATGGAATGTATTTCCAGTGATGCCCTATTAGAAAAACTGACACCATAAAAAAAAAGCGTTTAATTTCTTTTCCTCACTGGTTGCTATTTTTAGCAAAGCCTGACTTGTCACAGTATAAGGGACACAGAGTTCGTACTTTCCAAAGTACAAGCTCCCTAGTAATGCCCAATTGTTAAAAGTGAGAAATTGCAGCAGCCAGTGCCAGTAGCAGTTTCTGAAATCTCATGATGATACCTTCCTGTTACACTTTTGCTTGTTGTGGCTATTTAGGCTGAAAGTTGGTAGTACATGGTTGTTCTCTGGCTAGGACACTGGCAGTCCAGGATCAGTAGGGTATCTCTTGTCTTTATCATCCCATACATAGTAATAATTCTGATTTTGTTTTGTAATTCTAAATTCTTTTGAAAATGCGACAAAATCAAATTCTTTCTTCTGAACCTTGAAAGGTAAATTACAGGTAGATTACAACATCTCTTTGAATATCCATAAATGTTCTCTGTCATGCATGGAACATAGGTATAACATTGTCATCATTAAGATCCTGTAAAGGATCCCCCTGCCTGAAACAAAACAGAACTGTTAATGCATTTTTTATAAACAATGCTGTTAATGAAGTATGAAAGATGTGTTATAAACATTAAAGCAGAACTACCACTATTTTTTTTCTTTCTCCATAAAACATAGCACAAAGATCTCCACGACAAATTCCTTCTGATGCAAATTAAGCCAGAACCTTTGATTTCAAGAGTTTTTCCCATTAGCTTTACCATATAGTATTACAATTTCTGCAAGAGCTCTGAAACAGTCCTGTTAGGACATTTGCAAATGCGGCAGACTCAGTTATGGAATTATGTAATAGTCGAGTTATGAAAACACTTGGGTGTGGACAGGACAATTACAGAGCACACTTGTGAATACTCAGAGCGATGTTGCAGCCTGCTGAGCCTGCTCCCGGCGGAGGCTGGGGTGGGTTTAATGCTACTTGCCTGCCCAGGGCTGGGCGCTGGCTCTCGCCAGGCTGTCGTCCCACCCTGTGGCTGCGGTCTGCCTGCTCTCCCTTCGCAAGAGATGCTTTTTTTTCTGTGACGTTGGTGAAACAAGTCAAAGTTTGACCTGTTAGTTCAGGGAGCAGTGAACATGCCTTCAAACTGCTTAGTCAGATGGTCAAATGCATGCCCTTGTCTTAACTGCATTACACTGAGGACGG